>Ga0209554_1000380_pt1 | contig 37724 bp, 38 predicted proteins | sample MarorgKNORR_S2LV_5_FD_188221 | JGI IMG/M metagenome (GOLD analysis project Ga0209554, IMG submission 188221) | Marine microbial communities from the Southern Atlantic Ocean, analyzing organic carbon cycling - Bottom_A/KNORR_S2/LV (SPAdes) (version 2) | ecosystem: Environmental > Aquatic > Marine... | reverse complement strand
TTGCTGTTCAAAAGTGGCGAACTAAAAGCAACTAAGGTTGGTGCCACAAATAAATCCAATATCGTTTCCTGGATAAAGGAAAATATTTAATTTAAATTTAATACCTCACCACAAAGATATAAAGATCCGCAAATAAAAATAATTGCATTTTGATCTTCCTTTGAAATAAATTGCAACGAGCTTTGAATAGAAGATTCAGTTTTAGATTTGATTCCAATTGTTTTTATAATTTGATTCAGTTTTTCTTTTTTTATAGAATTTTTCTGATTAGGAATATCAATTGCCGTAATTGAGAAGACTTTATTTTTAAAATGAGACAAAAAATCTTTATGTAGTTTATTATTCATCATTCCTAAGATCATATAAATATTTTTGTTCTTATCTAATGTATCTAGATATTTTCTAGTAACTTCTGCTCCAAGTGGATTATGTGTTCCATCAACTATTAATGTATTTGTGGGAGCAAGTTCTTTTAATTTCCCTTTTTCGATTATTTGAAGACGTGCAATGCTGCTTTTAATTTTAGTTATTCCTTTTTTTATATGGTCAATATTGACCGGATAATCTTCAAGATTTCTAACCGCAGCTATTCCACAGGATGCATTGGCAACTTGATGAGCGCCCAGTAGATTTGGATAGGGGAGTTCAATTTTTCCAAATACATCTTGAAAAACGAACCCATTTTTCTTTATGGAGTAAGAAAAATCTTTGCTAAATAATATCTTTTTAGATGGATTGGAGGCAATTGCCTTTTCTATTTTATCAAGAATGATTTGATCTGATTGTTCTGAGACGATTATTTTTGAATGTAATAATTTTGATGTTTTTTCAAATATAACGCGGTCAACATTTCTATCGTTTTCTGGAAGCCATTCTAGGTGATCTAATCCAATACTAGATATAACGCTCATTAAATTTTGCTTTATTGCAGAGCATGCATCAAAGCGATTAAACAGGCCGCTTTCTACAATAGAGATATCACTTCTTGATCTTGAGGCTTTAAGAAAAAAACAGCTAGTCAAGAATTCAAAAAAAGTGATACTTTGGCCTTTATTAATTTTTTCAACTTCTTCTAGTAAATCACACAATTTATCATCCGATATTTCCTTTCCTGAAAAAACAAACCTTTCCGTTATAGAAATTACATGAGGAGAGCTATAAAGATCGCAAGTGTATCCAGCCTCCTCTAAAATAGATCTTATAAAAAGAGCAATCGAGTTCTTTCCGTTGGTGCCGGTTATAGAAATTATTTTTAATTTATTCTGAGGATTTCCAAGTTCATGATTTAATCTTTTAATTCTATCTAGGCTTAAGTCAATTTCCCTAGGATGCAGCCCAAGTAATTTTTTGAGGATCTTCTTGATTTTCATTTGTTGCTTCAGCTAATGTGACTTTGTTTTTCTTTAGCAAAATGGTAATTAGAGTTCCAATAGTATCTCTTAAATCTTTTCTAGATATAACTAAATCAATTCCACCATGATCTTTGATATATTCTGCTGTTTGAAATCCCTCCGGTAGTGTTTCACCAATTGTTTGTTCTATAACTCTTTTTCCGGCAAAACCTATTTGAGATTTGGGTTCGGCAATTTGAATATCTCCAAGCATTCCAAACGAAGCTGTCACTCCGCCATAACTTGGATTAGTTAAAATAACAATGTATGGAAGATTATTTTTTTTAAGTTCATTTACTGCAATTACAACTCTCGACATCTGTTGGAGTGCTATTGCTGACTCCATCATCCTGATGCCGCCTGAACAACAGAAAAAGATGAATGGTGTTTGATTATCAATTGCATGTTGGACTCCACAAATAAAAGCTTCTCCCGATGCAGCACCAACCGATCCTCCAATGAATGAAAAGTTTTGAGCTCCAACCGTTACATTAATCCCCATTAATTTTCCACTGGCAATCATAATAGCATCATCTTGCTTGGTTAATTTTCTTGCAGTAGCCAATCGATCAATATATTTTTTTGTGTCAACAAAATTTAATGGATCATCCGGAGGCGAAGGAGTTTTTAAAATCTCATATTCATTATTATCCAAGAAAATTTTGAATCGATCTCGACACGATATTTTTTGATGTGTTTCACACTTAGGGCAAACAAAAAAATTGTTATGAAGATCTTCTTTATAAATTAATTGCTGGCAATTGCATGTTGTCCATAGACTACCTTCTTCAGTTTTTGGTTGTCTTTTTAATAAGGTTTTGAACCCGGGTTTTATAAACTTGGTAATCCAATTCATTTAATTTTTTGTTTTATATTTTTTACCATATTACCAACTTTTAAGGCAATATTGTGTTTTGATTTTTTATTTTTTAATGAATTTTCAATTATTTTTACTAAAGCAGAGCCAACAACGATACCATCACATCCAGTTTTAGCTATTGTTGCTGCATCAATTGGTCTCTTTATTCCAAAACCAACTGCCACTGGAATTGTAGTATTTTTTTTTATACTTTTAATTGATTCTTTAACTAATTTTGGATCTGCAGATTTACTTCCAGTTATTCCTTTGATTGCAACATAGTATAAAAAGCCAGAGCAAGTTTTAAGAATTTTTTTAAGCCTTTCAACATTTGTTGTTGGAGTTGCTAATTTTATTAAATCAATCTTGTTTTTTATTGCCAAATCAAAGATTTCACTATCTTCTTCCGGAGGTACATCAACAACGATCAGACCATCTGTGCCAGCTTTTTTAGCAGATTTAAAAAAATTATTTATTCCAAAACTTAAAATGGGATTTAAATACCCCATTAATATTATGGGAGTAATCTGATTTTTTTTTCTAAAATCGTGAACTAATTTAAGGATTTTTCTAATGTTTGCTCCTTGTATTAGGGCTCTTATACTAGATCTTTGAATGCTAGGCCCATCAGCCATGGGATCTGAAAATGGCATTCCGATTTCAAGAAGATCAGCACCTTGTTTTACTAATTCGTTTAAAATTTTTTGGGAAGTTTTATAATTAGGGTCACATCCTGTGACAAATGTAATTAGGGCTTTTTTTTTATTCTTTTTAAGATTTTTAAATGTGTTCTGTATTCGATTATTAATCACAGTTTTATATCTAAATATTCAGCGACCGTAAAAATATCTTTATCTCCTCTTCCACACATATTCATGACAACAATTTCTTCTTTTTTTCTCTTTGGGGCAATTTTAATTAATTCAGCTAATGCGTGGGATGGCTCCAATGCTGGAATAATACCTTCTAATTGAGAACATAATTTGAAAGCTTTTAATGCTTCTTTGTCATCTATCACCGCATATTTCACTCTTTTTTCTTCAAAAAGAAAACTATGTTCAGGACCAATACCTGGATAATCAAGTCCAGCAGATATGCTTGTTGACTCATTAATTTGACCATCTTGGTTTTGCAATAGGTAAGTTTTGTTTCCATGAAGTACTCCAGGCTTTCCTTTATTTAGAGATGCAGCATGTTTATTTGTGTTAATTCCTTTTCCTCCTGCTTCAACTGCTATTAACTCAGTATCTAAATCATCAAGAAAAGGATAAAATAAACCTATTGCATTTGATCCACCGCCAACACATGCCATAAGCAAATCGGGAAGCTTACCTTCTTTCTCCATTATTTGTTCTTTTACTTCCTGTCCAATTACTGATTGAAAATCTCTAACCATCATTGGGTAGGGATGTGGGCCTGCAACGGTTCCTATAATATAAAAAGTAGAGTCAACATTTGTAACCCAATCTCTTAATGCTTCGTTCATTGCATCTTTGAGTGATTTGGATCCAGATTCCACTGACCTAACTTCGGCTCCTAACAATTTCATTCTAAATACATTCGGAGCTTGTCTTTTTATATCTTTGCTACCCATGTATATTACGGCTGGAAAATTAAATTTTGCCGCAACTGTAGCTACAGCCACACCATGTTGTCCCGCTCCTGTTTCAGCAATTATTCTTTTTTTTCCCATTCTTTTTGCCAATAGAATTTGACCTATACAATTATTAATTTTGTGTGCTCCAGTGTGATTTAATTCATCTCTTTTAAAATAAATTTTAGGTCCCTTCAAATGTGAAGTAAGCCTCTCGCAAAAATATAGAGGACTTGGCCGTCCAACAAAATCTTTAAGCAAATAATCCATTTCACTTTTAAACTTAGAATCCCTTTTTGCTTTGTTATAAGATTTTTCTAAATCTAAAATTAAAGGCATCAGGGTTTCTGCTACGTATCTTCCACCAAATTTTCCAAAATGGCCTTTATCGTCTGGTAAATTTTTGTAGCTGTTTCTCATAATTTTTTAATTTTATATAAAAAATCAGAAATTTTTTTTATAGATTTCTCACCTGGATTATCCTCTAAACTTGAAGAAATATCAATTTTTTGAGTAATATTTGTTGCTTCATCTAAATTATTAATATTAACACCGCCTGCCAAAAACCACCCAGTTATTTCAATATTTTTTAAATAATTCCAATTAAATGTTGAGCTTTTTTCTAATGATGGTGAATCGAATAAAAATTCATCTGCAATTCCCAGGTACTGTTTATACAAATCTATATCCGAGTTTTTTTTAATTTTTATGGCTTGTATGATTTTTTTTTCAGATATTAATTTTAATTGTTGAACTTCTGATGGAGAAGTTTCATATACTTGAAGGTAGTCAAATTGGTTTTTAATTTTCTCTACAAAACTCTTTTCAGGTTTTACCAATACAGCAACTTTTTTTATATAATATGGCACAATTGATGTAAGTTCTTTAGATTGTTGTATTGATAGATGACGAGGAGAAGGAGGATAAAAAATAAAACCTAGGTATTGACACCCTCCATTCCTTACAATTGTTTCAATTATACTTTTAGAATTTATGCCGCAAATTTTTAATTCTATAGGCATTGATTTAAATTTTTAGAGATTCAGATACTCTATTTATATTTTCTATAATATTACCTTTGATCAAACTTCTTCCCATAATTATTTTATCCGATCCATTTTTTATACTTTCCAAAGGAGTACAAACTCGTTGTTGATCGTTACTACTATCATCGGGCATACGGATCCCTGGACTAAAAATTTGAAGATCAGAACCAATAATTTTTCTAACAGCTTTTGCTTCGTGTCCCGAACATACTATACCAACTCCCATTTCTTTCGCCATTTTTGCGAAATGTTCAACTTGCTGCACGACACCACTATCGTTGCCCATAATTTTTAAGTCATTATCATTTAGAGAAGTTAAAATAGTTACCATTAAAATTTTAGGCTGTGATTTAATTTTACTAGCTGCTTCTTTGGCTTTTTCAATCATTGCTTTACCACCTTGAGCGTGAATCGTTAAGAAACCAAATTTAATATCTTCTAGCGCTTTTATTGCTTTGTAAACAGTTTGAGGTATATCATTCAATTTAAGATCTAATATTAGATTGTTGACTCCTATGTTGTTAAATTTTTGAATTCCATTTTTTCCATTTGCATTAAAAAATTCTAAACCTAATTTTACTGTAAAAATTTTGTCTATTATTTTTTTAGTGATTTTTAAAGCTTGATTAGCGTCTGTTGTATCCAAAGCGAGTATAATTTTATTCATTGTGACTTGTGTCTTGATTTAAATTTTTAAAAAATTCTTTGCTTATTTTCCAATGCACACTTTGTTTGGCAGGGATCTCTACTCTTGATCCATCTTTAGGATTTCTTCCGATTCTAGGTTTTAACTGTCTAATTTTAAAGGATCCAAACCCTCTAATTTGAACATTTTTACCTTTAGCGACTGTTTTGATTATTTCATCCAATACAAGGTTTAAGGCTTTTTCTAGATCTCGTCTAAGAAAATTGGGATAGGAATTAGCTAATTGATTTAATATTTGACTTTTAACAAAACTCAATTTTATTTTTCTTCTTTTTTACTTTTTTTCATGAGAGTTTTAGGAAGATCAGAAAAAGGCAACGATCTACCACTATCTACGCTGCCGTATCTTTTAATTGCTTCCTTAGTTTGTTCTTCCTCAAGCATTTTAATTGATAAAGATACTTTTCTTTTTTTTAAATCTAGATCTTGTAACATACAATCAACGCGATCACCTTTATTATATCTTGAAGTCCTTTGATCTTCTTTATCTATTGCAATTTGATTTTTTTTAATTAATATTTTCATCGGACAACCATCTGGTGCAACTTTGATACCATTATCTAAAGCTTCAAGGACAATGACGGTTATAATATCTTTCTTCTTTTTTTCTTTGAAATAATCTAATGGGTCTGGCAACAATTGTTTCAAACCTAATCTTATTTTTTCATTTCCTTGGTTACATTCCAACACCTTAGCCGTTATTGGGTCATCTTTTTTATATTTCTTTAGATCCTCTTCTGATTCTTCATACGAAATATCTTTATAGTGAACCATTGCATCTAAATTGAAATCTTTGATACTAACAAAGAGAGCAAATTCAGTAATATTTTTTATTGTTCCCTCAACTTTGGAACCAACTGGAAATTCCTTTTCAAATTTTTTCCAAGGATTAGGTTGGGTGTTTTTATATGATAAAGATATTCTTCTTTTTTTAACATCAATTTCCATGATCATCACTTCAAGCTTTTGAGAAAGGGATAAAAGTTTTTTTACTGAAATATTCTTTTTAGTATGGGACAATTCACTGGAATGGCAAAGTCCCTCCAGTCCTTCTTCGAGACTCAAAAAAACCCCATAATCCGTGATCTTCATGACGGTCGCTGGGTATGTGCCCCCTACTTTATAATCATTAATTTTTGTTTCAAACGGATCGGGTGTTAACATTTTTACTGAAGTTGAAATTTTTTTATTCTCAGTATCAATTTTAATAATTTTTAATTTTTGTTTTTGACCGATCGTGAATAATTCTTCTGGATGACCAATTCGACTCCAAGAACACTCATTAATATGTGTCATGCAATCAATCCCGTTTAAATCAAAAAACACTCCATAGTCAGTGATGCCCTTGACGGTGCCATCAACAATATCACCTTCATTAAATTTGCTTAGCACTTCTCCTTTGCTGGCGTTCTTCATATTTTCTAGGATTGCTCTTCTAGACACAACAATATTTCCTCTGATTTTATCACATTTAACTATCATAAATTTTTGTGGTTGCCTCATAAGATGCTGCACTGACTTGAGGGGCTTAAGGTCTACCTGTGAGCCCGGAAGAAAACAGAGCGAGGATTGTATTTCGCAAATGAATCCACCTTTGATCTTACTCACTATCATTCCTGTAACTTCTTCTTTATTTTCAAAGGCTTTTTCAAGTTGTTTCCAGCTTTTCAATTTTCTTGCTTTTTCTCTCGAGATTATTAGATCCCCCTTTTTATCTTCTAGTTTTACGACTAAGACAGATATTTTTGCACCTACTTTTAACTCACCCTCTTCTTTTAAAAGCTTCATTTCACTAATATCTAAAGTGCCTTCAGACTTGGCCCCTGGCAATTCTAAAAAAACAAGTTTATTTGTAATTTTTGTAATTGTACCGTCAGCTATTTCTCCTTCAGAAATCTGTGATTTTGAAAATTCGATATTTAATAATTTTTCAAATTCTTTGCTTTTTGGTGAGCTTAAATCTTTATAAATATTTTCTTCCATACTTTTCTTTTAATTTTTCCTCTACAATTTTCGAAAGTTTTGTTAGCATTTGTTTTTTATTTACTTTCGAGGTGTCAACAATTACAGCATCCTTTGCAGGTTTTAAAGGACTTATTTTTCTTTTTGAATCATTTGAATCTCGCAATTTTATTGCCTTTTTGACTTCATTAAATGAAATCTTTTTATTTTTTTTTCTATATTCTTCAAATCTTCTTTTTGCTGCTACATTTAATGAGCATTTGAAAAAAAACTTTATATCTGCATTTGGAAAAAGTATACCTTGATCTCGGCCCTCAAGTACTGCCAATCTTTTTTTGGAAAATTTTTCTTGATAATTTCTAAGCAAAAGTCTTACTTTACGTATCTTAGCAATTTTTGAAGTATGTTCAGTTACATTTGGTGTAAACAATTTTTTATTTTTTAATAGTTTAGAATTAATATTTTTTGTAATTTTTTTTAAAAAAATAATATCATTAGTTGTTTTTTTTGATTCAAGAAGTTTTAAGGAAACGAATCTGTACAATAATCCACTTGTTAAAAGATGAAGTCCAAATTTTTTACTTAAATATTTTGCCGCGGTTGTTTTGCCTGCGGCAGCACCGGAGTCACATGTAATTAATAATCTTACATTATTTTTTAATTTCATACTTTGCGCCTAATTGTTTCACCAAATTTAAAAAATTTGGAAAGCTTGTAGCGATAGAATTGCAATCCTCTACTATAATTTTTCCTCCTGGAAATGTTAATCCTAAAATGATACCGACCATGCTTAATCTATGGTCATAAGCTGTCTGTATTCTGTAAGTTCTATTATTTAAATTTAAATTAGGATTGCCATATATTTTTATAGAGTCGCGGTCTATTAATTTTGTTCTGATTCCAATTTGATTTAACATTTTGTTCATCAGACTTAATCTTCGCGACTCTTTCATTTCCAATTCTCGACACCCCTTGAATATCGATACTCCATTTGAAAAAGAAGCAGCCAAGAATATAAGCGGCATCTCGTCTATAGCAAAAGGAACAATAGAAGCTGGGCAATTAATTGGTTTTAAATTACTACTTTTTATTATTATATCCCCAATTCTTTCTCCACATTGGGATCTTATATTTTTAAGAGTGATTTTGCCCCCCATCTTTTTCAAAATTTTTAACGCTCCAAGCCGTGTAGGATTTAAGTTTACAGATTTGATTTTAAGTTGGGAGTTCTTGCTCAACAAAGTCAGCACTATAAAAAATGAGGCTGAGGAAAAATCGCCACCCACACTTAAATTAAATGCTTTAAAATCTTTTTGTCCTTCAATAGAAATTAGATTGTAATTTTTAAATTTTTTAACTTTAATTCTAGCTCCTGCAAACTTTAACATTCTTTCGGTGTGGTCTCTAGATCGCTTGTTTTTTTGAATTTTAATTGTTGAGATTCCTGGGCAGTTAAGCGAAGCAAGAATGAGTCCGCCTACAATTTGACCACTACCAATTTTTTCTTCATGTTTGATGTTAATCGGCATTTCGCTTCCGGTTATATAGCAAGGGAGAGTTCTATTTACTTTTTTTTTAGTTTGAAAAAAAGCACCTATCTTTTCTAAGGGATTCATTATCCTATCCATCGGTCTCTTGTTAAGGGTATGATCACCATATATCCGAATCCTATGCGCATAAGTGGATAAAATTGATAATAAAAATCTACTGAGAGTACCCGAATTACCACAGTCTATTGAAAGATTATTTCTAGTTTTTAAAGAGCTTAAGCCCATGCCCCGAACAAACCATGTCTTTTTTTTTTTAACTATGCGGACTCCAAGTTTAGTTAGTGCTTTTATAGATGAAAGTATATCACCTGATTCTTCAAGAATACCCTTTGCGCGACTTAGACCGTAGGCCTGTGAAGCTAAAAAGAAATATCTTATTGAAATGGATTTATCACCAGGAACAAATATAGATTTATTAAATTTGTTTATTTTTTTTTCAACTATAATTGAAAAAGATTTCATCAAAGATTAATCTTGCAATTATATATTAAGTAACAGAAAAGTGCTCCCCAAAGTACAGCTGACGGGCTTGTTTATTATGAATTATTTCATTTGGTTTTCCGCTTGTTATAATTTCACCTCCAGCAATAATTGAACAACGATCTACAATTGATAGCACATTTTGTGCAGAGTGATCTGTGATTAGAACTGAGACCCCCTTCTTTTGAAGATTGATTATTATTTTTTTAATCATATCGATATTAATGGGATCCACGGCGCCCAGAGGTTCATCCATTAGTAATATTTTAGGGTTGTTGACTAGAGCACGTGCAATGACGGTTCGCTTTCTCTCGCCGCCAGATAAATTATTGCCTAAAATATTTCTTAAATGGCTTAAATTAAATTCTGACAGTAATTCTTGAACAATGCTTTCTTGTTTAACTCTATCTTTGATTGTGATTTCAGCAATTGCTCTCAAATTGTTTTCACAACTTAATCCTTTAAATATCGAGTCATTTTGAGGAATGTAACCTATCTTAAATTTTTTTGCTCTTTCGTGTATGGCGTAGTTGGTTATTCTTGTTCCTTCCACAAATACATTTCCGTGATCTGCTTTCATGATTCCAAGCAATATATTGAAGGTTACGGATTTCCCAGCTCCGTTAGGACCAAGAAGACCAAATATTTCACCTTTATTAATTTCAAAATCAATTTTTCTTAATATGACTCTTTTATCAATCAATTTAGAGATTCCTTTAGCTGTCAAAATTGGTTTTGATTTAAATTTAAGTATTCTATATTTCTTAATAGCCATGACTAATTTTTATATTTTACTTGTACTTTATTTTTTTTGTTAAACATAAAAATATTGGCTTCGTTTTTCAACATATCTATGTCCATTTTATCTGCAATTAAAAATCCTTTTATACCATTATATTGAACGTGATTATAAACAGTAATTAAATTTTTTGACATATATAAATCCAAATTGTCACTAGTTATGATGTCGTCTTGTTCAATAATTTCGACATTTCCAAAAAATTCACAATCATTAGATATTTTGTTAAACACAGCTTTATCAGATCGGATACGGATTGTTCTCAAATTGCTCAATTTGATAACAACAAAAACATCTTGAAGATAACTTATATTAGGATTATCGTATTTTATCTCTGCTATGGCTGCGTTTAATTCAAAAAAAGTTCCTTTATTGTTGGATCCAACATATTCTACATTCTCTATAATATTACTTATTTCTTTTGTTAACTGACTAACACCTCCAACTAAAATATTTTTATCAATGTCAACAATTTTGTCTTTATCGCTGGAATAATAAGTAAAAAAAAATAATATTATACCTCCTATTACAAGCGAAAATTGAATAATTTTATTTTTCTTCATTTAATTCCAGCACTTATAATTTTATGAATGTGAATAATTCCTATTGCCTTAATTTGTTTTTTACCAGCTTTAGTTACAGCAACGATTAAAGATGTAATTTTTTTTTTGTTCATAATTTCAAGGGCTTTGACTGCTAATGCCTTTTTATCAATATAAATTGGATTTTTGGTCATGAAATCTTTGACTTTAAGATGAATAACATTTTTCCTACTCTGTCTTCTTATATCTCCATCGCTTACAAAACCTGAAACAAATTTTTTCTTATTTAAAACTATTAAACTTCCTAGTTTTTTTTTTGACATATAATTTATTGCTTCACTCATTTTTTTTTCTTCATAGATTAATGGAATTTTATTCCCTGTGATCATTAAATCTTCGACTGTTGTTAACATTTTGCCCAAGGTACCGGCGGGATGAAGCTGTCTAAAATTAAATTTATTAAATTTTTTTTTGTTCATGAGCGCAATCGCTAAGACATCTCCAAAAACTAATTGCATAGTTGTGGAAGAAGTGGGTACAAAACCACCTTCGCCGGCTTCTCTAACTTCAGGAAGAACAATTCTAATATCACTTGCTTTGAGAAGCAGACTATTTTTCTTTGAAGCAACCCCAATCAAAGGAATTCCGAATCGATTCACATATTGAATTATATTTTTTAATTCTTCAGTTTCCCCGCTATAACTCAAAATTAGCAAAATATCTTTATTATTAATTTGCCCAAGATCTCCATGAGCAGCTTCTCCAGGATTTAAATAAAAAGAAGGTGTTCCAACACTTGATAAGGTTGCTGAGATTTTTCTTGAAATTAATCCACTCTTGCCAATACCCGCTAAAATAATTTTACCCCGACATTTTGCGATTAAGTCTATGGCTTTTGAAAATGAATTATTAAAGCTCTTATTTAATTTTTTTAAAGCAACAATTTCTACTGCTATTACATTTTTTGCAATTTTTTTGTAATTATAATTTCTCATTTTTAATGTGAAAAAATATCAATTTTATAATCAGCCAAATCTAAATCAACTCTAGTTTTTAAAAATTTCATGCACTTATTAAATAATTCCATTCTATTTTCTCTGATCAGCATTTTGTTAAGTTCTTTTTTTATCTGATGAAGGAACACACAATCTGAGGCAGCATATTTTATTTGTTTTTCAGATAATTTTTCAGCTCCCCAATCTGAACTTTGCATTTGTTTACTCATATCGACCCCAATGATTTCTTTAACCAGATCTTTCAAACCGTGTTTATCAGTGTAGGTTCTCGCAATTTTAGATGCGATTTTCGTGCAGTAGATATTTTTGACATCTGCTTTTAAGAAATGTTTAAGAACTGCGACATCAAATCTTGCAAAATGAAAAATTTTATTAACTTTTTCATCTTCTAAAATTTTCACTAAATTTTTTGCCTTATATTCTTTCCGATTTAATTGAATAATATGACAATCATTATTGCCCATTGAAATTTGAACTAAAGTCAAAGGATCTCTCTTAGGTTCCAAACCCATGGCTTCAGTATCAACTGCTATTTCGTTGCCTAAATTTAAATCCAATGGTAAATCATCTTTGTGAGTCTTAATATCCATCAAAATGAGTTCTAAATTATGAAACAAAAAATAGCAACGATTTTTGGTGCATCCGGATTTATTGGTAGACATTTAATCAGACGATTAACAGAAAAAGACTTTAGGATCGTTGCCGCCACGCGATCACCTTATTTATCTCAGTATTTAAAACCGCTAGGAAATCCGGGACAGATTGATCTAGAAAAATTAGTAAATCTTTTTGATAAAGAAAGGTTAAGAGTGCTGATAAAGAATTCTGATGTGGTGATTAATTGCGTTGGGATTTTGTATCAAACTAACAAACAAAAATTTGAAGATATTCATGCTAAATTTCCTGACCTGTTATCAAAATTATGCAGTGAACTAAATATTGAAAAATTTGTTCATATCAGTGCCTTAGGAATTAATGAAACAGTCAACTCTCAATACATGCAATCAAAACTAAAGGGTGAAAAAAATATTCTGAATAATTTTAATCATTCGGTGATTTTAAGACCGAGTTTAGTGTTCGGCCCAGAGGATCAATTTTTCAACAAGTTTGCATCATTAGCTGAATTTCTTCCAGTTCTTCCGTTGATCGGTGGTGGTCAAACAAAGTTTCAACCCATTTATGTTTTAGATTTGTGTAAAGCTATTGTAGCTATTTTAGATAAAGAAGAAGTTAATGAAAATATTTACGAATTAGGAGGATCTGAAATTTTTACCTTTAAAGAGTTGATGGAAATTTTATTAAAACAAATAAAAAAGAAAAGATTTCTTGTTCCCATCCCTTTTTCATTTGCAAAATTTCAAGCAAAAATTTTACAATTGTTACCTAAGCCTCTGCTAACTACCGACCAAGTAGAGATGTTAAAATATGATAACGTTGTTACCAATAACTATCCAACACTAAAAAATTTACAGATTAATCCTAAAACTATCGAGTCAGTATTACCTGATTACATTTGGCGCTTTAGAAAAGGAGGACAATTTGGCTAGTAAAATTTAATATGCCCCGTTAGGAATAATGAGAAGGTGAATGGCCATTACGATTCCGATACTCACGCCCAATCCAAATGATAGTTTGATGAAATCTTTGCCCACTATTGGAAAAACGTATTTAAGTTTATAATCTTTGTTCATCGTTGAGATAGCCAATTCCCTACCGCATAAAAGCCCAATGAAGGTGAACGTGGTCGACATTGGCAAGGTATTTAATTCTTTAAAGTAATAGAGTATTGCTGCATAAATTATATTAATTATAGTAGCTGATCGGGCATATCGGGTTCCAGTTTTATCCAAGATGATCTTTTGTATGGGACCTCCATGTATGTAAAAAATATAAAAAAGGAGAATTGTTAAATATACAAGGACAATAACTAATAAAGAAAGATCAAGTTGTCTTGGTAAGTAAACTGCAAGATTAGCAACATCTTGGGTCAACCAGGCGCTCCATAACAGAGCTGAACTTACCCAAACTGAATTTCGCCAAAATTTAATTTTTGACTCATCTGTTATTTCATCCAATTTTTCATTAATAAATTTAGAAATCGCTATCCAACAAATATATGAAGCTATAGCAGCAACAGAATATCCAACCACACTCTTTATAAGCATCTTCTCCAGAACGACTGTCGAGGCGAACGCAGATAAGACAAGGAAAGTGGTACTAACTGGTATTCCCCATCGGGTCAAGAGGAGAAGTATTCCTGGTGCAACAGCATGGTACCAACTAATATTCTGAAATGGAATATGGGTCAAGCGGCCAAAACTGATATCTCCTGAATTTTGAATCCACCCATAGGTTATTGTAATGATCATAACGAAGGAAGCAGATGCAGCAAGCGTATACCATTTGAACCACTTACTTTTTGAGGCGATGAACATTCCTAAAACTTGGAGAGAATCATTTGCAACGATTCCCCAACCAGCAAGAGCGAACCCGACAATTGCGTAAATTAATGTAAGTTCCATATAGTCATTCTAATGACTATTTTTATATAAGCTCTCGCCTAAAATTAATCCAGTGAAAAATTAAATTATTTTATGAATTGTTAGGACAAAACTTTTATCCGTATAATAATTTAAACTTTTGTTTAGTAAAAAAAAAACAAATAAAATCAAGCTGACTTAATTTTCTTTTCTATAAATTGAGGGACCCCATCATCTTTTTCGATCAAATCTTCTTTTTTGTTCTTCGGTTGGAATGCATATAAGACGTGCAGTTTACAATAGGAAAAGTCCTTCATTGACTTTCTTCCACAAAAATAAAAATGTGGTTCATCAGGATGATTGATGGGCCATCTGCAAATTTCGTCATGTAGTTCTTCTAAGGACTTTGGATTTTCTGGTTCAAAATTTTTGTCCAACAACAATGATTTAAATTTACTTCTGCGTGTTTTTTTTTCAGGTTGTGGAGCATTTTCTAGATTCTGCGAAATTTGTTTGGAGTTAATATTTTTTGAAAAAGATTTTTCAGTAAGTTTTAAACGGTATGCTTTTCCAATTACTGCATTTCTGGTTACCTCACCAATAATGGATGAAATTTGGGCCGCAGTATTACCCTTACCCCAAAGCTCCTTTAGTTTACTTATTTTTTCAGGTGTCCAGCTCATAGCTTACTAACTCTATATATAGTGTTAATTTGTTATATATCTACAATATCAGGTTAAATACACATAAAAATTTAGAGTTTTCAATATATTTTTTTAGTTTTTTAACAATTTTTCAAAAAAACTAATAAATGTAGTTAATTATGGTTGAATTTGAAAAAAAATATGAAATTGGCGTAAGAAGATTTGGATATGTAAATTGGATTGGTGTTTGGACATTATATAAAAAAGAAATTCTAAGATTTTTAAATGTTTGGATTCAAACACTTCTTTCGCCCTTAATTTCGTCCTTATTATTTTTGCTTGTAATTTCTTTAGCTATAAATGACAAAGGAAATGTATTGGGTGTACCTTTTATAAATTTTTTGGCGCCTGGCCTGATCGCAATGCAAGTTATTCAACAAGCTTTTTCTCATTCATCTTCTTCAATAATGATTGGAAAAATACAAGGAAATATCGTGGATGTTTTATATGCGCCTCTTTCAGCAGGGGAAGTGACGATAGCAACCATTTTGGCTGCAAGCACAAGAAGTATTATGATTGCCACGATTTCAATAATTGTTTTTTCATTTATTATTGAACTAACAATTGTAAGTTTTACTTACATTATTATATTTACATTTCTTAGTTCCTTTATTTTGGGAGCGGTAGGTTTTATGGCAGGACTTTGGGCAGAAAAATTTGATCATATGGCATCTGTTACAAATTTTTTAATTGTACCACTTTCATTTTTGTCAGGCACTTTTTACTCTATTGATAGACTTCCATCTGTTCTTCATAAAATAAGTGAATTAAATCCTTTCTTTTATATGATTGATGGATTTAGGTATGGATTTATTGGAACTTCAGATGGATCAATTATTTATGGAATAATCTATTTAACTATTCTATCTTTTGTCACTTGGTATATTGCCTATCTTCTATACAAAAGGGGATACAAAATTAAATTTTAATTCATATGAGCTCAGTACTGGGAACTTACGCAAGGAAAAATATTTCTTTTTCAAAAGGTAAAGGATGCTATCTTTATGATCTAAAGGGTGAGAAGTATTTAGATTTTGTTAGTGGTATTGCTGTTAATTCTTTAGGTCATTGTCACGAACATTTAGTAAAAATTATTCAAGAACAATCCCAAAAACTTTGGCATGTATCCAATGCATTTATTATTCCTGAGCAAGAAAAATTAGCAAAAAGGTTAACAGATTACACTTTTGCTGATTTTGTATGTTTTCAAAATTCTGGAACTGAGGCTACCGAAGCTAGTATTAAAATTGCTAGAAAATATTTTCATACAATTGGTAAACCTAATAAAAAAAGAATAATAACCTGGAAAGGAGCGTTTCATGGCAGAACTATTGCAGCTTTATTTGCAGCAAATAATCCAAAACACATAGAGGGTTTTGATCCAAAAGTAGATGGATTTGACCAAGTTTCTTTTGCAGATTGCGAAGCGTTAAAAAAAGCAATTACTGATAAGACGGCAGCCATTATGGTGGAAACAATTATGGGTGAAGGAGGCATAAAGGAAGTTTCAGATTATTGTTTAAAAGCTTTAAGAGAATTATGTGATGAGAAAAATATTCTTTTAATTTTAGATGAAGTTCAATGTGGTGTAGGAAGAACGGGTGATTTTTTTGCATTTGAAAAATCAGGAATTGTTCCTGATATTGTACCGATTGCAAAAGGAATTGGCGGAGGCTTTCCATTAGGAGCTTGTTTGCTTACAAAAAAGGTATCCGTTGGAATGACACCAGGAACCCATGGATCGACATTAGGAGGAAATCCTTTAGCTATGGCTGTTGGAAATGGTGTATTGGATATAATTTTACAAGATGAATTTTTAGATAATGTTAAAAAAATATCTAAATATTTTGATCAAGAACTAATTAGTCTTAAAAAAAAATATTCAAAAATTATTTTAGAAGTCAGAGGTAGAGGATTGTTGAAAGGTTTAAAATTAGCAGTTGATAACGCAAAGTTTATTGAAACTCTTATGAAATATAAAATGCTGGTTGTAAAAGCAGAAGAGCAAGTGATAAGATTATTTCCAGCATTAATTGTTTCAAAAAAAGAAATTAATGAGGCCATTAGCAAGATCGAGCAAGCGTGTAAGGAATACAATAATTAATGAGAAATTTTATAAATATATCAGATATTCCAAAAAAAGAATTAAGACTTATTCTTGATAATGCTAAGTCAAGAAAAGAAAAAAGATCTGATTTAAATAAAAATGCAATAGACTCGGACGCTCCTCTTGATGGCAAAATTCTAGTTATGATTTTTGAAAAACTATTATCAACGAGAACCCGAATTTCTTTTGATTTAGCTGTTAAACAATTGGGTGGAAAATCGTTAATATTAAACCCAGATGAAATACATTATGGAAGTGGTAATGAAAGCATATATGATACCGGAAAAATTATATCTCTATACGCAGATATTGTAATGTTGAGAAGCACACATAAAAACCTTGTAAAATTTTCTAAACATTTAGATATTCCTATTATTAATGGCATGACAGATTTAAGTCATCCCTGCCAAATAATTGGCGATATACTTACGTTTGAAGAATTAAAAGGACCAATTAAAAATAAAAAAATTGCTTGGCTAGGTGATGGAAACAATATCGTTTACTCACTAATTGAAGCAGCAGTTCAATTCGATTTTAAGCTATGTATTGCTTGTCCTAAAAATTATAAACCGAAAAAAAATATTCTTCAATGGGCTAAAAAAAATAAAGGAAATATTTCAGTTATAAAAGATCCAATGAAAGCAGTAAGCTCGGCAGATTGTGTTATGACCGATAAATGGATTTCAATGAGTGATAAAACTAACAAAAATAAAAAGAAAAAAGCACTTAAACCCTATCAGGTGAATAAAAAAATAATGAATGCAGCAAACAAAGAAGCAATATTTATGCATTGTCTTCCGGCTAGCAGAGGAGAGGAAGTGACCAACGAAGTTATTGATGGCAAACAGTCAGCTGTTTGGTTAGAAGCTTTAAACAGGATACATGTACAAAAAAGTATTATTGAATGGTGTTTAAATAATTAAGGCAATGGCAATGGAGAATCACTTTGTTCATTTAAGTAAAGAATAATAGAAGCTCTATCCTTTCCCTTTTTAAGGCCCGCATATGCCATTTTTGTTCCTTTTACATAATCCTTTGGTTTAATTAAAAAAGTATTCACTGCTTCAAAATCCCAAGTCTTACCAAATCCGCTCATTGCTTTTGAATATTTATAATCACCAATGGATCCAGCTTTTCTTCCAATTACTCCCCATAAAGCAGGGCCGATCTTATTACCTCCACCTTGCGATACAGAATGACACGCAGCACATTTTTTAAATACTGTCTTTCCATGATCGATACTTCCTAAGGCCAAAAGAGCTTTAACATTATTAACATTCTCAGCCTTTGCATTATCATCTTTGCTGATTTCTTTAGTTTCAGTAGCTATCTTGTAGGTATTGCCTTCTGGAGCTTTTACGTAGTATATAACGTCGGCTAATTTATTTACGCCAAAAACAATAACTATCGTTAGTATGATAGCCGCAATTATTTTATTTATTTCAAAACTATTCATAAATTTAGTACTACTCTTTCCTAAGATATATCATGACTTGCGTCAAAAAAATGGACTTTTAGACGCATAATTTTATTATTTATGAAAAATACCACAATAATTATCCCAACTCGTTTAAAGGCAAAACGTTTCCCCAATAAGCCTTTGGCAAAAATTAATAATATTCCAATGATTCTTCACACCCTTAACAGAGGTTTGGAAAGTGGAGTCGGAGAAGTGTATGTAGCTACTCCCGACAATGAAATTCTCGAAATTGTTAAGAAACATGGAGGCAATGCCATTTTAACGGGAGATCATCCAAATGGAACCTCTAGAGTTTTTGAAGCTTTCAAAAAAATAAAAAATGATAATGTAGATTTGATAATAAACCTTCAGGCGGATTTGCCTAACATAAAGCCGAGTTCAATTTCAAAGCTAGAAAAGCTGATGAGGGAAAGTAATAGTCCTATAGGAACGCTAGCTTCTAAGTTAACTAAAGATGAGATTAATGATGAAAATGTTGTAAAAGTTGAGGTTGAAACAGATTTAAAAGAGGATAGTTTTTTAAAAGCAAAGAATTTCTTTCGTATAAAGAAAGATTTAAAAAACGAAAAAATCTATCATCATGTTGGAATATATTGTTTTCAATCCTTTCAATTAAAACAGTATGTAGAACTTGGCGAGTCAAGACTGGAAAAAATTCTCAAGTTGGAGCAAATTCGTTTGATGGGCAACATAGAGATTAAAGTAGGCTATTGCGACTCTAATCCATTGAGTATAGATACCTTAGAAGATTTAAAGCGAATAGAAAAAGAAATGAGTTAATGACACAACAAATTGCAATTCAAGGTGGAGCTGGCTCATTCAGTCACATGGCAACTTTAAAAATATTTCCAAATTCGCCGCAGATAAAATTTTGTGCAACTTTCGAAGAAGCGTTTCTATTGGCGACTCAAAAATCCGAGATAAATCTGGTTTGTCCGTGCGAAAATACAGTCGCGGGTCGAGTTCCCGAATTTCATTCTCTTTTGAGAAGATACTCTCTCCAGATTTATGCCGAGCATTTCGAAAAAATTAATCATAATTTACTTGCTGTTAAAGGTGCGACACTAGATTCTATCAAAAATGTTCATTCACACATACATGCGCTGGGACAGTGCAGAAGAATAATTTTGAATCATAAATTAAAGGAAGTAATCGAGTCCGATACAGCATTTAGCGCTGGATACGTTAGTGCAAAGGGTGACAAAACTGAATCAGCAATTGCAAGTAAACTTGCAGCCCAAACGTATGGTCTTCAAATATTAAAATCAAATGTTGAGGATGAACCAGGCGCCAATGTAACTCGATTTCTTGTAATGGGAAAAGAATCTAAACACCCTGAATTTATTAAAGAAAAAAATTTCATAACGAGCTGTATTTTTCAACTTAAGTCTATACCCTCTGCTTTGTATAAATGTCTTGGAAGTTTTAGTGGTTACGGGATTAACTTATGTCGACTCGAATCCTTTTCTCTAAAAAATACTTTTAAACAAGTTGCATTTTATATAGAAATCGAAAAACATATTGAAGATCAAATTATGCAAAAAGCTCTTGAAGAATTGGGTTTTCATTGTGAGACTCTGACAATTTTAGGGTGTTATCCAGTGAGTTCTTACAGATTAAATAGTTGATTCACAACCTACAAGTATATTGTAGTTCTTGTTTTTATACTGATATAATAAATTGGAGGCTAGCAGTAGGTGGAATTTCTCGAATAACCCGGTCAGGACGGAAACGTAGCAGCCGAAACGAAAACATTCCAGGTTGCTGTTTAGCCTCCTAATTAAATGCACAATAACGAAAAAAAAGTATTAGCTTTAAAATATAGGCCAAAAACTTTTTCCGATTTAATCGGTCAAGATATTATGGTCGAAACAATCATAAATTCCATAAAAATGGATAAAGTGCCTAACGCTTACCTTTTTTCAGGTATTAGAGGTGTTGGTAAAACAACAGCGGCCAGAATAGTTGCAAAGGCACTAAATTGTAATAATGGGGTAGAAAATTTGTGTCAAAATGAAATGTGTGAACATTGTAGTGCTATTTCAAATTCAAACCATATGGATGTTTTAGAAATGGATGCGGCGTCTAAAACAGGTATTGATGATGTAAGAGATTTAATAGAATTTTCTAAGTATGGACCCAGTGTAGCAAAGTTCAAAATATTTATTATCGACGAAGTTCATATGCTGTCAAAACAAGCTTTTAATGGTTTGCTGAAAACGTTAGAGGAACCTCCGTCATATTTAAAATTTATTTTTGCAACTACGGAGATGAGAAAAATACCTATTACAGTAGTTTCTCGTTGCCAAAGATTTGACCTAATCAGAATAAAATCAGATTTGCTTTTAGATTTTTTAAAGAAAATATCTCTTTTAGAAAAGGGAAAAATTTCTGAAAATGCATTGAAGTTAATTGTAAAAATTTCGGAGGGCTCTGTTAGAGACAGCTTATCACTTTTAGATCGAGCATTAATTACACAAAAAATTGAACAAAAAGAGTTAGATTTGGAGTCGGCACAAAAAATATTTGGGTATTTTAATAAATCTCATTTAATTGAATTAATGAAATTAATTTTTCAAGGGAAAGAAGAACGAGCCTTATTAAAATTCAGAGATATATCTGATCTAGGTATAGATCCAAAAATATTTTTAAATGATTTTTTAGAAATTCTCTACTTTATGAAAAATATTAAAATTTTCGGTAAGAGCGAGATAAATTTTTCACTTTCTGATAATCAAACTAATGAAATCGAACAACTATCTAATCAAGTTGATGTAGAAACATTAATAACGTTTTGGCAATTTAGCATAAAATCACTAGAGGAATTAAATATTGTTTCAAATCAAAATCTTTCAATAGAAATGTTTTTAATAAGATTAATTCATTTGAAAAAGATTCCAAAATTAGAGGAACTGCTTAGAAATATAGAAACATCTCAAGATAAAACAAGTTCAAAAGAAATTGAAACATTGTCTAATATAAAAAATGAAATTAAGGAAGATATAATTAAAGAAACAAACCAGTCCACGAATCAGATTAAGAATATTATCCAAGAAAAAAAAGAAATTTTAGATAATGATCAAATATCTGAATTACTAAACGAAAATAAGAATCCTCCTGAAATTGTGTCAAGTTTTGATAACTTAATTAGTTTGTGCTTAAAACATAAAGAAATGCAGTTAAAATATGACTTAGAAAAAAATGTAAGTTTGGTAAAATTTTCAAATGGACAAATAGAATGTTCATTCAATGAAAATATTGATAAAAACTTTATAAAAAATTTATCTGCAAAACTGTTTGATTGGACTGGAAAAAGGTGGATTATAACTTTATCAAAAGAAAAAGGCCAGCCGACACATCAAGAAATTAAATTGGAAAAAAAACAAACTCAGTTGGATGAAGCAATTAAAACTAATGTTTATAAAAAAATGCTAGAGGCATTTTCCGATGCTAAATTAATTACTGTAGAGGAAAACGAAGAAAAAAAATGACGGATTTTTCAAAAGTGCTAGAGACAGCAAAGAATATGCAACACAAGATGAAAGAAACCCAAGAATCTTTAAAAAAAATTGAGGTCGAGGGTGTTGCTGGAGGAGGATCTGTAAAGGTTTGTTTAAACGGTGATGGAGAATTAATCAAACTATATATATCACCAGAAATAATGAGAGAGAATAAAGAAATATTAGAGGATTTAATTGTAGCTGCACATAGCAATGCAAAGCAAAAAGTAAAAATAAAAGCATCTGAGGAATTATCAAAAATTACGGGAGGCATTCCTTTGCCTCCTGACTTTAAATGGCCCTTTTGAATTTTTATGAAAAAAAATATTCCAGAAATCGAAGAGCTTGTTAAACTGATTTCAAAATTGCCTGGATTAGGACCCAAATCAGCTAAAAGAATTGTATTAAAACTTATAAACAATAGAGAGGAATTGATAAAACCTTTAGCAAATACATTAGCCCAAGTTTATAAAAATATCATTCGATGCAACATCTGTGGGAGTATTAAATCTTCAAATTCTAACTGTACTTTGCAAACTTGTTTATATTCAGATAAAAATTATAATCAGATTTGTGTGGTAGAAAATATTGCTGATATGTGGGTAATTGAAAGTTCAGGAATTTATAAGGGATATTATCATATCCTAGGCGGAACATTGTCATCTTCTGATAACAAAAAAACCGATAATTTACTTATTCCTTCTTTGGTTGAAAGAGTGAAGAAGAATACTATAAATGAAGTTATTTTAGCTACCAGTGCTACTATAGAAGGTCAAACTACCGCACACTATATTCAGGATAGTTTAAAAGACACAAAGGTAAAGATCTCAAAACTTGCACAAGGATTGCCAGTAGGTGGAGAAATAGAATTTCTAGATGATGGAACTTTATTTTCAGCTTTTAAAAATAGGGGTCCTGTTATTAATGATTAAATTTTTTCGTAAAGAGGAATAGTTAGAAAATCATCAAAATCTTTTTTTGTTATCATTTCTTTGAATATTCTTGATGCTTCCATAAATGGAATCATAGCAAAAGTTTTCTCACCTACTCTTTGTTTAGTTTTATTTAGTTCATCTTCAATTAGTTCATCAATTAGTTTTTCATCCACTAATCTTCCATCATCAAGTTTGACTTTATATTTTAACCACATCCAAAGTTGGGTTCTGCTTACCTCGCAAGTTGCAGCATCTGCCATTAAATAATTTACTACGATACACCCTAATCCAATCAACCAATAACCCATATATTCAATACCTTCCTGGAGATTTTCTCGTACCCCAGTCTCTGTAATGTTATTATCAATTTTAGGCGCAACTAATAAAGCAGCTCTGTCTATTTTTTCATTATTAAATTTTTTGATTTGATTTGGAGCCTTGAAATTTTTTTCGAATATATCCTTTACAGGTTTTACTAAACTTGGATGAGCAATCCATGCCCCATCATTTCCTTGATTCAATTCTCTTTCTTTGTCTTTTTTAACAGCCATAAGAGCTTTTTCATTTATTTCTGCAGGATTTGACTTTGCAATCACTTGAGCAGACATACCACCCATTCCAAACGCTCCTCTTCTATGGCAAGTATCTACGAGTAGTTTGTTATAATTTGTCATAAACGGAACAAACATATTTACTTTTGATCTATCAGGTAAGATAACATTTCTAGTTGATCGATAGACCTTTTGGTAAGAAAAAAGGTAATCCCATCTTCCTGCATTTAAACCAACAATATGGTCTTTAAGTTCCCACAAAAATTCATCCATTTGAAATACTGCATTAATTGTTTCAATGAGCACTGTGACTTTAACTGTTCCAATTTCTAGATTTAATTTTTTTTCACAAAAAGAAATTACGTCATTAAGAAATCGGCATTCAAGATAATGTTCTAGTTTTGGCAAATAGAAATAGGGGCCACTTCCGTTTTCAATAAGTTTTTTTGCATTATGAAATAAAGAGAGACCTAAATCAAAAAAAGTTCCAGCTATTCTTTCACTATCTATTGTAGCATTTTTTTCTTCGAGATGTAGACCTCTAGGTCTAATAATAAGAACAGCTGTTTTTTCATTTAATTTGTATTCTTTTTTACTTTGTTCGTCAGTAAAATCGATTTTTCTGTTTACGGCGTCTTTTATATTAAGTTGTCCCTGAATTATATTATCAAATGTCGGTGTCAAAGAATCCTCAAAATCTGTCATATAGCAATCTGCTCCAGAATTTAGAGCAGAAATAAGCATTTTTTTTGGTACAGGAGGACCAGTAATTTCAACTTGTCTCTTTAAAAGATCTTGAGGAATATTTTTTATTTTCCACTTCTTGTCTCTAATTTCCTTAGTCTCTTTCAAAAAGTCTAGTTTTTTACCACCATCAATGGCTTTTTGTCTTTTCTTTCTTCTATCTAATAGCTCAAGTCTTTTATACTTGAACTCTTCGTGTATTTCTTGAACAAATAGAAGAGCTTCTTCTGATAAAATTTCGTCATATCTAGACACAGTTTTGCCATAAGATAAACTTCCTCCTTTTAGTGAATATGAGGCTTCATTAATTTTAAAAAAAGAAATTGGTATTTTGACGTCGTGTTTCATAATAAATTATTTTTTTTACTTACATATTTGATGCGTATATTATATGCAAACTATTTTTTAATAAAATGAGAAATTATCTTGAATTTGAAAGAGATATTAAAGGTTTAGAAGAACAACTTGATAAATTAAAAGACCCATTTAACAACGAAGGTTTAGCAGAAGTTGATACAGAAAAAATTAATCAAATTCAAAGTGAATTAGATCAAAAACTTAAGGAAGTTTATTCAAATCTTAACCGTTGGCAAAAAACTTTGCTTGCAAGACACGAGGAAAGGCCTAGGGCAAAATTTTTTATAAATAATTTGTTTTCTAATTTTAGAAATTTATCTGGAGATAGGCAATTTGCTGATGACAAGTCGGTATTAGTAGGTTTTGGGGTATTTGAAAATCAATCTGTTTTAGTTATAGGACAAGAAAAAGGTGATGATTTGGATAGTAGAATTGAAAGAAATTTTGGAATGATGCGTCCAGAAGGTTATCGAAAATGTATTAGATTAATGCAGCTTGCGGATAAATTTAACATTCCAATAATATCATTCATTGATACACCCGGAGCTTATCCTGGAATTGGAGCAGAGGAAAGAGGGCAGGCAGAAGCAATAGCAAGATCTATCGAATGTTCTATGTCTTTAAAGGTTCCAAATATTTCAATAATTATTGGTGAGGGAGGATCGGGAGGTGCAATTGCGTTAGCTTCATCCAATAAAATAATAATGTTTGAAAATGCAATTTATTCTGTAATTTCACCCGAGGGATGTGCGTCTATATTGTGGAGAGATCCAAAAAAAATGTTAGAAGCGGCTGAAGCTATGAAGCTTTCAGCGCAGGATTTACTGGACCTAAAAATTATAGATGAAATTATTAAGGAACCGCTTGGAGGAGCTCATAGAGATAAGAATGCATTACTTGATGAAATCAAAAAATCTATCAGGAAAAATTTGAAAGAATTATCTGAATTAAGCAGGGAGGATATTTTAGATCATCGAAAGCAAAAATTTCTTTCTATTGGAAGGAAGAAAGGTCTTATAAAAGATATTGATAGAAAAGATAAAATGACCATGGAGGAAAACATTTTTTCAAATTTGAAACAAAAAATTAATAAAAATAGAATGATTATACCAATTGCAGTAGCGCTAGTTGCTTTAATTTTATTAATACTACTATACTTATAACGCTCCGCAACAATGTTTAAATTTTTTATCTGTAACAGGACATCTTTCATTTCTAGATATTTTTTGATTTTTTTTAGCTAATAATAGACAGTCTGGATTATTTGCTATGTTTATTTTATTAACATTTGAATTTTTACTTTTTTCTTGCTGAGTTTCAGTTGGTTTTTCAACAATAACAAGATTATTTAAAATAGAAATAGTGTCAGTTTTAATTTTCTCAAGTAATTTTTCAAATAAACTGAAGGCCTCTTTTTTATACTCAATAAGAGGATCTCTTTGACCATATCCTCTTAATCCAATTACTTGTCTTAGTTGTTCTAAATATTGAAGATGAGATTTCCAATTCATATCCAAAGTTTGAATAAATATTCTTCTTTCCAATTCATTATTTTGTTCGTCATTTATAAAATCTACTCTTTTTAGTCTCTGTTGGATAAACTTGTCTACAATATATTTTTTAAAATTTTCATCATTCATGTTCATCAGGTTATTTATTTCTTCTTCATTAATACTTCTTCCTAACAAAGATTTAATTTTAATATTTACACTTTTATTTTTTGGGTCTTTTTTAATAATTTTTTTATCTTCAATAATTTGATCAATTAATTCATTTAAAAAATTTGTAGTTAGATTGCTTAAGGATGAACTTGACAAAATTTCTTTTCTTTGGGAAAAAATTACACTTCTTTGGTCATTCATAACATCGTCGAATTTTAAAAGAGTCTTTCTAATATCGTAGTTTCTTGCCTCAACTTTTTGTTGAGCTCTTTCCAGGGCTTTGTTGATCCAGGGATGGTCAATAGATTCATTCTCTTTTAATCCGAATTTTTTGAGCATGCTATCAATAGATTCTGAACCAAATATTCTCATTAAATCATCTTCAAGGCTGATATAAAAAATTGAATTTCCAAGATCACCCTGTCTTCCAGATCTACCTCTTAGTTGATTATCAATTCTTCTACTCTCATGCCTTTCAGTTCCAATAACAAATAATCCTCCAAGTTGTTTTACCTTGTTTTTTTCTTGAATTATTTCATCCTGAGTCTGAATTTTATTCGGATTATTTTTATTTCCTCCCAATTGAATATCCGTTCCTCTACCGGCCATATTAGTAGCTATTGTAATTGAGTTAAGTCTTCCAGCGTCAGCTATTATTTCTGCTTCTTTTTGGTGATGTTTTGCATTTAAAATAGAATATTTAATATTTTTTTTCTTTAATAATAATGAAATTAATTCTGACTTTTCAACACTGGTTGTTCCAACCAAGATTGGTTGGCTTTTTTCGTGACATTCCAGAATTTTGTTTATTATTGCATTCTTTTTTTCATTGTCTGTTCTAAAAATTTGATCATTCCAGTCTTTCCGTATCATTGGTTGATCAGTAGGAATTGAAACAACGGGTAAATTATAGATATCTAGAAATTCCTCAGCCTCTGTAGCTGCAGTTCCAGTCATCCCGCTAAGCTTGCGATACATTCTGAAGTAATTTTGATAAGTTATTGAAGCTAAGGTTTCATTTTCAGATAATATTTCTACATTTTCTTTAGCCTCTAGTGCTTGATGAAGTCCATCAGAAAATCTTCGGCCTTCCAAAACTCTCCCAGTAAATTCATCAATAATTTTAACACTATTGTCTTTTATTATGTAATCTTTGTCGTTAGTAAATAAATGATTGGCTCTTAGAGCTTGATTAACGTGATGAACTAAACCCATATTTTCAGGATCATAAAAATTATTATTTTTTAAAATTCCAGCATTGGAAAATATTTTTTCAACATTGTCTGTTCCTTTATCAGTTAGCATGATATTTTTATCTTTTTCATCAATTTCAATATCTGTTTTGTTTAATTGTTTTATCAATTTATCGATAGCTAAATATCTACTTGTTTTATCTTCTGTAGCGCCTGAAATTATAAGGGGAGTTCTTGCTTCATCAATTAAAATACTATCAACTTCATCCACAATACAATAATTATGATCTCTTTGCACTGTATCTGAAACAGAAAGTTTCATATTATCTCTTAAATAATCAAAACCAAATTCACTGTTAGTTCCATACGTGACATCACAGTCGTAATTTTTCTTTCTATCATAATCGTCTAAACTATTTGTTATACATCCGACCTGTAATCCCAAAAAATTATAAATTTTACCCATCCATTCAGAATCTCTTTGAGCTAAATAGTCATTAACAGTTACAATATGAACTCCTTTTTCTTCTAAAGAGTTTAAATAGACAGGTAACGTAGAAACCAAAGTTTTACCTTCTCCAGTTTTCATTTCGGCGATTTTATTTTCATGTAAAACGATTCCGCCCATTAATTGAACATCAAAATGTCTTTCATTTAACATTCTAAAGGCAGCTTCCCTAACTAGAGCAAAAGTCTCTGGCAATAGGCTTTCTAGGCTTTCTCCTTTTTTAATTCTTTGTTTAAACTCCATAGTTTTATTTGGAAACTGATCATCTTTAAAATGTTTAACTAGATCCTCATTATGGTTAATCTGTATCACCAAAGATTTGAGTCTATCTAATTCTTTGTCATTATCAGATTTGAAAATTTTTCTGATAAATCTTGGAATATTTAACATTTTTATATTTTTTTTTTGATTTGATGAAATTTCATAAAGCTAGTATTTATATAATTACTTATTATCAAAATTAAACAAAATGACTATTAATTTACAAAACTTCTTAAATCCGAATATAAAAATATCTAAAATGGGAGATTTTCAAGAGCTAAAGCGAATAGAGGGACTTTCTATATCAGCTGTTTCAGCTGATTTGTACGGAGATGGTAGAGATGACTTGTCTTTGTTTTATTTCAAAGATGGGGCAAAATATGCTGTACTTTACACAAAATCTAAAATTGTTTCGGAAAGCATTCATTGGAATTTAAAAGTTAAAAATAAACTTATGAAAGCTTTATTAGTAAATACAAAAAATGCTAATACATTTACTGGGAAACAAGGTTTTCAGGGTTTAAAAGAATTGTCTAAGTCACTATCAAAACATTTAACATTAAAATTGGCCCAAGCACCAGAAGGAGTAAGAGATGCAATTGATCCAAATGAAATAATTTTTGCTTCTACGGGTGTTATTGGAGATGCTTTTCCAACAGAAAAAATAAAAGAACGAATTCCATATTTAGTTCAAAATTTAAAAGATAATCAAAGTAAATATGTTTGGTTTAAAGCAGCATCATCAATTCTTACAACAGATACACGTCCCAAGCTAGCTTTTGAAGAATGTGAAATTGGAAATAAAAAAATAAAAATTTCTGCTATAGCTAAAGGATCAGGAATGATAGCACCTAACTTGAGCAGTGGTCATGCTACCATGTTGGCATTCATATTTACTGATGCAAATATTCCATCAGCTATTTTAAAGGTATTATTGTCGAAAAATATTAATACAACATTTAATGCAATTACTGTCGATGGTGATACATCTACAAATGACGCAGTTATGATCTTTGCTACTGGGAAAGTAAAAAATTCAAAAATATATAATTTCTTAGATCCAAAATTAAAAGAATTTGAAAAAGCCTTGCATAATGTGATGTTAAATTTGTCAAAACAAATTGTTGCAGACGGCGAAGGCGCAAAAAAATTTATAACAATCAATGTAATTAAGGCAAGATCAATGCATGGAGCAAAAAAAATTGCATTTTCTGTCGCAAACTCTCCCTTAGTTAAAACTGCTGTTGCAGGCGAGGACCCCAATTATGGTCGGATCCTAATGGCGATTGGAAAATCGGAAGAAAATATAGTTGTTAATAATCTAACAATTAAATTTGGAAAATTTACCGTTGTAGAAAATGGTCAGCAAGTTGATAATTACAATGAAGAAATTGTTAAGGAGTATATGAGGTGGAATGCTATAGAAATTAATATTGAACTAAATATGGGCAAAAGTAATTTTACTGTTTATACATGTGATTTTACCAAGGATTATATTGACATCAATGCTGATTATAGAAATTAAAGCTTGAATTATTAAAAAATAATTATTAATTAAATAGATATGATCAAATACAATTTAACATGTAAGTGCAATTGTACTTTTGACAGCTGGTTTGCAAGTTCAGAAGAATTTGGAAGACTTATGGAAAAAAAATTGATTACATGTATTGAATGTAATTCAAATAATGTGAATAAGTCTATAATGGCACCGAATGTATCTAGTTCAAAAAAAATTGATAATATAAATTATAAATTTCAAAAAAATATAAGGAAGAAAATTATTGAATATCAAAAATTTATTAAAGAAAATTGTAAATATGTTGGTGATAACTTTGCTCAAGAAGCTAGGAATATTTATTATAATGAAAAAGAAACAAAAGATAATGAAAAAGAAACAAAAGGTATTTATGGTAGAGTGACCGATGAGGAAATTGATGAATTAAACGAGGAAGGAATCGAAACTATTACCATTCCATGGTACAATAAAACTGAGAATTAAATTATTTTTTTATGAAAGAAGATATATAATTAACTGAGCTGTCTTTACCAGTTTTCCATTGATCTAGTAGTGGATTATATATCATTCCGTGAATTCCATTTGATTTTAAATTATGTTTCATTGATGTTTTAGTTAATTCCTCAGGCTTTACAAACAAATTCCAATCATGAGTTCCAATTGGTAACCATTTTAGAATATACTCGGCCCCAACAATTGCAAATAGATAAGATTTTAAAGTTCTGTTGATTGTTGCAACGAACATAATACCATTTTTTTTTAATAAGCTTGCACAAGATTTTATAAAATAGTTTAAATCAGAAACATGCTCAACAATTTCCATATTTAAAATTACATCAAATTTATTTTTGATTTTTAATTTTTCAGGCGAAACAGTTAAGTAATTAATTTTTAATTTATTTTTTTTGGCATGGATTTTAGCAATATTAATATTTTTTCTTGTAGCATCAATTCCAGTGACTTTTGCACCAAGTCTACACATTGGTTCTGAGAGTAGACCACCCCCACAACCTACATCCAACAAAGAAAGGTTATTCAGGGAGTTTTTTGAATTAACAATGTTAAAATGTTCAATAATGTTTTGCTTAATGTATTTAATTCTAATCGGATTAAACTTATGTAAAGGCTTGAATTTTCCAAGAGGGTCCCACCATTCTTCTGATAGCTTTGAAAATTTTTCAATTTCTTTGTAATTAATTGTATTCAAAATAGATTTTCTTGTGAAATTTATCTTTTAATAGTATTTTTACCAAAATTTTCCATAAGTATAAATAGTATTAAATAATTATGTCTTTAATAGTTTTAAAATTTGGTGGTACTTCCGTAGATAGCTGCGACAAAATTATAAAAGTAGCAAAACTGGTTAAAAAATATTATGACCAGAAAAATAAGGTTATTGTTGTATCTTCGGCTATGAGTGGAGCTACAGATGATTTAATTAAAAAATCAAAAAAAATTAGCAATACATTTGAAAAGTCTGAGCAGGATGTTTTGGTCTCTACAGGTGAGCAAATTACATGCTCATTGTTAGCTGGAGCTCTTATAGAACTAGGATTGAAATCAAGATCCTGGTTGAGTTGGCAGTTACCAATATTGACTGAAGGTAGCCATACTTCATCAAGGATAAAAAAAATTAATATAAAGGAGGTTTTGTCCTTTCTTAAGAAAGGTGGCATACCTGTAATAACTGGGTTTCAAGGAGTTTCGATTGATAGACGTGTTACAACAATTGGAAGAGGAGGCTCAGATGCCTCAGCGATAGCCATCGCCAAGTTTTTTGGTGCGGATAGTTGTGTAATTTATACAGATGTTGATGGAGTTTACACTACTGATCCCAAAGTTAATTCAAAGGCAAAACGAATTGATAAAATTTCATATGAAGAAATGTTAGAGATGGCGTCTCTTGGAACTAAAGTTATGCAATCATCTTCCATCCAGGATGCAATGTTAAATAATATAAAAATAGATATTAGATCTACTTTTTCGAAAAATCTTGGAACAAAGATTACAGATGAAATTAAGGTTATAAGTAAAAAGGCAATAACTGGAATCTCATATACAAAAGATATTGCCAAAATTACTGTGGTAGGCGTAAAGGATAAGCCAGGTGTTGCATCTGAAATGTTCAAACCTTTGAAAGAGATCAATTTAGACATGATAGTACAATCATCTTCTGTCGATGAAGGAAAAACTGATATTACTTTTACAATAAAAAAAGAAGATATTAAAAAAGCTATAATTCTATTAAAAAAGAATAAAAAAATTTCCTATGAAAAAATTATTCAAAATGATAAAGTTTCAAAAATATCAGTAGTTGGTGCTGGGATGATTACCCAGCCTGGGGTAGCACAAAAATTTTTTAATGCATTAGCAAAAAAAAAAATTAATATAATGGTCATTTCTACATCAGAAATAAAAATTTCTGTACTCATTGATCAACAACATACTAATAAGGCAGTTAAAGTTTTACATAAAGAATTTGATCTTGAATAAATATAAATAATTATGAGTGTAAGACCATTTAGAGATATCAATAGAAAAAAAACAAAAGTTATTTCCGTTGGTAAAGTAAAAATTGGTGGCGATTTTCCTATAGCCGTTCAATCAATGACCAATACTTTAACAACTGATATAAAGGCTACAATCAATCAAATTAATAAATTGTGTGATGCAGGCGCAGATATTGTTAGAGTGTCTTGCCCAGATAAAAAATCTTCTTTATCTTTAAAGGAAATAATTAAAAATGTTGAAGTACCTATAGTTGCTGATGTTCATTTTCATTATAAAAGAGCAATTGAAGCGGCAGAGTCCGGTGCCCATTGTTTAAGAATTAATCCAGGAAATATTGGTTCTAAAGAAAGAGTTTATGAAATTTTAAAATCTGCAAAAGATAATAATTGTTCTATTCGCATTGGCGTTAACGCAGGATCTTTAGAAAAAGAAATTTTAGAAAAATATAAAGAACCATGTCCAGAGGCAATGGTGGAGAGTGCTCTGGAAAAAATAAAGATTTTAGAAGACAAAGATTTCTTTAATTTTAAAATCAGTGTTAAATCGTCTGATGTTTTTTTATCAGTAAAAGCATATAGAGCTTTGTCAGAACAGTGTGATTATCCCTTGCATTTAGGAATAACAGAAGCCGGAAGTTTAATTCCTGGAAGTGTCAAATCTTCAATTGGACTAGGCATGCTTCTTATGGAAGGTATTGGAGATACAATTCGAGTCTCTTTAACAGCGGATCCAGTGGAAGAAGTAAAAGTAGGCTTTGAAATATTAAAGTCACTAAATTTAAGACATAAGGGTATTAATATTATCTCTTGTCCATCTTGTGCTAGGCAGGCCTTTCCTGTAATTGAGACTGTAAAAAATTTGGAAAAAAAACTTGCACATATAAAAACTCCAATGACCCTGTCTATTATTGGATGTGTAGTGAACGGACCAGGCGAAGCTGCTCAAACACAAATCGGATTAACGGGTGGAGGACAAGGCACTAATATGGTTTATCTTTCAGGGATACCTCATCAAAAGGTTGCAAGTAAAAATATAATTTCACATATAGTTAAATTAGTTGAAGAGAAATCTGCCGAATTGGAAAAAAAATAAATTTTATAATGATTCCAACAAAAAAAGTTGAGCAACTAGTAGATAAACATCAGTCCTTGGAAAAAGAACTTTCTTCTGGGGATATTGATAAAAGAGACTTTGCAATAAAATCGAAAGAATATTCTAGTCTTGGAACAATAATTCAGTGTGCACGAGAATACCTAAATTTTGAAAACCAGAAGAAAGAGCTAGATAAAATGATTAATGAACAAAATACAGATAAAGAAATGAAAGAGCTAGCTCAAAAAGAATTAAAACAGCTAATTGAAACTAAACAGAGAAATGAAAAAACTTTAAAACTATATTTGTTACCGAAAGATGAAGCTGATAAAAAAAATGCTATTCTCGAAATTAGGGCCGGAACCGGTGGATTAGAAGCAAGTTTATTCGCAGCAGACTTATATAAAATGTATGAAAAGGTATGCCACAAAAAAAAATGGAATATGGAAGTTATAAGTATATCAAAAAGTGAAGCTGGAGGTTTAAAGGAAGCAATAGTGTCAATTACAGGTAATAATATTTATTCAACTCTAAAATATGAATCTGGCGTTCATAGAGTACAAAGAGTTCCAGAAACTGAAACTCAAGGGAGAGTACATACATCTGCAGCAACAGTGGCAGTTTTGCCAGAAGCAGAAGATATTGATGTTAAGGTTGAAGAAAAAGATCTGCGAATTGATGTTTTCAGATCCAGTGGTCCCGGAGGACAATCGGTAAATACTACAGATAGTGCTGTTAGAATTACTCACTTACCCACGGGGATTGTTGTTAGCCAACAAGATGAAAAATCTCAACACAAAAATAAAGCTAAAGCTATGAAAATTTTAAGAGCAAGAATATATGAAGCTGAAAGAGAAAAAAAAAATATAGAAAGAGCACAAGATAGAAAAAGCAAAATTGGCACAGGTGATAGATCAGAAAGGATTAGAACATATAATTTTCCCCAAGGAAGAGTTACAGATCATAGAATAAATTTTACTCTCCATAAACTAGAAGAATTTCTAAGTGGAGAAGTATTTGATCAAATGACAGAAAATCTCAGTATTCAAGATCAAGAAATGAGACTAGAATCTTTAAATAGAAATGATTATTAATAGTTTAATTAAACAGGGCTCTAAAATTTTAAAAAAACAAAACATCGATTCTCATCAAATTGATGCAGAGTTGTTATTATCAAAGGCAATTAGAAAAAATAGAGTTTTTCTTTTAACAAATGACGAAAGAAAAGTTTCATCAAAAGAAACTTCCAATTATTTAAATTTTATTTTTAGAAGAAAACAGCATGAACCTTTGTCTTATATAACAAAAAGAAAGGAGTTTTGGAGTTTAGGTTTTAATGTGAGCCATAATGTATTAATACCTAGACCAGAGACCGAAATTATTGTTGAACAAGTAGTAAGAAGATTTAAAGACAAAGGTAATTTGAATATTTTAGATATTGGTACCGGCTCTGGCTGTATACTGTTGTCTATATTAAAAGAATTAAAAAATTCATACGGGATCGGAATAGACAAATCATTAAGAGCTCTTAATATAGCGAAAAAAAATTCAAAAAAACTTAACTTATTACGAAGAACTAAATTTATACATTGTGATGTTGACAATTTTAATTTTGGTAATTATGATGTCGTTGTTTCTAATCCGCCTTATATTTGTTCTCATAGAATAAATTACTTAAGTGAAGATATAAAAGGTTTTGAACCAAGAATGGCATTAGATGGTGGAAGTAGTGGACTTGAAACAATAAGTAAAGTTATAATAAAAGCGAAAGAACTATTAAAAACCAGAGGGTACCTGTTTATAGAAATTGGAAATGGGCAATTTCACATGGTATCAAGTATGTTGATTAAAAGTGGCTTTAGATTAGTGGAAAAATTTTTTGATTATAAAAAAACTATTCGTTGCATAATGAGCACAAAGATAATTTAATTTAAAACACAATGTTATTTATTTTGACAAAATAAATTTAATTCAGTTATGATTAATTAATAAATCTACATGATTCAATGAGATACAATAAACCAAATGATTCAATGAGATACAATAAACCAAATGATTCAATGAGATACAATAAACCAAGACGATATAAATTTAGAAGTAATGATAAAGACTTTAGAAGAAATGATTCCCAAGATTTGAGGATCAGTGGCATCAATTCTGATTCAAACCATTTTCAAAGAAGATCTTTTAGTAGAAATGGCCTTAAAGTTGAAAAGTTATTAGAGAAATATAATAATCTTGCAAAAGAAGCATTATCAAATGGAGATAGAATTTTATCCGAAAGTTATTATCAACATGCAGATCATTTTTTAAGAGTAATTGGAAATCGGAATTCAATCCAAAATAATTCAAAACCACATTTGGATAATTCCCCAATAAAGGAAAATTCTGATGATAAAATTATTTTAGAAAATAAAAAAAATTCTTCTTCTCAGCAACCACAAAATAGTGAAGAGATTTAAAATTTAATTTTTTTTTGATATTGTTTCTGCTAACAAAACATCCGTTTTAATTCTTTGAATTTCAAATTTTTTTCTGTCCTTACCTTTTAAAATTCTTCCAGATGGTAAATTCAATTTTTGAGAGTTAATTTTTTTTCCATTTACAATAACTTCATAGTGCAAATGTGGTCCGGTAGATAGTCCTGTAGATCCAACATAACCAATAATTTTTCCTTGCTTAACTTTAGTCCCAGATTTGATTCCACCAGCAAATTTAGAAAGATGAGCATAAATAGTTGAATAAGTGGAATTATGTTTTATTTTAATACAATTTCCTCCACCACCACACCATTGAGCCTTAGTTACTGTTCCGGTTCCCGAAGCCAAAACAGGAGTTCCCAGTGACGCAGCAAAATCAGTACCAGTATGTTTTTTGTTATAGCCAAGTATAGGATGTTTTCTCATTCCAAAAGGTGATGAAAGCCTAGCTCCATTAATTGGAGTTTTCATTAAAGCTTTTTCCGCGCTTTTCCCATTAACATAAAAGTTTCCAGAAAATTCATCAGTTTCATAATGGTACAATGCTAATTCTTTATTTTGAACAGACATATAAGTGTAAATAATTTTACCATTTGAATACCATTCGCCATCTTCATCTACAAAAGTTTCATAGAGAATTTGAAACACATCATTTTTTCTAATGTCTCTTTGAAAATCAATTTCAAAACCATATATTCTCGCAAATTCTATAATTATATTAGAATCTAAATTATTTTCTTTTGCTGAAGTGTATAAACTCTTTTTAATAATGCCCTCAGAAAATGCAATTTTTCTAAATAACTGAGTAATTTTTTTTTTTACAATAAATTTATCGTTTATATCTCGATCTAAACTAATATTTATTGATTTAGAAGTAGGTAGATTTAATTTTATCAAATTTAGGGTACCTGATATATTTTTCTTAATTACTAAATCTAAAACCATACCTGTTTTTAATTTATTGGGCTTAATAAATTTTTTGAGTTTACTATTTGCTTTAGAAATATCTTTTTGATCAATATTATAACTTTTAAAAACATTAGTTAAATTTTCACCTTTTTCTATTTTGTGAGTAATGTTTAAGTAAGGAGAATTAACTTTTTGAAAGATAAATTTATTCAATTCTAAAAAATAATTATTTTTTAGAATTCTACTAAGAGTCGCCTCCCTTTTTTGACTTGCTGTTTCGCTATATTTGATAGCAAAAAAAATAAATGATATTAAAATTAAGGATATAATACCATATAATGATCCTTTTAATTTGGTATATACCTTTGGTTGAATTGAATAAATCATCAGATTAATATTAAAATTATAATAAATTATAATGTTGTTTTTATTCTGAATATTATCAATAAAATAAGGACTTTTTAAACTAAATCTAAGCTTCTTAGGCTTGATTTATTTTGTTATTATACTATAAGCAATGTTCCCAAAGTTACATAAGTTGGACTAAATGCTGGGAAATTAAAGCAGGGGTAGTTTATGTATTTCTGTTTTTAGCTCTTTGATTTAGTAAATATCTAAGAAGAGAAGTGTGGACGGTTAAGGTTACCAAATTTTGTCGTACACACTTCAAGAAATATAAATAAATTAATTTTTATTTATATGAAGCTAGTGTGCGCCGTTATTAAACTTGAGAGTTTGATCATGGCTCAGAACGTACGCTGGCGGCACGCCTAACACATGCAAGTCG
>Ga0209554_1000379_pt1 | contig 37727 bp, 36 predicted proteins | sample MarorgKNORR_S2LV_5_FD_188221 | JGI IMG/M metagenome (GOLD analysis project Ga0209554, IMG submission 188221) | Marine microbial communities from the Southern Atlantic Ocean, analyzing organic carbon cycling - Bottom_A/KNORR_S2/LV (SPAdes) (version 2) | ecosystem: Environmental > Aquatic > Marine... | reverse complement strand
TTGTTACTCTTTGGTGGCAATAAATAATTCCTTTGAAAACTTTGATACAGAAGATCCTCAAGAAATTGTTATAGATGAAGTTGTGGGTCAAATGTTGCCACTATTGGCTATACCAATCTATGAAACTTTATACCTTCTGCCTAAAATATACTATTGTGTTGCTGCTTTTTTAACTTTTAGATTATTTGATATATTGAAACCTTATCCTATTAGTTACGTAGATAATGACGTTAAGGGAGCTTTTGGAATTATGCTTGATGATATTCTTGCAAGTATTTACTCAATTATTGTCTTAACCATAATATTTTTCTTTTTAGGTGGATAAAATGAAAACTTTAGTTAAAAAAATAATTAAAAAATTAAAGCAAAAAAAACTTACTATCTCTTGTGCTGAGTCCTGTGCGGGAGGTCTGTTATCTAGTAAAATTACTATGATACCTAATGCTTCAAGAGTATTTAAATTAGGCCTCATTACATACTCAAATTATACAAAAACAAATATTCTTAAAGTCCCAAAAAATTATTTCTAAATATGGAGAGGTCAGTAAGCAAAATTGTTTTGCTGTAGTAAAAAATCTTAGTAAAATTAGTAAAACTAATATAGCAGTATCAATAACAGGTATAGCGGGTCCCGCGGGTGGCACCAAAAAAAAACCAGTTGGTTTGGTTTATATTGGTATTAAAAAAGATGACAAAATCGAAATAAAGAAAAATTTATTCAAAAACAAAGGACGTCTTTAATATCCGCAATACTACCGTAAAAAAATCTTTAGAATTAATTTTAAGTGTTCTTAAATAAATGGATAGCTCTTTTTTCAAAAGCATCAGCAATTTTTTTTAAACCAATATCAAATGATTTAACCATTAATAAATTTAAAATTTTATTTTTTAACTCAAAATCAATGTGAAAATCTACCTCGCTATTATTTCCTTTTTGCTTAAAAAACCACTTGTTTTCTAAATGTTTCAGTGGACCTCCCATATTAGTCACATGTATTGAATCTGAGGATTTATCGTAAATAACGAAACTATTATATGTTTCGTTAAAAAAACTTTTTCCAATAGTAAGATCGGCTGTAATCTCAACTTTATCTCCTTTATCATTTTTATTGTGGATTTTGCTGTTAAGACACCATGGTATAAATTCTGGATATTTTTCTATATCAAGAACCATTTTGATTAAATTTTCTTTAGAACAGGGAATCTCTTTTTTTATTGAAGCGGATGGCATTGAGATTGTTTATCTCTCAATTTTTTCATTTCAGAAAAATCTTCGTCAGCATGGTAAGATGATCTTGTAAGAGGTGAAGAAGCAACAATTAAAAAACCTTTTGATAATGCCAATTCTTTAAATTCTTGAAATTCATCTGGGTGAATATAACGTTTTAATGGATAGTGTTTTACTGAAGGTTGGAGATATTGGCCAATTGTTAAAAAATCTACATTTGCAGATAATAAATCATCCATAACTTGAAGAACTTCATCTCTGGTCTCTCCAAGACCCAGCATAATACCAGATTTAGTAAATATTGTTTTATTTATTTCCTTAATTGATTTTAATAAACTAACTGACGCAAAATATCTAGAACCTGGCCTAACACTTCTATACAAACTAGGAACAGTCTCAATGTTATGGTTAAAAACATCAGGATTAGCATCAACAACTACTTTATAAGATTTTCCTTTTCTTAAAAAATCCGGTGTCAAAACTTCTATGGTTGTTTTTTTATTCATTTTTCTCGTTTCTAATATTACTTTAGAAAAATGATTAGCACCTCCATCTTCAAGATCATCTCTGTCAACAGAAGTGATTACGACATGGTTTAAATTTAATTCCTTGGTTGCTAGGGCTATTTTTGATGGCTCTAACGGATCCAAAAAAGTGGGTTTACCCGTCTTAACATTGCAAAAAGAACATGCTCTAGTACAAATATCTCCCATTATCATAAATGTTGCATGTCTCTTGCTCCAACATTCTGAAATGTTAGGACAGCTAGCTTCTTGGCAAACAGTATGAAGTTTTTTTTTATCAATAATCTCTTTAGTCTTAAAATAATTTTGAGTATTGGTAATTTTAGTTCTTATCCAAATTGGTTTTTTTTTTATTGGACTTATTGGATTATTAATTTTTTCTGGATGTCTTAGATTCATTGATATTCACATAAATTTTTTCATTTACTTTACCAACCATAAATTTTTTTCTATATAATATTTCTAGATAATCAAGATTTAGTCTATCGGTAAGTAAATTGATTTTTTTTTCAAATAAATTCAACTGTGTGACATGTGATTTTTTTTCTTGAATAAGTTGTTCTTTTATTTTTTGTTTTTCATAATATGAAATGAGTCCTCTTTCTCCGTCTAAAAGATTGAATATGACATAAAGAAATAAGAAAATACTAATTAAAGTAAATTTTTTGTGATTAATTATTTCTACAAATTTCATATATTCAAACTTTAGCCATTTTTACAGAATTTCCAAGTTCATCTTCTATTCTTAATAAACGGTTATATTTGGCCACTCTTTCAGACCTAGCCAGAGATCCTGTTTTAATTTGAGATGAATTTGTAGCTACCGCCAAATCAGCTATAAATGTATCTTCAGAATCTCCCGATCTGTGAGAAATAATTGTCTTATAATTATTTTGATGAGCTAAATGAATTACCTCTATTGTTTCTGTTAAAGTTCCTATTTGATTTGGTTTAACTAATATTGCATTGGCAGCTTTTGATTTTATGCCATTTAGAAGGCGTTCTTTATTGGTAACAAATAAATCATCACCAACTATTTGAATATCTTTATTAACAAGTTTAGTTAAATTAATCCAGGCATTCCAATCATCTTCAGAAAATGGGTCTTCTATGGATTTGATTGGATACTTTTTAATCAAATCTAAATAATATTCGATCGTTTTTTCTAATGATATAAATTTTGAAGAATTTACAGCATATTTTTTTTCTTTAAATAATTCATTGGCAGCTACATCTAAACACAGAGAAATATCTGTGCCAGCTTTAAATCCAGCTCTTTCTATTGCTGTTAAAATAATTTCAATCGCTTGTTCATTACTTGCAAGTGATGGTGCAAAACCACCTTCGTCTCCAACATTTGTTGAAAGGTTTTTATCACTTAAAAGAGATTTTAATTTTTGTATCACTAAAAAACATATGTTGAGAGCTTCTTTAAAGGTTTTTGCTTTATCAGGTCGCATAATAAATTCTTGAATCCTTAATGAATTGTTAGCATGAATTCCACCATTAATAATATTCATTAGAGGCAAGGGTAATGTTTTTCCACTACCTATATTTTCAAATAAGGGTATTTTTTTTGAAAGCGCTGCTGCTTTACACGAGGCTAATGAAACTGACAAAATAGCATTTGCACCCAATCTCTTTTTTTGCTTAGTTCCATCAAGTTTAATTAAAGTTTCATCGATTTTTTTTTGATCTTCTATATCAAAACCTGTCAATTCTTTGGATATTTCTCCATTTACTTTTCCTATTGCTTTTAGAACACTCTTTCCTAAATATTTTTTATTTTCAACATCTCTTAACTCGAATGCTTCATGTGTCCCTACAGACGCACCCGATGGAATAATAGCTGAAGCTTTATTACCGTCTTCTAAATAAATTTCGGATTCTATTGTAGGATTCCCCCTGCTATCAAAAACTTGCCGAGCTTTGATATTACTGATTTTTGACATTTTTAACCAATTTATCAATTTCAACTAATTGTTTTAATAAATTTGACATTTTTGATAACGGAACCATAGTGGGACCATCTGATGGTGCATTATCTGGATCCGGATGTGTTTCCATAAAGACCGCAGCAACACCCACAGCAACAGCTGCTCGAGCAAGATATTCTACAAATTCTCTTTGTCCTCCACTTTTATCTCCCATACCACCAGGTTGCTGAACTGAATGTGTTGCATCAAAAACTACAGGGTAACCATTTTTTGCCATTATCGGTATTGATCTCATATCAGAAACCAAAGTGTTGTAGCCAAAACTAACTCCTCTTTCTGTAACTAAAATATTATTATTTCCCGACTCTTCTATTTTTTTTGTTACATTAATCATGTCCCATGGTGCTAAAAATTGACCTTTTTTAACATTAATAATTTTCCCTGTTTTGGCCGCCGCAACTAACAAATCTGTTTGTCGACACAAGAATGCTGGTATTTGTAAAATGTCTACATGTTTGGAAACTACTTGGCATTGATCTATTGTGTGAATGTCAGTTAATACTGGTATATTTAAATTTTTTCTAATCTTATCAAAAACAGGTAGAGAATTTTCAAGACCAACTCCTCTTTTGCCTTTAATGCTAGTTCTGTTTGCTTTGTCAAAAGATGTTTTATAAATCAAACCTATTTTATGTTCTTCAGTAATTTCTTTTAATTTTTCTGCAACATTAATTGCATGCCTTTCATTTTCTAATTGGCAAGGCCCAGCTATCAAAGTAAATTGACTAGTATTTGAAATACTCAATTTGCCGCATTTAACTATTTTATTTTGCATCAATTTCTTCCTTTATTTATTTCTGCCGCTTTAACAAAAGACGAAAATAAAGGATGAGGTGTAAAAGGTCTTGATTTAAATTCGGGATGAAACTGAACTCCAACAAACCATGGATGGTTTTTTAATTCAATTATCTCAGGCAACATTCCATCCGGCGATAAAGCAGAAAAAATCAATCCTTTTTTTTCAAATTCCTCTTTATATTTTATATTTACTTCGTATCTATGCCTGTGTCTTTCTCTAATTTTTTTCATTGAGTATATTTTGGATATTAAAGAATTATCTTTTAATATTGCTTCGTACAAACCTAATCTCATTGTTCCACCTAAGTTTTTCTCACTTCCTTTAAATATTTTTTTTCCTTTTTGCCATTCCTCTAACAATCCAACAACAGGAGTACAATTATTACCAAATTCGCTGGTCGAGGCATTTTTTATATTTAACAAGTTCCTGGCTGCCTCAATTACAGCCATTTGCATACCAAAACAAATCCCAAAGAAAGGTATATTGTTCAATCTTGCATATTTTATGGCAGCGATTTTTCCCTCACTACCCCTTTTACCAAAACCACCAGGAATAAGTACTCCTGATACATTCTTCAATAAGGATTTTAAGTTTTCAATTTTTAAATTTTCTGAGTCTATTCTGATAAGATTAACTTTAAGATTATTTGATATTCCTCCGTGTATTAGTGCTTCATCTAGAGATTTATATGCATCTTTAAGATTAACATATTTTCCTATAATACATATATTTACATCCTTTTTTGAATTTAGAACTTTTGAAGTAATATTTTTCCACTTTGTAAGATTTGGTGGTTTTTTATTCTTAATGTTAAAATATGTTAAGACTCTATCGTCAAGTTTTTCTTTGTGAAAACTAATTGGTGCTTCGTAAATAGTTCTCACATCAATAGTTTCTATAACGTTTTCGATATTTACATTACAAAATAAAGATATTTTTTCTCTTTCCGGTACTGGAATTTTCTTTTCTGATCTACAGATAATTATATCTGGTTGAATACCTACGCTTCTTAGTTCTTTAACTGAATGCTGAGTTGGTTTTGTTTTAAGTTCTCCTGAAGCTTTCATATAAGGAACTAGAGTTAAATGAATAAATAAACTATTGTTTTTGCCTAAGTCATTTGAAAATTGTCTAATTGCTTCAAGAAAAGGTAAGCTTTCTATATCCCCAACAGTTCCACCAATTTCACAAATTACAAAATCTTCGTTTTTTATATCATGAGATATAAATTTTTTTATACGGTCAGTCACATGTGGAACTACTTGGACAGTTCCACCTAAATAATCCCCTTTTCTTTCTTTTTTTATAATATCGCTATAAATACCGCCTGTTGTAATATTGTCTGATTTTGTAGCTGAAATTCCAGTAAATCTTTCGTAATGACCTATATCTAAATCTGTTTCAGCTCCATCATCCGTTACAAAAACTTCTCCGTGTTGAAAAGGATTCATCGTACCGGGATCTACATTTAAATAGGGATCAAGTTTTCTAATTCTGACTTTAAAACCTCTTAATTGTAACAAAGATGCTAACGAAGCTGAAGTGAGACCCTTCCCTAACGATGAAACCACGCCGCCAGTGACAAATATATATCGCGCCATGGAAGTGCAGTATAGTAAATTTTAAATAAAAAATAAAGGTAAATTATTAATCAGATTTTGGAATTTGAGGCTCGGAAGAATCTTTTTCTTCTTTTTCGACTTTTTCTAAAACAGATGTGCTGGAAAATTCTTCTTTAGAAATAATTGTCAATGAAATACTCGTTATAATAAATAAGGCGGCTATTATTGCTGTTGTTTTGGTTAAAAAACTGCCAGCTGATCTAGAAGATATAAAATTATCCTGAGAAACACCCAAACCTAAAGCTCCACCTTCAGATCTCTGCAAAAGTATTACACCAATCAAAAGGATGGCTAAGATTATGTTCAGGATTAAAATGAAATTTTCCATGACTGTTATTTATAGTAATTTTTTACTATATCAATAAATTTTTTAGGATATTGTGACGCTCCTCCAATTAGAAAGCCATCAATTTCAGAAATTAAAGAAAACAGGCATATATTTTTATCGTTAACAGAGCCCCCATACAGAACTTTGGGAGATTTTTTTGTTTTAAAAGTCTTCTTAAGTTCATTTTTGATAAATTTGATAGTATTTTCTAATTCATTCATTTTAGGAATTTTATTTGTTCCAATTGACCAGACGGGCTCATATGCAAATATAATTTTGCTTATATTAAATTTTTTTTCTAATGAACTTCTTATTTGCTTTTTAAGAATAGAAAAAGTTTTTCCTTTTTTTTTTTCTTTAAATGTTTCACCGATACAAAAAATAATATTTAATTTTTCTTTAAGAGCTGATTTAATTTTTTTTTTTATTAATTGATTTGTTTCTCCCTCTGATCTATTTTCAGAATGACCCAAAATTATAAATTCCGCTCCTGCTTTCTTAAGCATTGATGCATTAACAGAACCAGTGAAAGGACCGTAGCCTTGATGATAATGACAATTTTGAACACCCAGTGAAATAATCTTTGATTTAAGTTTTTTTTTAAAAAAATAAATCAATGTGTTAGGAACACATAAAATAATTTTTTTTTTAAATTGGTTTTTAGATTCATGACTAAATTGATTTATTTTATGGATAATTTTGAACGATCCAAAATCACCGAACATTTTCCAATTACCGATGAAATACCTTAATTTATTTGTCATGATTAAAAATTTAATTTATAGAGTATCTAAATATATAACAATAAAATAAAATAACTTTAATTAAAATGTTAGGGGCTTTTAGAAAATTTTCTGGATCAATCTACGCAAAAATACTTATGGGAATCATAATTATTCCTTTTGTTTTTTGGGGTATGGGAAGCAACTTTGTAGGAGGTAGCAAAAATGTTATAGTTGTAATAGACAAAGAAAAATACTCTGTACAAGAGTTCTTTAATTTTGTACAAAAATTTGCTTCTCCTAATCAAAAAATAGAAACTGATCAAATTGAGAAATTTCTTTCCTCTTTTATTGGAGAAAAATTAATGGAAAAAGAAGTTGAGCATTTTGGTATTAAACTATCAGATAACTCTCTAAGCAAGTTAATCAAAAGCCAAAAGGATTTTAAAAGAGAAGATAAATTCTCAAGAATTGAATATGAAAAATTTTTATTAAAAAATAATATAACAGCTGCTGACTTTGAAGCTGATTTTTCTAAACGTGAAAAGAGAAAACAATTGTTAAATTTTATTGGGGGTGGAATTCTTCCCACAAAATACTTGGTTAATATGACATATGATAAAATTAATCAAAAAAGGAATATTGAACTTATAAATTTAAATGATATCTTCAAAAAAAAAATAAACTTTTCTGGAAATCAAATTAAATCTTATTTTAAAAATAATAAAAATAAATACAAAGAAACTTATAAATCAGTAAAATTAATAGAATTAACTCCAAAAAAATTAATTGGCAGTGAAGAGTTTAACGATACTTTCTTTAAAAAGATTGATGAAATTGATTATATGATAATTGAAGGAAAAAACTTAGAAAATATTATTCAAAAGTTTAATTTAAAAGAAGCTAGATCAATTACCTTAAATGAATCAGGGAAAGATATAAATTTAAAAGCAATTAACAATCTTTCAAAAGATTTAGCTAAAAGTATTTTTGATGTGAGTGATGTAGAATCAATTTCTTTAATAGAAAAAAAAGATAAATATTTTATCGTAGAAATTATTAAAACCGAAGAGATCCAGAGAGAAATTGAGAATGAAACTGTAAGAAAGGATATATTATTAAACTTAGAAAATGCAACTAAAAGAAAATTGATTTCTGAAATAATTATTAAAATAAATAAAAACAATTTTATTAAGTCTGATTTTGACAAATTATCAAAAGATGAAAATGCACCCATCATAAAAATTACCCTGGAAAATCAAAATGATAATACAGTATTAAAAAAAGACTTAATTAGTCATATTTATTATTTTCCAGAGAAAAAAATAATTGTGGTGAATGATATGAGTTTTTCCGAGAACTTTTTAATTTATATTGATAAAATTGAGAATGTAACTATTAAGGAAAACTCTGATGAATATCAAAAATATCTAGATTTAGCTAAAATCAAAATTACAGGTGAATTGTATAATACTTATGATAATTACATCAGAAAAAGATATAAAATAGACATAAATTATCAAACATTAGATGAAGTAAAAAATCGTTTTAACTAATGAATATCAATACAAATTTATCCAATTTTAAAAAAAAACATAAAAACAAAAAAAATCAAATAATATTTCACAAAGCTAACTGCAAAAGCAATAAAACCATTGAAAATATAATTAATAATTTTTTAATTAAAAAAAATAGTTTTATTTTTGAATCTGTAGAAAAAAGAAGATTTAGAGGGCGTTATACGATCATAGGAGCTGACCCAGATAAAATTTGGGAATTTAATAAAAAAAAAATTCATATAATAGAAAAAAATAAAAAAAAACTACTAAAAGGTTCCCCTTATCCCTTTTTAAAAAAACTTATTGAAAATTTTAATTTTCCATTACCAAAAAATCTCCCTCCTCTTTCCTCACTTTTGGTTGGATACTTTTCTTACGATATTATTAGATATATTGAAAAAATTCCTGATAGATGTTCAGACGACTTAAAAATTCCTGATATAAGATTAATGAGACCTAAAACAATTATCATTCATGATAATCATAAAAAAAAAATTTATTTTATTGTAAACTGTTTTGCTGATGAACAAATTAGCAATTATGAAAATTATTATTCAAGGCTAGTACAAAATATTCATTTTTTAAAAAATTTAACTTTCAACTATACGTCGCAAAATAAAATTAAAAAAAAAAATGTAAAAAAAATTTATGTAAAATCAAATATATCCAAAAATAGATTTAAAAAAATAGTTTTAAAAGCCAAAGAATATATAAAAAAAGGTGATATTTTTCAGGTCGTATTAAGTCAAAGATTTGAAGCTAAACTCACAAAAGACCCTTTGGAAATATATAAAAAATTGAGAACTAGCAACCCCTCGCCTTTTATGTTTTTTTTCAATTTTGATGACTTTCAGATAATCGGTAGCAGTCCTGAAATTTTAGTTAGGTTAAGAAAAGATAAAATTACTATCAGACCAATAGCCGGAACTCGGCCGCGAGGTTTAAATGCTACAAAAGATAAATTTTATAAAAATCAACTTTTGAGCGATAAAAAAGAATTGTCTGAACACCTTATGCTTTTGGATCTTGGTAGAAATGATGTTGGCAAAGTATGTAAAATAAACTCGGTTAAAGTTACCGAGCAATTTAAAATAGAAAAATATTCACATGTTATGCATATAGTTTCTAATGTTGAAGGCAAATTTGATAAAAAACATTCGCTGTTAAACGCAATGTTGGGCGGATTTCCAGCAGGTACAGTTACTGGTGCACCAAAAATACGAGCCATGGAAATTATAGATGAACTAGAAAAATCTAAAAGAAAAATGTATGCAGGAGCAATTGGTTATTTTTCTGCAAACCAAAATTTTGATACTTGTATAGCTCTAAGAACCGCGCTTATTAAAAATAATAAATTTTATATACAATCTGGCGCCGGAATAGTTGCTGACAGTGTCCCTGAAAAAGAATATTTGGAAACAGTAAATAAAGCAAAGGCTTTGATTAATTCTTTAAATTAAAAAATGAAAATTTTATTAATAGATAACTACGATAGTTTTACTTACAACTTATACCATTATCTTTCTTCTCTAAAATGTAAAGTTGATGTCTATAGAAACGATAAAATTGAAATCCGTAAAATTAAAAGAAATAAATATAAAAAAATAGTCATTTCGCCAGGTCCTGGAAATCCCGATCAGGCTGGAAATTGTCTTAAAATAGTTAAATATTTCTATAAAACAATTCCTATATTAGGTGTCTGTTTAGGTCATCAAATTATAGGACAAGTATTTAAATGTAAGATAGTGGGCGCAAAAAAATTAATGCATGGAAAAACAAGTCTTATTAAACATAACGGTCAGGGTATTTTTAAAGGTATAAAAAAAGTAATATCAGCTACTAGATATCATAGTTTAATTATTGATAAAAAAAACTTTAGTAGTGATTTAATTGTTACTGCAGAAACAAAAGATAAAGTAATTATGGGAATAATGCATAATAAATACAATATTCATGGAGTTCAATTTCACCCTGAGAGTATTAAAACTCCCATGGGTTTAAAAATTTTAAAAAATTTTATTAATTGCAAATACTGATGAAAACATTTTTAAAAAAATTATCCAATAAACAAGATTTAACATTCGAAGAAAGTAAAACTGCTTTTGAAATTTTAATGAATGGTAAAGCTTCAGATGATGAAATATTTAGCTTTTTAACTCTACTATCGGCTAAAGGTGAAGCATCGAATGAAATAGCTGGTGGGGTACATGTTCTAAGAAATAAATCCAAAAGAGTAAATGTTGATAATTGTATCGACACCTGTGGAACTGGTGGAGATGGCAAAAATACTTTAAATATCTCTACAGCATCAGCTTTGTTGTTAGCAAGCATAGGTATCAAAATTGCTAAACATGGTAACAAAGCTGTTTCATCTAAATGTGGATCGGGTGATGTTTTGGAAAGATTGAAAATAAATATTAATTTAGAGCCTAAAGATATAGAAAATCAAATAAATAAGTATAATTTCGGCTTTATGTTTGCGCCCAATTATCATAGTGCAATGAAATATGTTGGCCCAACAAGAAAAAAAATTGGGAAAAGAACTATATTTAATATGATTGGACCCTTAAGTAGCCCTGCGCTTGTCCAAAGACAGGTTGTTGGTGTATTTGATAAAAAATTGCTTAAAATATTTGGTAATGGATTGAAAAACCTCAATATTAAATTTGCTTGGATTGTAAATAGTGAAGATGGTTTAGATGAAATATCACCTTATGCTAAAACAAACGTTATACAGATAAAAGATAGTCAAATTTCTGAAATTATAATTGATCCAAAAGATTTAAAAATAAATGCGGATAAATTTGAGAATTTGCTAGGTAATGATGCTGAGTTTAATGCAAATAAAATAATTGATATTTTTAAAGGTGAAGATAACGATTTTTCAAAGGCTGTTTGCTTAAATGCTGCTGCTGGTCTTATTGTTTCTGAAAATCATACTAAATTCATAGATGCTTATCAAAATGCAAAAGAACATATATTAAGTGGAAAAGCCTATGAACATTTAAGAACTATTCAAAATGGTTGAAAATACTTTAAATAAAATAATTAATAAAAAAGAGCAAAAATTAAATGGGTTAAAAAAAATAATTTCAATAGGATCTTTAAAAGAAAAGATTAAGAAAAATAATACTTATATTAATTTTAAAGAAAAAATTGAAAATAATATTATTAATAATAAAATATCACTTATTGCAGAAATTAAAAAAGCAAGCCCTTCTGCCGGTATAATTGTTCAAGATTACAATCCCGTTGATATAGCAAAAGAATATTATAAAAATAAAGCAACTTGTTTATCTGTTCTTACAGAAGAAGATTTTTTTAAAGGTAATTTAATTCATTTACATAAAATTAAACAAAAAATAAATTTACCTATTTTGTGTAAAGATTTTTTTATTGATCCATTTCAAGTTCATCTTGCAAAAAGTTATGGAGCAGATGCAATTTTAATAATTCTTGCAGGTGTTACTGAGAAAATGGCAAATCAATTATATGAGAATGCTCTAAAATTAAATATGTCAGTGATTGTTGAAGTACATACTAAGGATGAAGCAAAAAGTTCTATAAAATTTAAAGATGCTTTAATTGGTATTAACAATAGAAATCTTAAGACTTTAGAAACTAATATTAATACAACTTATGATATTCATGATATTTTAGTAAACCACAATGGACCTTTAATTTCTGAAAGTGGAATTAAAACAAAAGAAGAGCTTTTAGAGATTACAAAAAAAACAAAAATTAAAACTTTTTTAATTGGTGAATCGCTTTTAAAGAACGTAGACAAAAATTCGATTTTCTCAGTTCTTTGATTAAATAAGCCCCTATTTTGTTGACTTTTAACCTATTGTGAAATCAAAAGAACTTTTATAGAACAGTAAATGTACGACATTTGTTCTATGTTAACTAAAAAACAAAGAAACCTGCTTTTATTTATAAACAAAAAGATCAGATCTACTGGCGTTTCACCGTCCTATGAAGAAATGAAAAATTCGCTAAATTTAAAATCAAAATCCGGAATTCATAGACTGATTTCAGCTCTTCAAGAAAGAGGATTTATAAAAAGATTAGCGCATAAAGCAAGAGCATTAGAAGTTTTAAAACTGCCAGAAACAGCTAGCGCAAATGATATTTATAACACTTTCTCCCCAAGTGTAATTAAAGGTGGTTTAGATTCCCAAAATGATAAAAAAAATCTAAATAAAATTCCAGTGTTAGGTACAATTGCTGCAGGTACCCCAATCGAAGCTATACAAAATGAAGTTAGTAGGATAGCTATTCCAGAAGAACTGAGTAAAAATGGACAGCATTTTGGTCTAAAAGTCTCTGGTGACTCGATGATTGAAGCTGGAATAAACGATGGCGATACAGTAATTGTGAAAAAAACTAACACGGCCAATAATGGACAAATAGTCGTTGCTTTAATTGATGATCAGGAAGCAATGCTTAAAAGAATAAGAACAAAGGGTAAAGTTGTAGCGCTTGAAAGTGCAAACAAAGAATATGAGACTAAAATTTTTGGTCCCGATAGAGTAAAAGTTCAAGGTGTTCTAGTATCATTATATAGAAACTTCCAATAAGATAGTCTAATAATAATTTATGAGTTTAGTGGCAACAAGATTTGCTCCATCTCCGACTGGACCGCTACATATAGGTGGAGTTAGAACTGCACTTTTTAATTGGTTATTTTCAAAAAATAATAAAGGCAAGTTTTATTTAAGAATTGAGGATACTGACAAGGAGAGATCAAAAGATGAATATAAAAATCAAATTATACAATCATTAAAATGGATAGGTATTCAACATGATGATAAGGAATATATTCAATCTCAAAATATAAATAAACATAAAGAGGTAGCTAACGAATTGTTAAAAAAAGGCTTTGCTTATAAATGTTATTGTTCAGAAGATGAAATAAAAGAACAAAAAGAAAAAGCTAAAAAAAAAGGATTACCTTTTGTTTACAATCGAAAATGGAGAGATTCAAAAAATTTAGAAATTCCAAAAAATGTTGATCCAGTAACAAGATTTAAAAGTAAAATGAGTGGAAATAATTTGATTAAGGACTTGGTGCAAGGTAATGTTAATATTTCCAATTCAATAATAGAAGATTTCATCATTTTACGAAAAGATAGATCTCCTACCTACCAATTATCCTCCGTGGTTGATGATCATCTAATGAATATAACTCATGTAATAAGAGGAGATGATCATAAAATAAATACTTTCAAACAAAAACAAATTTATGAGGCAATGAATTGGAAAATGCCTGAATTTGCACATATTCCACTCATACATAGTGAGTCTGGTTCAAAACTATCTAAAAGAGATAAAGCTTCAACAATAAATGATTATATAAAATTAGGCATTATATCAGATGCTTTAAGAAATTATTTATTAAGACTGGGGTGGTCTCACCAAGACAAAGAAATATTTACATTGGATGAAAGTATAAAGTTATTTAATTTAAAAGGAGTTGGAAAATCACCATCAAAATTAGACATGACTAGAATTCTGTCTTTAAACGAACACTATATAAAACATATAGATGAGAAAGAATTATTTAAATTATTAAAAATTTATTGCAAAGACTTTAAAAAAAGTATTGATAATCCAAAAGGTCATACTTTGATAAAATCAATGAAATTTTTAAAAAATAAAGCAAAAACACTGGAAGATATATATCAAAATGCTCAGTATATCCTTAATAATTATCTTCAAATTTCACCAGAAGATTTGAAGCTTTTAGACGATCCTTCTATAAATATTTTAAAAGATTTTTTAAATCAATATGAGAAAACATCTATAATAAGTAAAGAGAGTTTAGAAAAAATAATAAATGGATTAATAGACAAACATAAAACAAATTTTAAAGGTGTGGGTCAGCCATTAAGAATAGCTCTTACTGGATCTAGATTTGGTCCTGGTATCTATGACATTATTTTATCTCTTGATAAAAATGAAACTATTAAAAGATTAAAGTTGGTTTAGTAGAACTGAACTTGCTATTTCAGAAGATTTCGCGTTTTTAAATGTATTTATAATCTCTTGTGATTTTTTTACTTGTTTTTCCAAAATTTTTTTATCATTTAAAAGTCTGTCTACTGTTTTAAATATATCTTTTGGATTACACTTGGATTGTAATAATTGAGGTATAATCTCCTCGTTGGCAGCGATATTAATAATGTTTGGGGATTTGACTTTAACAAGCATTCTAATAATGAAAAAGTTAATGCTATTCATTTTATAAATGATCACAGATGGAACTTTTGCATTACAAATTTCTAGTGAAATTGTTCCGGATTTAGCTACTGCAAATATGGATTCTTTAAGAACATGAGATTTAATTTTTCCATCACTTATTACCTCACAGTTTTTAAATCCTTCTTTGGACAAGAGATTGTGTATTAACCGACTATGTTCAGTAGTTGAATGAAATATAAAAAATATGTCTGTATATTTTTCATTCATCAATTTTACAAATTCAAGTAAGATAGGGAGTAAAACATTAATTTCTGACATCCTGCTTCCTGGATAAATTGAAAAAATTTTTTTGTCTTTTTTTATAATTTGACTGATATCTATTTTTGTTTTTTCTTGTTCTTCAAGCAAAGGATGTCCTGTAAATGTAGATTTAATATTTTCTTTATCAAAATATTTCTTCTCAAAAGGAAACAAGAGTAAAATGTGATCTAAAAAAGACTTTAATTGTTTAACTCTATGTTCTCTCCAAACCCAAACTTGAGGTGCAACAAAATGAATAGTTTTAATATTAGGTTTTCTCTTTTTAACTTTTTTAGCTACTCTTAAGGTAAAATCAGGACTATCTACAGAAAATAAAATATCGGGATTAAATTCAATTATCTTGTTTACTGTTTCATTAATTTTCTTATTAATTTTAAAGACATTCAGTAAAACTTTAGTAAATCCAAGATAAGTTACCTCCTTTAGATCGTAAAGAGATTTAATTCCTAAAGCCTTTAGATATTCACCTCCGACAGATAAATATTCAATATTGGGACTTGAATTTTTTAGTTTAGAAATTACTTTTGATGCAAGTATGTCTCCAGAGGGTTCTCCGGTTAAAACAAATATTTTTTTCATTTGGCTGTAATAAACATTTTATTTTTATTAGCAAAAATTATGCACTTTTTTCTTTCTAAAAATACATTTTGTTTGCTTTTCAAAACTACTCCTTTAAGTCCTGCAGATTTACAATGAATTAATGTTTTCAAACCAATAGTTGGTAAATCAATTCTTAGATCTTGTTTTTTCTTGGGAAATTTAACTAATACTCCTTTGTTTCTGAATTTTTTATTTCTAGATTTCATTAACAGTTTTTCGGTGCCACCCTTCCCTTCAATAGCAACAACTTTGTTATTTCTCACAACCACTCCTTGACTATAATTATATTTCTCTAATTTACTTAAAGTTATTATTGCTTTTTTGATATCAATCTTATCTTTTCTATTGGGTTTTGTTTTTGAATAAGTGCCCTTTTTAAGAGTTAATTCAGAATTAAAAGTTAAAGAACTTATAGTTTCTATTTTTTCTTGTTTTAATATCTTAATTATTTCTTTTAAGATGGCTGCGTCACCAAGTTTTGAATTTCTAATAATTCTTGGAATATAATAAATACCCTTAAAATCTAATTTAAGTCTAGAAAAAATTGGTTTTTTTACTTTCCCTGCAAATAAAACTTTTTTGCATTTATTTTCTTTAAGTATTTTAAGTATTTTTCCAACTTGACCAATGGAAACAGCATATGAATTATTTTCTTTTTTAAACTTTTTTTTCCCAGTTAAATCGATGATTAGGTATCTTAAATATCTTTTTTTGACTTTTTTTAAAATTTTTATTGGAAATTTTGTCTCTCCAAATATTAAACCAATCATTATTCAGACTGTGGTGTACAAATTGGTCTTTTTTTATCTTTTTCTATAAAATTAATGACCTCTTTTACTAAATCGTTTTCCTTATATTCGCCATTAATTTTACCTAAATTTTCGTGAAGATTTTTTGAAGAAAATATTTTTTTAAAAGCCCGGTCAAGCTCCATTATTTTTTTATTATCATATTTATTCCTTTTTAAGCCTATTAAGTTTATACCTCTTAAATAATTTCTATTTCCAAAAGATAAACCAAAAGGAATTACATCCTTCAAAACTCCTGTCATACCACCTATCATGGCAAGTCTACCAATTCTTGTAAATTGTTGAACTGCAGAATTACCACCAATAACTACGGAGTCTTCTATTGTAACATGTCCTCCTAAAGGTACGTTGTTTGCAATAACTACATTATTACCAATATAACAATCATGAGCTACGTGAGATGAAATCATAAGTAAACAGTTATCACCTATAATAGTTTTTCCTCCACCACCTTTTGTTCCTGGGTTAATTGTTACATATTCTCTGATGATATTGTTTTCACCAATTTCAAGACTATTATCTTCACCTTTATACTTTTTGTCTTGAGGTGGTGTGCCAATACTAGCAAAAGGGAATATTCTAGTTGCTTTTCCTATTTTTGTATTTCCTTCAATATGAATACTTGAAATTAATTCTACACCATCACTGATTTTAACTTTCGGACCTATATAACAAAAAGGGCCTATTTTTACACCTTTACCAATTTTTGCTTTTTTGTCTACAACGCTTGAATTATGAATCATTTATTTCTATCAACTATGGTTGCTGTCCATCGAGCATCGGCCATTTCTTTTCCATTTACTTTAGCTATTCCTTTATACTTCCAAACACGACTGTGGGATCTTATTGCCTCAATATGTAGTTGAAGCTCACAATCTGGTATAACAGGATTCCTAAATCGCGCTTTTTCAACACTCATCAAATAAACCAATTTATTTTCAAATTTTTTGGGATCAACACTATGAGCTGTTAAAGCTGCTGCTGATTGGCCAAAAGCTTCAACGATAAAAACTCCTGGCATAACAGGTTGTCCTGGAAAATGACCTTGCACAAAAAAAGATGTTTTTACTACATTCACAATGGCTGTCGCTGATTTTAAAGGAACAATATTAATTAACTTGTCAATTAATAACATTGGTTCTCTGTGTGGTAATAATCGTTCTATTTCTTTTCTATCTATTGAATTCGTTTTCATTGTTTTTTTCTTAACTTTGCAAATTCTCTCATTGGCATTGCTGGATAACCCATAACTTTAGAATTATCAGCAAGATCTGTACTAACTCCGCTTGCTCCTCCTATTTTAACATTGTTCCCTATTTTTAAATGACCTGAAATTCCTGCTTGACCGCCAATCATAACGTTATTGCCTATAATCGTACTTCCAGCAATTCCAACTTGCGCAGCCAACATACAATCTTCGCCAATTTTCACATTATGAGCTATATGGATAAGGTTATCTAAAAAAGTATTTTTACCTATAATAGTATCTGTCACAGAACCCCTATCTACGGTACAATTTGCTCCTATTTCTACACCTTCTTCTAATATGACTTTACCAATCTGTGGAGTTCTGAGATTTTTTTGTTTAATAGGTATGAAACCATAACCCCTAACACCAATTTTAGCTCCATCTTTTATATGTACATGAGCGTTTATTAAAGAATTTTTTATGGTGGTGAATGAACCAATCACACAATTTTCACCAATATTAACGTTGCTCTCAATTATACTGTTGCTTCCAACGTAGGTATTATTACCAATAATAACATTTTTTCCAATCAAAACATTTTTTCCAAAGTTGACTTTTGGATACAATTTTTTAAGTTCACTTGAATTGACTAAATTTGTGTCTGGATAGTCAATGTCAGCTTTAGGATAAAACATTCTTGACACTTGAGTTACAGCAAATAAAGTATTTTTAACATCAAGTTTGATGCAATGATCAGGAAGAAATTTTGAAAGATTAGATGTAGTGATACAAGCAGCTGCCTTTGTCTTTAAAGACAAATTTTTGTATTTACTAGAATTTAAAAAAGTCATATCATTTTTGGTGGCATTAGATAATGACTCAACGCCATAAATCACAAAATCATTTACGTGAGTAAAATCACCATTACAACCGATATTATTAATTATTTCCTTTAAAGGGAAAGGTCCCTTTTTTACAAAAAACTGATTTACAGGCATTTTACTTCAAATTTAATGATGGAAGATCTTTATTCAATTTCTCAACAATAACTTTTGTAATATCGCTTTCTGTGCCTCCTCCAAGAGTATATTTTTTATCAACTACTAGTGAAACACTATTTTCTTCTATGTAGGATTGTAGAATTGGTTTTAATTTTTTTAATAGAGCCTCTCTTGCTTTAGCCCTTTGCATTGTAATTTTATCAATTGCTGACCTTCTTTCTGTTTGGTAATCTATATTTTTTTTCCTTAGTGAATTCATTTTTTTTCCATACTCTTCTTTACTTAAAATATTTTTTTTTGCCAATAAATCTTGCTCTTCCTCTTTTAATGCTTTTTCTATACCTGCAAATTTCTTTAGATTATCATCAAATGTTTTAGTCAAAAATTCCTGCGCTCCCTTTCCTGCTGTGCTTTGGTTTAATGCATACGTCAGATCTAATACAACTATTTTTTGATCAGCAAATGTATGTGTACAAATTAACAAAAAAAAAGTAACTACAAAAAATTTTACTAAATATTTCATTAGAATGAAGTGCCCAATCGGAAATTAAATCTTTCGGTTTTATCTTGACTAGATTTTGACAAACTTTGAGCTATAATAAAACTAAGAGGGCCAATTGCTGTATACATATTAGCGGCTACTCCAACAGACGATCTAATCGTATTTGTTTCATCTAGACTATCACTATAGTCAACTGCCCAAACATTTCCTGTATCCAGAAACAAACTAATATCAGTTCTATAGGACTCTGGTAAAAGATTAGGTAATTGTGCTTCAACGCCTAACGCTGTCGTATAATTTCCTCCGATCCAATCATCACCGTCTTTAGGTCCAACCCTCCATGTATTAAATCCACGAAGTCTACTTCGAGGTATATATAGTCTTTTTGTCAATCTAACATCTTTATCAATACCATTTATTGCTCTAGCATGAAATTTAAGTGAACCAATCACATCTTCTGAAAAATCGTGGTATGCACTTATATCTAAACCATTCAATATTGCTGAAGAATCTTGGATTATTGGTAACGACTGTACAAAACTTGTTCTATAACCTTCGGTAGGTTTAAAAGACTGATTTCTTTTATCCAGTATAAGTCCATATGTAAAATCTACATTAAAAAAATTTCCTTCCATATTTTGAATTGCTGTAGATGCTGACGCGTCAACTTCAATATCTTCAAATTGAACATTTATTTCTGGAGTAAAAAATATATCCTCGTATTGCTCAAAACCTGTACCTAGTTCAAATCCTGTTTTTGAACTTTTAAAACCTGAAGTGGCTGATCGATCAGTCTTAGAAACATCCAAGCCTGCTCTAAGTGATTTATCAGTAAAATTATAGTTAGGATTATTTACAAAAATATTACCGCTTACTTGTTCACTAGATAAATTTAAAGCGGTTTGAAGTTGAACTCCTTTTCCTAACCAATTGTTTTCACTTATTGCAAACTGAAAAGTAGTACCATCAGTACCGACTCCAGCGCCCGCCATAATTTCACCAGTTGCTTGCTCTTCAACGCTTATCTCCAAAACTTTCAAATCATCAGAAGATCCTGGTAGCATTTTATAATCAACTTTACCAAAAAGTCTTCTAGCTTTAATCTCATTAATTGATTTGTTGACCAGAAGTATGCTAAATGGATCACCTTCATCCACTATCATTTCGCCTCTAATTACGGAGTCATTTGTAATTGAATTGCCAACTATATTTATTCTTTCTACTATAACCTTTTTACCTTCAAAGATATTTATTTTTACCTCAACTTCATTATCATCTAGTGTTTCCAAAACGTTGTGATTGATAAACTGTAATTCTTTTCGTTCAGTTAATTTATCAATTTTTTCTAATACAGAATTTAATTTTTTCTGCGAATAATACTTTCCAACTAATTTATTAAATTCAGTTTCTAATGAAAGAAATGCATTTTTATCTAGCGATTCAGATACGTTTGCGAAAATTTTTTTAAATCTATATCTATCGCCTGCATCAATACTATACGTTAAAACAAAACCTTCTCCTTCTAAATATTCAACATTACTCGATGTTACGGTAGCTTCGTAGTAACCTTTGTTCCTATAATAATTTTTTAATAATCTTTTGTCTAATTCTACTCTTGCGTTGTTTAAATAAACATTCCGTGAAAGAAATTTCCAGAATTTAGATTCCTGCGAAGTAATAACATCCCTTAATCTCTTCTCTCTGAGTTTTTTGTCGCCCAAAAAATATATTTTAGCAATTTTGGCTTTTTTTCCTTTATCTATTGAAAAAACTATCTTTACCTTATTTTTTTCTAATTTTTCTATCTTTGTGTCGATTTTAACAAAATAAAAACCTAAAGTTCTATAAAATGTTTTTATTTGATTAATGTCGCGTTTGATACTATTTTCCATAAATGCACTTTTTTCTCTAAGAATCATCAATTCTTTAATTTGTTCTTTATTTTTTTCTGACTTTTCTCCATCAAAAATTATTGAATCTATAAGAGGATTTTCTGTCACAACTATACTTAATTTATTGTTTTTTAATTTAACCGATATGTTTGAAAAAAAATTTGATTCATAAAGTTTTTTAATTAGTAAATTAACATCAGATCCCTCATAATTTTTACCTATAGAAACATCTCCAAAAATCATTATTGTCTCTAAAGAAATCCTAACGTTACCTTTAACCTCAACTTTTTTAACTATTTCTGAATAAGAATTAGCGTTAAAAAAAATAAAATATAGAATAATAACAACAAATATTTTTTTAAAACTTGACATAAAAGTTATCATACACACATGCTAATAGTTTTCAATCTGGCCCAATTATCAGTCATTTTTATCTCTTTTAATGATGCTGGGTTTCTTTTAGCATATTTCTTAAAATCTTTATCTTTAAAAATCTTATTTATAGTCTTAACAATGTCTAAAAAGCCAATTTTTTTAGCCAAAAATAAGTTAACCAGTATTTCATTAGAAGCATTGACTATCGTGGGTGTCAATAAACCAAAATTCAAGCACCTTGAAATTAATTTTATTGAAGGAAAACGCTTTGTGTTCACATTTTGAAAATTCATTTTGCTTAAAATTTTTGTATCAATTTTTTTTACATTCGAAACGTAATTTTTTCTACCGTATAAAGTATTAGATATAGGTATCTTCATATCAGTATTATACAAAATCATTTTTATTAGACCATTTTTGAATCGAATTATTGAGTGTACATATGATTGTGGATGTATCATGATTCTATATTTGTCTTTACTAAATTTAAAAATTTTATAAGCTTCAATAACTTCAAAAACTTTGTTCATTAAGTTTGCAGAATCTATAGATATTTTCTTTCCCATTTTCCAATTTGGATGATTGACAGCTTGAGTTGGGCTAACTTTACTCATTTTATTTTTTGGCATATTTAAAAATGGACCGCCAGAAGCAGTAATTATTATTTCTTCAATCTCATCGTCGCTAATATCTTTTGTTAATTCCATGATTGAAAAATGTTCTGAATCAACAGGTAGTATTTTAGTTTTGTGTCTTTTAATATATTTAGACAAAATGTCCCAACCACAAATAATCGTTTCCTTGTTTGCGATAGCAACGGTTTTACTAATTTTAACTGCATCTACTGTTGGTTGTAATCCGGCAATCCCAACAATTGCTGACATTGTATAATCTAATTTTCCACTAATTATTTTATTCATAGAAATATTTCCAGAATAAACCTTTGTTTTATTTTTTTTTAATAAATTTTTAACTTTTTTATAAAATAATTTATTATTTATTAATACATTTTTGGCATTGAACTCCTTTGCTTGTTGAATAAGTTTTTTATAATTATTATTCGCTGATAATAAAACTACTTCAAAATTTTTTTTATCTTTTCTAATAACATCCAATGTGAATTTTCCAATAGACCCCGTTGAACCAAGTATCGCAATTTTCCTTTTCATATTAAAATATTTCTGCAATTTTTAAAATATATACTGTTGGTAAAGCAAAAATTATTCCATCAAGTCTATCAAGCAATCCTCCATGACCTGGTAGAATACTTCCTGTATCTTTAATTTTATTTAACCTTTTAAAGTAAGAAATAATTAAATCTCCTAATTGACAAGATAAAGAAACAATTAAACAAAAAAATATATTTTTTAATGATAATTGAAAATTAAATAAAAATAGTGGCAATAAAGAAAAAGTAAAAGAACCAACACTACCTGAAATAGTCTTATTTGGACTAATTTTAATTAGCTTTTTTCCCCCTATTAATTTACCAAAAACATAGCCACCTATGTCAGAACCAACGCATACGGATAAAATAAATATCAAAAAGATTGCATCTTCAAAACTATCACCTCTTAAATTTCTTATTGTAAATAAAACTAAAAATGCATAAATAATTCCAATAGCTGTAATTAAATTATATTCCCATTTTTTTTTTCGAAAATATTTCCAATTAAGCTTATACCATTCAGTAACACATAAAAATAAAACCACAAATGCAATAAATAAAAAGAAAATTTCATTGATCAAAATACATAAAATTGCAAATATAAATAATAAAATTGATGTGATGATTCTTTTTTTTAAATCCTTAGTCATTAAATCTTTCCAAAATTTCTTTTTATTTTGTTAAACTTAATTATAATTTTGTTAAAATCATTTTCATTAAAATCTGGCCACAATTTATCTAGGAAAAATATTTCTGCATAAGCTAATTGCCACAATAAAAAATTACTTAATCTTTTTGTACCACCTGTCCTTATTAATATTTCTGGGTCTGGTATATTTTTAGTATAAAGCTTATTTTCGAAACTTTTAAGATTAATTTTCTTATTTTTTTTTACAACAAGTTTATTACATGCATTAACAATTTCTTCTTTCGAGCCATAATTCAAAGCAAGATTTAGTGTGATTTTTTTATTTTTGAGCGTTTTTTTTTCGATTAATTTTACTATTTTCACAATATCTTTTGGCAATCCTTTTCTATTACCAATAATATTAACTCTTATACCTTGTTTTATTATTTTATTTATTTTTTTTTTTAGAGATTTTCTTATTAAATCAAAAAGAAAATTAATCTCACTCTCTGGCCTTCTCCAGTTCTCAGTTGAAAAAGTATAAAGTGTTAAATACGGAATTTTCTTAATAAGAGAGGATTTAACAATAGTTTCAACAGATTTAATACCTTTTATATGACCAAAATTTCTAGATTTTTTTTTTTTTAAACCCCATCGCCCATTTCCATCCATTATTATAGCGACATGGTTTAACTCATTCATATTATCATTATTTCTTTTTCTTTTCCCTTTAATTTTTTTTCTAATTCGGAAATTTGTTTATCAGTCAAATTTTGAATTTTTTTTTCATAACTTTTATATTCATCTTCTCCCAATTTTTTATCTTTCATATCTTTCTTTAAATTATCATTAGCTTCTCGCCTTATATTTCTTATAGATATTTTTGCTTTCTCAGCTAAACTTCCCATAATCTTTTTCAGCTCAACCCTTCTTTCTTCATTGAGACTCGGAATTGGAATTCTCATAAGTTGACCCTCAATTTGTGGATTGATACCAAGGTTAGATTTTTTAATCGCTGCATCAATCAATGAGACATTGTTTTGATCCCAAACTTGAACGGTAATAAGTCTTGGATCTGGCGTCGATATGGTAGCTAATTGATTTATTGACATTTTTTGTCCGTAAACTTCAGCTTTAATTATGTCTAACATTGAAACATTAGCTCGGCCTGTTCTTAACGAAGCTAGGTCATGAGTAAAAATCTCATAAGCTTTCCTCATTTTGGAATTACAATTACTTATTGTATCTTCTGAAGTCATAGTTTTTAAATTCCTTCTCCAACCCTAAATCTTACAAATTTTATTATTTCTATTTTACCTTTGTTAGCGGATTCTTTCAAAACATCTATAACTTTTTTTTTGGGGTCCATAATCCACTCTTGGTTTAAAAGTGTATTTTCTGAAATAAATTTATTCAATTTACCCGCAGCTATCTTATCAATAATTTTAGGATCCTTTCCGGTATTTTTCAATTGCTCTGTGATTATTTCCTTTTCCTTTTGTAATATATTTTGATCTAAATCTTTTTTATCTATAGCTAAAGGCGAAGAAGCCGCTATATGCATTGCCAATTGTTTTCCAAGTTCTAATAATTCGTTTTCTGTTTTTGTAGTTTGTAAACTTAATAAAACTCCTATTCTTCCAACATTTTTTTTAAGTGAGGAATGTATGTAGGAAAAGTTAATAAATTTACCTGATCCAATAAAATCGCATCTTCTAAAAGTAATTTTTTCTCCAATCTTTGCTATTAAAGAAATTAAATTATCTTTCACTTTTTTTTGGTTTTCCATTTTGGAGACTAAAATATCATCCATTTTTCCAGAATTAGTTAATGCTAACTTGGATATCTCCTCTGCAAATTTTATAAATTCATTATTTTTGGCTGCGAAATCTGTTTCTGTATTTATTTCTATAATTGAAAATTTATTCTCTTTTTCACATATACAAACTAAGCCATCAGCTGCTACTCGTTCCATTTTCTTATTTGCTTTGGCAATACCTTTTTTTCTCAAAAATTCTATTGATTTTTCTATATTACCTTTACTTTCATCTATGGCATTCTTGCAGTCTTTGAAGCCTACACCTGTAAGTTCTCTTAATTTTTTAACTTTGTCTAATATGTGGTCTGAAGACATGTAAAATTACTATTTTTTTTTTTTAAAAGTTAATGACTTAACTTTTGAAAAAATAGATTTAGCTATTTTTTTAGGTGTTTTTTTTATTTCCTTTTTTGTAGAATCTTCTTTCTTTAATTCTTTTTTGAATGGTTTTTCATTTTTGGTTTCAATTTTTAGGTCTTTTTCACCTGTTTTTTTTAAATCTTCTTCATCTGTTTTAAATATATTTTTTTGAGCATCCAATATTGTTTCTTTAATTAACTCACAATATAAATTTATTGCTCTTCTTGCATCGTCATTCCCTGGTATTGGAAAATTTATTCCTGTTGGATCAGAATTGGTATCTACTATTGCAACTATAGGGATATTCAATTTTAAAGCTTCCTTAACGGCCAAATCCTCAGCGTTAGTATCAATAATAAAAATCATATTTGGTATTTTACTCATATCGGCTATTCCACCTAATGATCTTTCTAGTTTGTCTCTTTGCATACTCATTCTTAAATTTTCTTTTTTTGTAAAACCAGTATTTTCTTTCTTTAAATCTGCAGAAAGTTTCTTATATCGTTTTATTGAATTAGATATAGTTTTCCAATTTGTTAGCATTCCTCCAAGCCACCTATGATTAACATAAAATTGTGAAGTATCTTTTGCTAGACTAGCTATAGTGTCAGCACCTTGTTTCTTCGTAGAAACAAATAATATTTTACCTCCAGAAGTAATGCACTTATGTATTGCTAATAATGCTGCGTTTGTCATTTCAATTGTTTGAACCAAATCGATAATGTGTATAGAATTCTTCGAACCAAAAATGAATTCCTCCATTTTTGGATTCCACCTGAAAGTCTTATGTCCTAAATGTACGCCAGCTTCGAGTAATTGTTTTATTGTAACACTTGGTAATTTCATAGTTTCCCGGTTATTCCACCACAATTTTTTTTCCATTTAAGGACCGGAGGTTTCTCAACCAAAAACTGTGTGCGTATTTAAGCCTGATGTTCTACAATTTAAATGGTTGAACTTCAATATGAATTAAACGCTTATTTTCTTTATATAATGCTCTTTATTCAAGAGTTTTAAAGTTTCATAATTAAATTTTCTCTTATCATTCAATTCAAATAAATAATTTTTGTTCTCTTTGTTAATGTAAATTTTAATTTTTGAATCTCCCTTCTCCTTAATTGCTTCATATAATTTTTTTAGCCCCTCTTCATCATTTATTTCTATTCGAACATCATTATAGTTGAGTTTAATAATTTTATCTAAACTCACAATTTTTCTAACATTTATTCTTCTAAAGCGATTTTCTTGATTATCCTTATCTCTAATAACAGTTAGTACAAATGATTTGCCTTCTACTAAATTTTTTCTATTTATCTCTAAAATTTCAGAAAAAAGAAAAAGCTCAAATACTTTACTTTGATCACTAAATTTAATGATTGCGTAGGGCGTTCCTTTCATTGTTTTTTTTTCTTTTATAGACATTATGGTTCCAGCTACAGAAGATTCGATATCATTACCATTTTCAAAATCCTTAAATGATTTTGTCTTATACTGTTCGAGAGCATCTTTGAAACCTTCCAAAGGATGGTTAGATAGGTAAAAGCCAACTGACTCAAATTCTTTTGACAGTATTTCATTATTAGCCCAATTAGGTGAATTTTTATTTTGCATTAAATAAGAAACTTTCTGATTATCTTCTAAAAATAAACTAGATTGATTTTGAACTTTATTTTCGTATATGCTTTTAGAATTCTGAATAATATTAGGTATATTATCATAAAGTGCTTTTCTATTTATAAAAATAGAATCAAATGCTCCGGCTTTTACCAAACCCTCTAACTGAAGTTTATTTATATTTTTTGGATTAATTCGGTTAATAAAATCGCTAATAGATTTAAATTTTCCTTTTTTTTCTCTTTCTTTTACTACTTCAGAAATAGCTTTGAATCCTACATTTTTAATTGCACCTAATGCACAAAATAAAGTATTTTTCTGTGGTCTAAATTCAGGATAACATTCATTAATGCAAGGTCGTTGAACTTTTATATTCAATCTTTTTAATTCTTCAAAAAATTCACTTAATTTATCGGTATTAGATAATTCAGTGGACATTGATGCTGCAATAAATTCATTAGGATGGTAAGTTTTTAGATATGCGGTTTGATAAGCAATCATAGCATAAGCAGCTGCATGACTTTTGTTAAAACCATATTCAGCAAATGGTTCAATTTTTGTAAATATAAAAATTGCAGTATCCTTGGTTATCCCATTTTTAACTGCTCCATTAACAAATCTTTCTTTTTGCTTTTCTAGTGCAGCTCTTTTCTTTTTCCCTATTGCATTCTGCAAAATATCTGCTTCTCCAGCAGAGAATCCGGACAACTCTTGGGCAATTTGCATAACTTGTTCTTGATAAATAATAACACCGTAAGTCGGTTCTAAAATTTTTTTAAGTTTTGGATGTAAATAATCTGGTTTCTTCTCTCCATGTTTGCACTGATTATAAATGGGAATATTGCTCATGGGGCCTGGTCTGTATAAAGCAACTAATGCAATAATATCTTCAAACTTGTTTGGCTTCATATTAACCAATGCATCTCTCATTCCCGCACTTTCTAGCTGAAACAGGCCGACCGTATGACCTGAACTTAATAACTCAAAAATTTTTGGATCATCAAGTTTAATTTTACTTATATCTAAATTTATTTTTTTCTTCTTAAGGAGGGATATAGTTTTATTTATTACTGTTAAAGTTTTTAAACCAAGTAAATCAAATTTTACTAACCCAGCTTTTTCAGATGTATACATGTCAAATTGAGTTGAGGGTAAAAGCGAATTAGACGAAGAATCTTTGTATAATGGAACAAATTCAGACAAGTTTTCCTCAGGAATAACAACTCCTGCTGCATGAGTTGCCATATTTCTATTCAAACCTTCTAATTTTTTTGAAATTTCTACAAGTTTTTTTACTCTAGGATCTTTCTCTACTTCTATTCTTATTCTAGGTTCTTGAGCTATGGCTTGTTCTAAAGATAGGGGTCGAGATGGTTCAAAAGGAATCATTTTGCATAACATGTCTACGTATCCATAAGGTAAACCCAAAACCCTACCAATATCTCTAAAAGCCATTCTTGCTTTTAGTTTTCCAAATGTAATAATGTGGGCTACTCCTTTTCCATACTTTTGTTTTAAATATTCAAAAATCTTATCTCTTTTCTCTTCGCAGAAATCTATATCAAAATCAGGCATCTTAGCTCTATCTGGATTTAAAAATCTTTCAAAGATCAAATCAAATTTGATTGGATCAATATTAATTATTGAAAGTGCCCAGGCTACCAAAGACCCTGCGCCAGACCCTCTTCCGGGACCAACGGGAATATCATTTTTTTTCGCCCATTTGATATAATCAGAAACTATAAGAAAGTAACTCGAATATTTCATTTTAGAAATAATACTAATTTCGTGATTCAATCTATTATTGTAAGTTTTTCTTATCGCATTTACGTCCTTTTGCTTAGCGTATGGGAAAACATACTCATCCAATTTTTCTTTTAAGCCTTCTTCAGTCTCTTTGATTAATAAATCATCTACATTTTTAATCTTGTCTGTTTGTATATTGGGTAAAACTGGAGATGAATTCCTTGGTCTATAAGAAATTCTTAAAGGAAAATTTATATTATTCTCTAAAGCTTCTGGAAGATCTTGGAAAAGTTCACACATTTCTTCAGATGTTTTAAGATAATGTTCATTAGTATATTTCCTTCTATCTTTCACATGGACATAAGTTTTTTCGCCAACACAAAGATAAGCATCATGGGCTTCGTACATTTCTTTGTCTAGATAAAATACTTCGTGGGTAGCTATTAAAGGTAATTTTAATGTATCAGAAGTATTCAGTAAAAATTTCTCAAATAATTTTTCACCATCATCAGCATGTCTTTGAATTTCTATATAAAAATTATCAGTAAAAGTTTTTTTAAATCTTCTAAATAATAAAAAAATTTCTTCTGAAAGATTTTTAAAAAAAAGTTTACCTATTAATCCATCAAAAGATCCTGATAACAGAATCAAACCTTTATAATTATTTTCTATATCCTCAATTTTACAATGGGGCTCTTCATTATCTTTAATTTCTAAAAAGGATTTTGAAGAAAGTTTGATTAAATTTTTATAACCTTCCAAATCTTTAGCGAATAAAGGAATTTTACCTATATGATTCTTATATAGGACATTAATCTGGGTTCCAATAATTGGCTGTGTTCTAGATTTTGCTATTAATTCAGAAAATTCTAAAGATCCACATAAATTATTTGAATCACACAAACCCGCAGCTTTAATTTGATTCGTCTTACAATGTTTTGCTAGATCTAATATTCTTAACGCACCTTCGCAAATCGAATATTGTGTATGAATTTTTAGGTGAATAAATTCTTTATCGGCAACTTCATTCATTTTTCCTTGTTATATTACCATCTAAAATACTTAACTTGTAGTCTGCTCTATTTGATAACTCTCTATTGTGAGTTGCATAAAGTATTGCTCTGTTCTTAGATTTAAGTTTCGTAAACAAAGAAAATATTTCGTTTGCAGTTTTTCTATCTAAGCTTCCAGTTGGTTCATCAGCTAAAATTAAATCCGGTTCGGTAATCAAAGCTCGTGCAACCGCAACTCTCTGCTGCTCTCCACCAGATAATTCAGATGGAAAATGATCAACCCTTTTAGATAAATTGACTAACGATAAAATTTTAGTAGCCTTCCTTGCTGCTTCATTCCATTCATATCCATTATTTACCAATGGAATTATGACATTTTCCAAAGCAGTAAAATCACTAAGTAAGTTATTTTGTTGATATATTATTGAAATTCCTTTTTTTCTAACTAAATCCCTTTCATCATCATTCGATTTAGAAAAACTTTTTTTCTTAAAAAAAACTTCACCTGATGTAGGTTGATCTAATAAAGCAATAATATGTAATAGAGTTGATTTGCCAGAACCCGAAGGGCCTGTCAAAGCAACTAGTTCTCCTTTATTTATTTTTAAATTTATATTTTTTAGAACAATAATATCTTTCCTGCTACCAGTAAATTTTTTTGATATCTTTGTTAATTTTAGTATCTCTTTATTCATATTTTAAAGCCTTAATTGGATCTAATTTTGCTGCTGATAAAGATGGAAAAATTGTAGCTAAAAAAGTAATTAATAATGAAAAAAGAGAAATAATAATTATATAACCTAAATTTATTTCTGACGGCATTTGACTTAAAAAATATATTTCTTCAGGAAATAAACGAATATTAAAAATTGAAGTAATCAATACTCTTATCTCTTCAATATAATATGAAAATAGGATACCAATTGTAACACCCGTAATTGTTGCAAGAAAACCTATTGTAAAACCTATTATAAAAAAAACTTTTGCAATAGAAGTTTTACTAATACCTAAAGTTCTAAGGATCGCAATCTCCTTTGTTTTATTTTTAACTAAAATTGTTAATCCTGAGATTATATTAAATGCTGCCACTATTATGATTAATGTCAGAATAATAAACATAACATTTCTCTCAACTTTTAATGCACCAAAAAAAGATTTGTTTAAATCTTCCCAAGTATAAACATAATGATTGCTAAATATTTTTTGTACGTTTTGTTTTATTAATTGAACTTTATCGGGCTTATTTAAAAATATTTCTAAATCTATATCCATATCTGATATTTCAAATAAAGAATTTGCATTTTCGAAAGGCATAAAAATAACGTTCTGATCAAACTCTGCAAGCCCAGTACTAAAGATAGAAGAAATTTTAAATTTTTCTTGAAGAGGTATATTTCCAAAAGGAGTTTGAAGATTAGATGTGGACATTAATGTAATTTCATCTCCCACCAGCAAATCCATTGATATTGCTAATTCTTTTCCTATAGAAATTGTATTTTTATTAAACGAATTCAAAGATCCGTCTATAATTCCATTTTTTATTAAATCAATTTTATCAATATCATTTTGAAGATAAGAACGTACAAATATACCAGTTGTATTTCCTCTATTTATTAAGATTCCCTGACCGCTGAAAGTAAGAGCAATCCTAGATATACTTTTTTTTATTTCATCAAGTTTATTAATGTCTTCCTTATTAATTTTTTTATCGTAAGGTTTAATAATAATGTGTGCGTTAAAGCCCAAAATTTTATTAATTAATTCTGTTCTAAAACCACTCATTACAGACATAACTATGATTAAAATAGCAACTCCAAGGGCTATGCCTGTAAAAGAAAAAATAGAGATTACTTTTAGAAAACCTTCTTTTTTTTTAGGTTTTAAATATCTAAAGGCTATTGTTCGTTCAACTTTTGAAATCAATTTCAATTTCTTTTGTTAAGTAATTTTTTCTTAATTTCATCTAAGAATAAAGTTTCTGTTTCACCATTTATTTCTTTAAACTCAAATTTATCGCCGGTGAACTTAGAACCTAAAATTATTTGATAAGGAATACCGATTAAATCAAATTTTTTAAATTTTGCTGATAAATGGTCCTCCGTATCATCAAATAAGACATCAATTTTATTTTTTATCAATAAATTATATATTTTTTTAGCTTTCAAATAATTTGATTTATCATTTTTTTGTAAACTTGGAATTATTGCAACTTCAAACGGTGCTACCGATTCTGGCCATCTCATAACATTATTAGTGAACTTAGACTCAATTATGGCACCTACCAATCTTGAAACTCCTATACCGTAAGAACCCATTTTAACATCTACTTTTTTTCCATCTTGTAAATCAACAGAACACTTTAAAGGTTTTGAATATTTGTCACCAAAATAAAAAATATGTCCGACTTCAATTCCCTTTGTAACTAATTGATTTTCTTTCTTTACTTTTTTTTCAAAATCTTCCTTTTTAAATTTATTATCGGTAACCGCATAAAAGGCGTCATATTTCTCTCGTAATTCCTTAATTGAATCATCTGCATCGTTATGCTTGCTGATATCAATATCAAAAATTCTTTTATCAGAATAAATTTTACTTTCTCCTGTATCGGCCAAAATTATAAATTCATGGGATAAGTCTCCGCCGATTGGACCGGTATCTGCTGCCATGGGTATTGCGGTAAGTCCTAATCTCTTAAAAGTATTAAGATAAGCAAAAAACATTTTGTTATATGATTTTTTTGCTTCCTCATCATTTAAATCAAAAGAATAAGCATCTTTCATAAAAAATTCTTTGCATCTCATAACACCAAATCTTGGCCTTAATTCGTCACGAAATTTCCACTGAATATGATACAAAAGTTGAGGTAAAGATTTATATGATTTAATACTAGCTCTGAAAATTTCGGTTATCAACTCTTCATTTGTTGGACCGTAAAGCATTTCTTTTCCTTGCCGATCTTTTATCCTTAACAGTTCTTCACCATAATCATCATACCTTCCACTTTCTTTCCATATTTCAGCGGATTGTATGGTTGGCATTAATAATTCTTGAGCTCCAATTTTATTTTGTTCTTCTCTAACAATTTGCTCTATTTTTTTCATAATCTTAAACCCTAGAGGTAACCATGAATAAATTCCTGTGGAAGATTGTTTTATCATTCCTGTTCTAAGCATAAGTTGATGAGATTTAATTTTTGCCTCAGAAGGATTCTCTTTTAATAATGGAATAAATAGTTTAGATAGATACATAATTCTTAATTTTTATACCCTTACTAAATCTACGTTCGTATAAGGTCTCTTTCCAGTTTTTTCTTTAACAGTTTTTCTACAATTGGTTTTTAGCGCTTCTATCAAATTTTGTTCTTGATTAGAGTTTTTGAAAGAAAAAGTTTTACATATGTCTCTAATTTTATCCTCAAGTTCAAAAATAAAATTACTATTTTCTCCATCACTGGGAATACCCTTAAATGAAATAATAGGTTTCTTTACTATTGAACCAATATCATTAACAATTATTGTAATTTGCAAAAAACCATTTAAAGACAAATTTTTTCTATCTTTTATAGACTGAGACTCTTCATCCACACTTATATTTCCATCTACATACATTCTTCCGACAGGAGCTTTATCTACTACCTTTGGTTTTTCACCGGGATATAGTTGAACTATATCTCCATTTTCAACTCCAACAGGATATGGTACTTGCATTTCTTTCGCGAAATTAATGTGTTCAACCATGTGTCTATGTTCACCGTGTACAGGTATAACAGATTTTGGTTTAACCCAATTATACATATCTCTTAAATCTTCTCGGTTTGGATGACCTGATACGTGTACGAATTCATTTTCTTCAGAAACAACATCAATACCATTTTTAATTAATTGATTGTGTAATTTATAAAGCTTTTTTTCATTGCCTGGTATAATTTTTGACGAAAAAATTACTGTATCTCCTGATTCAATCATAACATCTGGATGTATATAGTTAGAAATACGCATCATTGCACCGTTAGGTTCGCCTTGGCTGCCAGTACACAGATAAACAATTTTTTCTCTAGAAATTTTTTTTGTCTTTCTTGAATCAATTGGTTTAGCTAAGTTATTCAAATATCCACATTGCTTTGCCGCTTTATAAATTCTATGCATAGATCTACCAACCAGAGATATTTGTCGTCCAATTTTCTCAGCGCAATAAAAAATGCTTTCCATTCTTGCTACATTTGAAGCAAAAGAAGTTACAATTATTCTTTTTTGTTTATTTTCCATTATTTTTAGTAAACTTTTTCTAACATCTAATTCAGATCCAGCACGTCCTGGATTTAATACATTTGTTGAATCGCATATCATCGCTAAAACTCCCTGATCTCCTATTAGTTTTAATCTTTTTTCATTAATTGTTTTTCCGATCAAAGGATTAGGATCACATTTCCAGTCACCAGTATGTAAAACTGCACCAGCGGGTGTCTCAATATAGAGACCGTTAGGCTCAAGTATAGAATGTGTTAATGTAACAAATTCAATTTTAAAAGGACCTAATTGAACTTCACCATTAAGTTTAACAATTTTCAATTTGTTTCCTGTATCAATTTTTTTTTCTTTAAACTTTTCTTGAATTAAAACACTTGTAAATGGGGTCGCATAAATATTGCAAAGTAGTTTTGGCCATATATGTGCTATGGCTCCAATATGATCTTCGTGGGCATGAGTTAACACTATACCAAGCAGATCATCTTTTTTATCAACTATAAAACCCGGATCAGGATAAATTAGATCTATGCCTGGTATTGTATCATCAGCAAAGGTAACTCCAATATCTACTATAATCCATTTTCTATTTTCCGGATTTCCATAGGCAAATAAATTCATATTCATTCCTATTTCACCAGAGCCTCCCAAGGGACAAAAAATAAATTCTTCTTTTTTCATTTAATTTAAATATTTTTTATTCTCTTTAAAAATTTCAATTATTCCTTCAATTGTTATGTTCTTGTCTATCGTAAATGACCTTATTATAGAAGTTTTAAATAAATCAGCATAACCGCCAGTAAAAATAATTTTATATTTTTTTTTAGTTTCTTTCTCAATTTTTAATATAATGTTATTAATTAAGCCGGAGTAACCCCAGTAAAAACCAGAATATAAAGCTTCGATAGTATTTTTTCCTATAACTTTTTTTTGCTTTTTTATAGAAAAGGTGGGTATTTGATCGGCTGAGCTTGATAAACTTTTTATGGAAAGATTTACTCCTGGTGCAATTATTCCACCATTATAAATACCATTTTTGTTAACAACATCAAATGTAGTAGCGGTACCAAAATCTAAAACAATACAATTAGTTTTATATTTTTTATAGACTCCAACAGCATTTGCGATTCTATCTGATCCAACTTGATTTTTGTTTTTGATATTTATTTTAATAATTTTATTAATTGAGTTTTCTTTAATCTCTCTTAATTTTATTTTATAAACTTTTTTTAAAAATTTTTTAAATATCAATTGATATTTTGGTACTACACTTGAAAATAGAGCAACTTTATTAATTGATTTATTTTTAATAATTCTTTTTAAATTTTTTTTTAAAGAATTTTTTGATGTAATGTTATTGCTATTAAAATAAATTATTTTTTTTATCTTTAAATTTTTAATTTCAGCTAAACAAAGTTTTGTAATTGTGTTTCCTATATCGCCAATTAATACATTCATAGTTATACTATTTAATTTAAAGTCATAGATTCTGCTTTTTTTTTTAAATTTGCATAATTATATAAATGTAAATCAATAAAGAATTTTTCATATGATGAAATAATTAGATCAATTATTTCTTTAATTTTTAGTTTTTTTTTGGTTTCCAACAAAATATTTGTAGCTTGATATTCATTATTAATATCAGGATTTGAAACAATATTCACACCTATTCCTATAATTAAAAATTTTCTATTACCTGAGATTATTGTTTCCTGTAATACACCACAAATTTTTTTCCTGTTTACTAATACATCATTTGGAAACTTTAAATTTACATTTTTCTTATCACAAAAATGCTTAATTACATCAGAAATTATAAGAGGATTAATTATCGAAAACTCATTAAAGGGAGGATAATTATCTTCTAAAGGAAAAAATATTGAACCAAACAAATTTCCTTTATCAGAAATCCATTCTCTACCATGGGTACCTCTTCCTTTGGTTTGAGTATCAGTATAGACACATCCAATCTCTTTTTGTTTTTCTTTTATTAAATTAATAGCTACATCATTAGTGCTTGTAACATTTTCAAACTTAAAGATTTCAAATTTCATCAATAAATTATGATTGAATAAACAACATTAGTGAGTATAGAAGGATAAATAAAATAAGTTAAAATCAGTATACTAGATAAAATTAATGAACTTTTAAGTCCCCAATCGTAACTTTCATCAAATGGTTTATTTGGTTTATCAAAATAAATTATTTTTATAATTCTCAAATAATAAAATGCTGAAACAACTGTGGTTACAAGTCCGATAATTGCGAGCGCATACATATTAGCCTCAATGACCGCCATAAAAACATAAAATTTGGCAAAAAAACCAGCCAGAGGAGGTATGCCAGCCAATGAAAAAAGTATAATTAAAAAACTTAAAGCTAACGCAGGATGATTTTTTGACAGGCCAGACAAATCTTTAATATTTTCATAAAAGATACTTTCTCTCTTCATCATAAAAATGCAGGCAAACGCACCAAGATTCATAACTAAATAAATAGTTAAATAAATTATTGTGCTTTGAATTCCCGCGTTCGTTCCTGGGGCTAAGCCTGCCAATGCATAACCCATATGACCAATGGAGCTATAAGCCATCAACCTCTTTATGTTAGATTGTCCAATGGCCGCAACAGCACCTAATATCATTGATGCTATTGATAAAAAAATAATTATTGTCTGCCATTGACTAATAACATTAACAAATGGAACATACATAAATCTAATAAAAACTGATATTGCTGCAATTTTTGGAACAAGAGCAAAAAAACTGGTTACAGAAGTTGGTGATCCTTCGTAAACATCTGGTGTCCACATATGAAATGGCACAGCGGATACTTTAAAAGCTAAACCAACAATGATAAAGACTATCCCAAAAACTGCCCCTGTATTTGCTTCATCTAAATTTGCTGAAATTATTTCAAAGTTCGTAGAGCCAGTAAATCCGTAAATAAGAGAACAGCCATAAAGCAATAAACCTGATGCAAGTGCACTTAATACAAAATACTTCAAACCAGCTTCAGTAGATCGCTCATCATCTCTTTTAAAAGAAGCTAATATGTATAAACCTAAAGATTGTAGCTCCAAACCAAGATAAAAAATAATTAAATCATAAGAACTAATCATCAATATCATACCGAGCGTTGATGCTAGAATAATTATTGGATATTCTATTTTATCAATATTATTGTTTTTGATATAATCTTTGGACGAAAGTAAAACAAAAAAACAAAACAACAAAGTAAGTACTTTCATAAAAATTGATAACCGATCAATTATATAGCTTTCGTTAAAAACTTTTACAATTTCGTTTGGTTGATTTAGAACTAATGCAATTGCAAATATCAAACTTAAAATTGTTAGCAAGTATACCAGTTTAAAACTTTTTTTAATAAAAACACCAAGCATCAAGAGAAACATTATTGCTAATGATAAAAATATTTCGGGTAATATATAAACAATCGTCTG
>Ga0209554_1000378_pt1 | contig 37736 bp, 38 predicted proteins | sample MarorgKNORR_S2LV_5_FD_188221 | JGI IMG/M metagenome (GOLD analysis project Ga0209554, IMG submission 188221) | Marine microbial communities from the Southern Atlantic Ocean, analyzing organic carbon cycling - Bottom_A/KNORR_S2/LV (SPAdes) (version 2) | ecosystem: Environmental > Aquatic > Marine... | reverse complement strand
CCGGCAGCTTCCAGCCAAGCTGTTCAGCGATCTCGTATCCCATCGTCTTCTTGCCCTCTGCCCGATACGGCTCTTTGAGGGTCGACACATCAAACAGACCGCGTTCTTCGGCCGCTTCCCCGGATATGCGTCCGGCGTCGTTGATGAAGCCGTCCACCAGGGTCAGGTTTGCGCCGTATGCGAGACATTCAGCCTGGTTGGCGGAGGGCGCGTCCTTTGGCATAAACACATTGGCTTCGAGTCCGCCCGCCGCGGCGTATGCGGCCATCGCTCCAGCGGCGTTTCCGGCTGACGGCATCGTGAGTTTCATCAGGCCCAGTTCTTTGGCTTTGGAAACGGCGGCCGACAGCCCACGTGCCTTAAAGGAGCCCGTGGGGCAAACGCCCTCGTCCTTTAACAGCAATCCCGGGGAGCCGACCTCTACCGCCAGGCGTTTGGCATCGATGATCGGGGTCATGCCCTCGCCAAGCGTGATGATGTTGGCCGGGTCTCTCACGGGCATCACCTCGCGATAGCGCCACATGTTCGGGTCGCGGTCCTTGAGTTGGTCCTTCGCGCCCGCCGCCTTTTCCAGATCGTATCGAGCGAATAGCACCTTTTCGCAGGCCGGGCATGTGCGCATGGGATCGCGATCGTCGTAGGTTTCACCACAGTTGCTGCACTGAAGATGCGTTATGAAGCTCTCTGGCACTGTTATCACCTGTTTGATCTGGGATTTGGAGGACATGTGATGCCACAAATCCAAAGCCGATGGACACACGTGGCAGTACAGGTTTTCGAGCGCATAGAATAGCAGCGATTAGGATCCCCTAACGCCCTCATTTGAGTTGTAGGCGCCGATGAATTACCGGGATCACAAAATACGGAACGTAAATACGGAGGCCTGACCAATGGCTCGGACCGCTATCGAGGACCGCTACTACGAGTTGCACCCGAAATCGGCGGAGCTGTACGAACGGGCGAAGTTGAACTTCCCGAAGGGCGTCACCCACGAGGCCCGCAACATGACGCCGTTCCCCGTCCATATGTCTCACGGCCTTGGCAGCCGGAAGTGGGACGTGGACGACAACGAATACATTGAGTACAACACCGGCCACGGCTCCATGATCCTCGGCCAGGCGAACCCGGCCATTGTGAAAGCGGTACAGGACCGCATGGCCCTCGGTACCCACCTCAGCGCTTCCTCAGATCTTGAGATCCGATGGGCTGACCTTGTGAAACAGCTCATCCCGTGTGCCGAGAAGGTTCGTTTCACGTCCTCAGGCACCGAAGCCGTGATGATGGCGATGCGGATGGCGCGCGCCTATAACGGCCGTTCCAAGATCATCAAGTTTTTTGACCATTTCCACGGCTGGTCTGACTACGCAAACGCCGGCAATCTGACAGGAATGGACGGCATCCCAGGCGAGGTGCTGGACACGATGATTGTGCTGCAGCCCGGTGACATCGGCGCGGTGGTGGCGGCGATCGAGGCGAACGACGTCGCCGCCGTCATCATCGAATCGACAGGCGCACACATGGGCGGCACGCCGATCCATCCCGACTTCCTGCAGGAAATTCGGGACGTGACGACGAAGTACGATGTCGTCTTCATCCTTGACGAGGTCGTGACCGGGTTCCGATCTTCCAGAGGCGGAACTCAGGAGCTGTGGGGCGTCACGCCAGACCTGTGCACGCTTGCCAAGATTCTGGGCGGTGGCCTGCCCGGCGGCGCGGTCGCTGGCAACGCGGACATCCTGAACACGATTGAGCGCGGCCAGATGCTGCACCAGGGGACGTTCAACGGAAACCCGCTATCGGCGGTGGCCGGAATAGCCGCGCTTGAGATGGTAGCGAACGGCGATGTGAACGAGAAGGCGGACGCCGCAGGACAGAAGCTCAAAGAAGGGATCAACGAGGTTTTCGGCCGCGTTGAGATTCCCGGGCACGCTTACGGCATTGGGTCGATGATCCACACGCGTATCGGCATCGACGCCGAGATCGACGAATGGGGAATCATCCAGGGCACACCCTCCGGAACGCCGATCAGTAAGGACGCCGATCACGAGTTCAAGATGGCGATGTTCAATAATGGTGTCGATAACGGTCGGCGATTCCTGATGATGGCGGTCCACACGGACGAAGACATCGCACAGACATTGGATGCGTTTGAGACATCGCTCAAGCAGGTCCGAGAACAAGGAATGATCTAGCCCGCGTGCGGGGTTTATTCGAGAGCGTGTTGGCCCGTTGGTTCTTTTTGCCGACTAGGCCCCAGTGGGGCGGTTATTCGAGAGTGTTTTGGTCTGTTAGTTCTTTTTGCCGACTGGATACCGTGTCTGACTTAGGGAGTTATTACTGGGATGACTGAACACGTTGAGGGTTTTGATCTTGTTGTTATCGGGGCCGGCGCTGGCGGTTTGACGGCGGCCATGTACGGCGCACGCCTCGGGCTTAAGACGGTTGTGCTTGAGGGGATGATGCCCGGCGGCCAGATCATCAACGCCGAGAAGATCGAAAACTTCCCCGGATTCCCTGACGGCCTTCTTGGCGCTGATCTGGCTCCGTTAATCGAAAGGCAGGCTTCCGCCGCCGGCGCCGAGGTTCGGATGTTCACCGAGGTCGAGTCGCTAGAATCGCAGGAGCCTTATCTGTCGCTCTCCACGCCCGAGGGCACGTTCCTGGCCAAGGCCGTGATCGCTGCCACCGGGTCTGACTTCGCCAATCTCGGTGTTGATGGCGAGGAGGAGTTCCGCGGCCGTGGCGTTTCAAACTGCGCAACGTGCGATGGGGCATTTTTTATGGACGAGAGCGTTGCTGTTGTCGGCGGCGGTGACAGTGCTCTGGACGAGGCGTTATCGCTAACAGCTTTCGTTTCTAAGGTAATCATGCTGGTAAGGGGCGATGAGTTCTCCGGACAGGCCCACATTCAGGAGCGCGTGCGCGGCAACGCCAAGATCGAGATCAGGTTTGGTCAGACGGTGACCGCCGTACTTGGTGGAGACGCCGGCGTGAACGGCGTGAGAGTGAAGGACACTGGCCCCGGCGAGGAATCGACGTTGGACGTCGCCGGGGTGTTCATCTTTGTCGGCACCGATCCGCGTTTGTCATATCTATCCGGGTTCGTTGGTCTGGATGGCGGCGGGCATGTCGAAACGGACGTGTCTATGTGCACGTCGTCGCCGGGTTTGTATGCCGTTGGGGATATTCGATCTGGATCTGCTCGACAGCTCGTGACATCGGCCGGCGACGGTGCCACGGCGGCCATCGCGGTGCACCGCTACATCGAATCCCGCTCCTGGCCGGATTAGTTTTCTCAATGGTTTCAATCCCGGTTCACGACCCGCAAAAAGGGGCTTTGTCTGACTTCGGCACAGGGCGCTGAAAATGAGGGAGTCACGGCCGCACTTGAGATCGAACTCCGTGATATCACTCATGCGGACGAGTTGCGGATCGTTGGAGAGTTGCGGCGTCTGACGGGCGGGTTCGATACCGACACATACGCATTTGAGCTTGACGCGGGGCACGGTGATCCATCTGAGAGCCTCGTGTTGCGGCACTATCGAGAGTCTTCGAGGTCAGATCGGCCGCTGGTTGAGTCGACCGTTCAGAACGTCTCTGCCAACGCAGGGCACCCGGTCCCAGCCGTTCCTTACGACACCACAAGTCGTTCGCTCCTTTGGCGGGCGCACATCGTGATGCAGCGGATGCCGGGAATTTCTCTGCTGGATACGTTGATGGCCGATCCGATGGGAAGCGCGGAGATGATCGTCAATGTTCTCGGAACCACTCATGCCAGGATCCACGGACTGGACACCAGTGACCTGATAGTTGCTCTAACCGAGTCCGGTAGACCGGCGGAGAGTCTCTCGCCATTCAAAGGGCTCGTCGATATCTCGGCACTTGCCGATGCGTCCCGAAACCCGACCATCGCTTCCCTGCACAAGTGGCTTTCGGACAATCGTCCCGTGAACCCGAGGAGTTGTCTCTCTGCCATGGGGATTTCCACCCCGGCAACATCCTGGCCGAGGAAGGCCGGGTTACCGGGGTGATTGATTGGGGCAATTTCGCCATCGGACATGCCGAGTACGACGTTGCGGTGACGAGGTTTCTAATATCGATAGGGCCGATCGGAGACAGTCCAGCCCCAAGGGAACAGATCGACGCGGTGATCCGACAGCTCACACTCGGGTACAACGCAACTTACGAGGAGTTGCGTAGCGTGAACGAGAGCCTGATCGATTACTACACGGCGCTCAGGGTGTCCCACGCCATCGGGAAGGTACTGGCAGGAGCCGTTGGCGCGGACATCCCCGGGATCGCTCACGAGGGTTACGCATGGGCGATTCCCGTTGTCTACAAGCTAATGCGCCGTCGGTTGTTCGAGATCACAGGCATTGATTGCGGGCCACTTCCAGGTTCGTAAGCCTGCACCGGGTTACGCAGGGTCGAGAGAAGCAGTGGCGATCTCTACGGCGCCGTCGTAACGAACGCCTAGCGCCGCGGCCAACTTCCCCGCCAGTTCCTCGGCAACGATCCGCACAGGTGGTGCGGCGCCCTGTTCTGCCTCTATGGAGGTGATGTCGAGTCCCGGCATGCCGCAGGGCACGATGTGGTTGAACATCGAGAGGTCCGTCGATACATTCAGGGCGAGTCCGTGCATCGCCACTCCACGACTGATCCGTACGCCAATCGCGGCTATCTTCCTTCCTGACGGATTGTTGCCTTCGCCGGGATCAGCGCCGTCTCCATCCACCCATATGCCGGTCCGGCCGGATACCCGGTGGGCCTCGACCAGATATACGCCCAATGTATCGATAATCGCCCGTTCTAGCGCAGCGACGTATGTAACGGGGCCGAGGTCGAGGGCGCGTAGATCAACAATCGGATATACGACGAGTTGTCCCGGCCCGTGATAAGTGGCCTCTCCCCCGCGATCGGTCTCTCTCAGTTCCACCCCGGCGGCGGCCAGGGCCTCTTCATCAGAAATAACGTGTGAGTCCACCGCTCGGCGACCCATGGTGATGACACTTGAGTGCTCAAGCAGAAGCACCGTGTCCGGGAATTCGCCCGCTACCCGAGACTCGTGAAGCTCCCGTTGTAGCGAAAGCGCGTCGTCATATCCCTGGGTCCCAATCCATCGGGCCTTCATGGCGTCAGACACGTCAACAACTGCCGGGGCTTGCCCGACCTAGTTGAGCTCCGAATCGACTGTCCAGGCTTCGAGTTCACGTTTGAAACTCTGCATGAAGGCGGACGCTTCAGCGCCATCGATGATCCGGTGATCGAACGACAGGCAGATATTCATCATGGATCTGATCGATATGGCGTCGCCGCCGGGGCCAGAGATCACCACAGGCCGCTTGACGATCGCTTCTGTCGTCACGATAGCGGCCTGTGGGTGGTTGATGATTGCCCCGCCGAGCACGGAGCCGAGCGTCCCTGTGTTGTTCAGCGTGAATGTTCCGCCCTGAACGTCCAGCAGTGTAAGAGAACCAGACCGTGCGCGCTCAACGAGCGGCGCTATACGTTGCGCCAACCCTGGAATGCCCTCCTGATCGGCGTCGTGGATCACGGGTACGACGAGTCCGTCCGGTGCTGCGACGGCCAGTCCGAGGTTCACCCGGACTTTGAGCCGGATATTTCCGTCTTCCCAGCTGGAATTGACCAACGGGTTGTCCCTGAGCGCCCGGGCCACTGCGTGTGCGGTGAAAGCGAGGAAGGTCAGATCTACCCCGTGTCGCTCTCTGAAAAGCTGGCGTTGCGCTGTGCGGCAAGCGACCAGCCCCGTCATGTCCACTTCAACGGTGCTCCACGCGTGCGGTATCTCGCTCACGCTGCGCACCATGTGGTCGGCAATCATGCGTCGTATGGGCGAGGGTTGGATTACTCGGTCCTCGCCAACCGGCCCATCCAGGGTGGCCGGGTCCGTGGGAGTTGTAGAAGGCCCGGCCGCTATCGCCGCCTGTAAATCCTGCTTCGTGACGCGTCCGCCTCGTCCGCTGCCCGCGACGGTTGCGAGATCGATCCCGTTGGCCGCTGCCAGTCGTGAAACGACCGGGGAGTATGTCCGGCCAACGGCCTGTGCCGTGTCTGGGGTCGAATCAGGCCCGGGCGATGCCTGCGGAGTCCGATTTGCGAGCTGTTCTTCGAGCGCCGTGTCCTTGAACGTACCGCCCGTAGGCCCAACATTTGCACCCCGTATAAGGGTGCCGACACGGTTTGGCGCAGGAGCTTCCGCCTGCCCCTCAGAAGCCGCCGCCGCCGCTTCGGCCGTTGCGCTGTCCACTTCCATCTCTGCGATCACGGCGCCCATCGGGACCGTGTCGCCCTCGGCCGCAACGATCGACTTCAGCGTCCCGGTATGTGGCGCCGGGAACTCCATACTGACCTTGTCGGTGACGACTTCGACCAGCGCGTCAAATTTCTCGACCGCATCTCCCGGCTGCTTCAGCCATTTTCCTATGACGGCCTCTGTGACGGATTCGCCGACATGTGGGAGTTCGATTCCGATTATGGCCATTAGTAAGCCGCCAACTCTCGCATCGCTGTCGCTATTTTTTCGGCCGATGGCATGAATTCGGCTTCCAGCAGGGGCGAAAACGGCATGGCGGGGACTTCTGGACCGGCGACACGCTTCACTGGCGCGTCCAGATCCTCAAACACTTCCTCGGCGATAACCGCAGCGATCTCGCCGCCGATACCGCCGGCTTTGGTGTCCTCGTGGACAACCATCGCCTTGCTAGTCTTCCGGACAGACTCAAGAACCGTGTCCGTATCAAGGGGGCGTAACGTCCGGAGGTCGATGACCTCGACGTCGATGCCCTCCTCGGCGAGCGTCGTCGCCGCCTCCAGGCAGTAGTGGAGTACGAGACCGTAGCTGACCACTGTGAGGTCGCTCCCGGTCCGTTTCACATCTGCTTTCCCGATAGGGATCGTGTAGTCGCCATCGGGCACGTCTCCCTTCACGAGCCGGTACGTGCGTTTGTGCTCGAAGAAAATCACCGGATCGTCGTCACGGATGGCCGACTTGAGCAGGCCCTTGGCGTCATATGGTGTTGCCGGAGCGACAACCTTCAGTCCGGGCTGGTGTGAGAAAGCCACCTCAATGGATTGCGAGTGGAACAGCCCTCCCCTAACGCCGCCGCCATAAGGGACGCGAAGCACAAGAGGAGCGGTTCGCCGGCCCTGGGTTCCGTACCGAACCCGCGCCGCCTCGCCGATGATCTGATTGACGGCGGGCCATATGAAATCGCCGAATTCGATCTCCGCAACCGGTCGCATGCCGTTCACGGCGGCGCCCAGCGCGATGCCGCCGATAGCGGCCTCGGCCAGAGGCGTGTCGATCACTCGTTCCGGGCCGAACTGCTCTAACAGACCCTCCGTAGCAAGAAACACGCCGCCTCTCGCGCCGATATCTTCGCCCAGCATGAAAACGGTTGAGTCCCGCTCCATCTCTTCACGGAGCGCTTCCCTGACCGCCTCGAGAACCGTCATCTCGGCCATTAAGACAGATCTCCCGGTGAACCCGGCGCGTACACCTGCTCGTAGAAATCGTGTGGCTCCGGGAAGGGCGCATTCTCGGCGTCCTCCGTTGCCTGATTGACTATTTTTTGTGCTGATGACTTGATCTCTTCGTCAAGCGCATCGTACAGGGCGCCGCTTGCGCGCAGGATCTTTTCTGTTGCAGGAATCGGGTCAAGATCCCTGATGCCCTCCAGGTCCTCTGGCGGTCTGTACCGAGTGTCGTCATCGTCGCTGGTATGCGGCAGGAACCGCTCCACGACGGCCTCGACCAGTGTCGGCCCCTGTCCGGAACGCGCACGGTCTGCCGCAGCTCCAACTGCCTCATACACGGCTACGGGGTCAAAGCCGTTGACCTCGATGCCCGGCATTCCGTAAGCGGAAGCACGTGTGGCGATCGATTCGATGTTCATCTGCTGGGAGATCGGGACCGAAATCGCGTACTTGTTATTTTCACAGAAAAAGATGACCGGAAGGCGGTGAATGGAGGCAAAGTTCATCGCCTCGTGCGTCTCGCCCATGCTCGATGCGCCATCGCCAAAGTAGGCCATCGTCACACGTTTCTCGCCCCGCATCTTGTCCGCAAGCGCGACGCCAACGGCCTGGGGCAACTGTGTCGCGACCACGTTTGAGAACGACACGATGTCCCGTCGATCGCGGTCTATCGCGCCGTGCAGGGGGAACTGGCGTGCGCCGGAAAGGGGTTCTCCTTCCTTTGCAAGGAAACCCAACAACAGCTCCAGCGGCGTAATACCGAGCGCGAGCATCGTCGTTAGCTCGCGATAGTAGATGTAGAAACGGTCGCGTTCCGGGTCTAATGCCCGGACGGCTCCGATCTGTGCAGCTTCGTGACCCTGGGCGGAGGCGACGATCGCCGCCCTTCCCTGTCGATTCATCTGCCAGATGCGCTGATCAAGCGTTCTGCTCAGTACCATTGTCCGGTACATTTCAAGCAGGTCGGCATCGGTCAGCGGTGGCGGTCCGGCGCCGTTCTCGGTGTGACCAGGTTTTGTAGAAGATGATTGTTCACTAAGCATATGGCCGCAATTATAGGGACGGACAAGACCTATCTGAGACCCAGAATGCAGTATCCGCAATCCAGATGTGTCTCCAGGCGTGTTTAGGGGCAGGTAATTGGACTTGAGTGATCTGGTCTTTGGAATAACTGTCGTGATCGCCGCCTACCTTGTGGGTGCGATTCCGCCCGCGCACATCCTTGCACGAAGAACCGGGCGTGATATCAGCGCCATGGGTTCGGGCAACATCGGGGCGCTCAACGCGCTCCGCTCGCTGGGCAAGCGTGCTGCGGCCGTGGTGTTCGTTGTGGATGTCGGTAAAGCGTCGCTTGTGATGCTGGTCGTCATGGCTATCGGCGCGCCCGATTGGTCGATGTACGTCGCTGCACTGGCGACGATGTTTGGCCACAACTTCTCCATTTATATAGGCTTCCGTGGCGGAAAAGGCGCTGCCGTAATGACCGGCGTCTCGCTGGTCGTATTGCCATTCCTGACTCTACTGTCCATCCCGGCGCTGATCCTGGGATACCTGATTTTCCGGTCAGCCTTCTGGGGGATGATGATGACATTCATCACCCTCGACACACTGACTATCGTGACCGGGCAGCCGTTGGCCCAGATCGTTTTATGTCTGACGTTGACGATTCTGGTGGGCTTCACCCACCTGTTGCGGGCATTCCGGATGCTCTGGCCGGCGATCAAGACGCTAGACTTTCATAGGATCGGTCAGATTGAATAGGGCCTTTACGTAAAGAGATCGAATTCCGCGTGGACTTTCGTACGACACCACGCTTGTACGTCAAATGATTCGCCAGAAGTACGCCCTAGGAGTAACGATGAAACGTTGGACCCTTCTCGCCGCGCTTTCCATTGCGCTTGTTGCGGCGGTTGCATGCAGTAGCGATGAACCAGAACCCGCACCGACCTCGGTCCCGATACCGACGGTGGAGACTTCTGAACCCGCGGGTGGCGGGTCCGGCCCGCAACCTCCGACCGGCTCCCTGGACACCAGTAAGACCTACACCGCCGTTTTTGAACTGGTGAAGGGCGATGAGTTCGAAATCCTCTTATATGACGACCTGGTCCCGACAATTGTCGAGAACTTCGTCAATCTCTCGAACTCCGGTTTCTACGATGGAACCACGTTCCACAGGGTGATCGCTGATTTCATGGCGCAGGGTGGTGACCCAACGGGAACCGGGTCAGGCGACCCCGGTTACAAGTTCGCCGACGAGTTTCATGTGGATGCCCGTCACGATAAACCCGGGATTCTCTCGATGGCCAACTCGGGCTTCAACTCGAACGGCAGTCAGTTCTTCATCACGCTCGTAGAAACGGCATTCCTGGACGCCTTTGACGCAAACGATCAGCCAAAGAACTGCGCAGGCTTTTCCGTCTCATGCCACGCCGTGTTCGGCGAGGTTGTAAGTGGAATGGATGTGGTGACCAACATCCGAATCCGTGATCCTGGGACAGACCCGAACCCGGGCGACGCCATCAAGACGATTCGTATCGTCGAAAGCTAGACACACAAGTCAACCAGACAATCAATCAAAAGACTTCATCAAGGAATCAAAATGCTTCAGCACGGAGACAGCCCGAAAGCCCCGAGCGGCGCACTCGACACCAGTAAGAGCTATACGGCAACGATGGAGCTTGGCAGCGGTGGGAAGATCGCGATCAACCTGTTCGCCGCAGAAGCGCCTTTGACAGTCGAAAACTTCATCAACCTGTCCGTTTCCGGCTTTTACGACGGTGTTACATTCCACCGCGTGATCCCGAACTTCATGGCGCAGGGCGGCGACCCTACCGGAACAGGTACCGGCGACGCTGGATACAAGTTCAGTGATGAGTTCCACCCGGACCGAAGGCACGGCAAGCCTGGTATGCTCTCGATGGCCAATGCCGGTCCCGGCACCAACGGCAGCCAGTTCTTCATTACCCATGTTCCGACGCCGCACCTCGACGGAATGCACACCGTTTTTGGGGAGGTGACCGAGGGCCTGGACATTGTTCTGGGTATTCCGGAGCGCGATCCGGGCAGCTCACGAACGCCCGGCGAGTCGATCAAGTCGATCACCATCTCCGAGAGTTAAACAGGAACGCATACGTCGCAAAAAGAAAGGCCCGGCGGAATTCACCGCCGGGCCTTTCTTATTACCATTGCCACCGCTCAGCCGCTAACCGGCGGCAGGTTCCGGACTCGCCGATTTTTCCGGTTCTACTTCTACCGATTCTGGAGGCTCAATAGGCCGAGGCTTACGTCGAGTGGTCGTGTATTCGAACAGCCGCCCGGCATATCCGATTCTCGATCCATCACGTAGTTCAACAACCCTCGCAGCCGGTCTGCCGTCCACACGCATCGTCGCGCCGTCGGAGTTGTCGTAATGAAGTTCCAATCCGGTTTTCTTGAACACCAGCGTCGCCCCTGGCACCGGCATATCAGGCGCGTCAGCTCCGGAGATAACGCCCCTGGAAATCATCCCTTTCAGACCGCCTCTACGTACCGAAGACAGATCTAGAACAAGCTCCTGCCGGTCGTCGTAGATGTAGCCATACGGCATCACTTGCCGCCGTGAGATCACGAACAGCGCTACGCCCGAGATGACCAGCAGCCCGATAAGGACACCGCCGATGATCGGAAGGAGCAGCGAACTCTCGTCAAGCTCTATTGGCAAGACAACGATTACCGGGTAGTTCACCGTCACAGAGGTCTGCGCCGTTGGTCCGGATGTGCTGAAATTCCGGCCGACGTACTCGCCATTGAGCTCCGCGGTTACCGTTTGCGGACCGCTCTCGCTCGGCGTTGCGATGACCTCGAATCTCCATCCGGTGCCATCCTTCAGCGCATCGATAAGCCGGAGCGAACCGGTGACGGATTCGCCGGTCGGGCCGGTGACGATTGCCGTGATGGCCGATGGCAGTACCGGGTGCGGATATTCGCCGACCGTGACCTGTATGGTGCCAACCACGATCTCAAGCCCGGCTTCTACCGACCCTCCGGCGGATGGCTCTACCTGAATTGTCGGGAAGATTTCTGTCTGGAACGAGTCGAACGCCTCGACGCTTGCGCCATAGTCGTCCCAACCGAGCTCGAGCACGACCTCGTTGAAGCCTTGATCTCCCGATGCTTCAAAGACCACGGAGAAGATGCCGTCTCCAAATAATGCATCGCCGCCCTCCCCGTTGTCATATAGCCGGTAAACGGCAGATGTGCCCTCGGGCGAAGTGATAGACGCCGTGACGATAGATCCGGGAAGCCATCGGGCAACTCCATCCACGGTCGCCTCCGCCATAAGGACTGCCTGCAGCCCTGCCTGGAGCGGAAATTGTTCGACCAGCCTGAGTGCGAGCGGGCTTCGCAGGTCAACTGAAGCCAGTACGGGTCGGCCATCTCCGGAGGCACGCAGCGACCATGTTCCCGGTTCCGGGGAGGTGATCGTTGCCACTACCAGGTTCGGGGTTGTAATAAATGTTGCTGCGTTTGAAGTCGATCCAAGTTGAACGCCGTGCGGGTCGAACAGATCCAGCGATGCATTTGCGGAGTTACGGACCATCGCGACGCTGAGGCTGGTCGATTCTGGAGCCACCTCTATGGCCTGAACCGCCGTATTTCCGGACTGGAGCGTTATATCCAGGACGAGCTCGCCATCCAGCTCCAGTACGTTTTGGACAAACATGTCCAGTCCGAGTAGTGTGCCGGTGTCGTCCCAGCGGCCGGAGGCTCGTTCCACAATTGATGACAGGAATCCGCGCGCCTCGTTCGTCGTTGACGGAAGCATCACCGCGTTGATCTTCCATCCTTCAGCGATGAACAGGTCGGCGAAACCAATTATCCGATCCCTGTTCGCTTGGGAACCATCCTGCATACGACCCGTGATCAATACGATCTCGGATCCGGCGGGTGCGCTCACGCCCGAGAGATACCCAAATGCGGAAGCCAGGGCGGCGAACTGATCGCTGCCGCCGCTCTCCGCCCGACTGGCGATGCGCTGCACGAGGGTCGAGACGGCGTTGTCGATGTCGGAGCCCGAGGCGGGGTGACCGACTACGGTACCGGCTTCATCGGAGTACGGCAGCAGCGCCACTGTGCCATCGCCGACGGAGTCCACCAGGATTCGCAGCGCAGTCTCGGCCACGGCGGCGTCTTTTTCGCCTACAGATGTGCTGCCAAGGTCGACCGCGATAAGCGTCACCCCAGGCTCATGGTCGTCAGCGGAAATCGTGTGTGGGCCAACGGCAAATGTCATCGTCAGCACAATGATTCCGAGGAGCGTTACTAATAGTCGGCGCATAATTTCCCGTCCAAGCGTCTCGCGCGTGTTCAAAAGCAGTGGCCTGAGACTAGGAATTCCTACCGTGTAAACGCAAGGCGATTCAACTACGTGCTTAATTGGGAACTGTGGGACCGCTGTAGTCCGGGCAGACGGTTGGTGTAACGGCGCTCCTGATACATGCGGCTTCGATTGACCGGCCTTGGCGTCCCATCTAAACTCTGCGGGCGTTTAAATCACACCGCAGCGATCGCCATCCGGGAGCCTGTTTCCAGTTTGAAATTCGGTATTGCTGTCACGACATCGGTCAATCCTGCGACCACATCCGACGGTCAGGCGCGCTACGTAACAGCGATGACCGACGAGATTGAACGGCTCCGATTCGACTCTTTATGGGTTTCGGATCGGACGGTGTATCCATATGACCTGGTGGATCGATACCCGGAGCAGTACGGCCCGGGACTGGCGAACCCGGACGCACAGAACGTGCTCGAGGCAGTCACCACACTCTCATACGCAGCGGGTCGCACCGAAAACGTTCGGCTAGGGATCAGCGTGCTGGTGCTGCCGTTCAGGAATGCCATCCTGAACACAAAAATGCTGAATACGCTGGATGTGCTTTCGTGCGGACGACTGATTCTGGGCGTCGGGACGGGATGGATGCCGGAGGAGTTCGCTTCGATGGGCGCGTCGTTCGACGATCGCGGACGCGTGACCGATGAACACCTGGATCTTTTCCGGGCGTCCGAGGCAAGCCTGGACCCGGACGTCTCAGGAGATCACGTCGAACTGAAAGGCATGCGGCTGTTTCCGCAGGCCGGCCAGCGACCGCGAGTGCCGGTCTGGATTGGCGGCAACTCGAAGCGAGCGTTGCGACGAACGGCGGAGTACGGAGACAACTGGCACTGCATTCGCCTGACGCCCGACGAGATCGCAGCGCAGAAACCGTTGCTTGAACAGGCGTGTATCAACGCCGGACGCGATCCCTCGGAAGTGGGAATTTCGATACGCACAAGCGTGACCATGGCCGGAACTGAGACGGAGCATGGTCACAGCGAACAACGCGGGTTGATGATCGGCGAACCTGAGCAGATCATTGAAGACATTGAGAGTTACGGAGCCGCGGGGGTCGACTACATGGTCCTGTCCGTGGTCGGCAATTCGACACGGGAGACCGTCGAAAACCTGAACCGATTCAACACAGACGTGAGACCGCACTTCGGCAACTAATCCACCTGACAATCCCCACGTGAATAATTAAGGACACCAATACATGGTTGAGAGCGCAACGAAGGCCACCCTCATCACCGAGATAGTCGATCGCAAAAGTGTCGTCGCCTTTGACGGCCGTCCGATCGAGGACAGCAAACTTCAGGCGATGGTCGAGGCAGCTCGCTGGGCGCCGTCTGCCAGCAACAGGCAACCGTGGCGGATCACGCTGGTCCGGGACGGTGAATCTCGCGACCCCCTAAACGAAGCACTTGCGCCGGGTAACCAGGCGTGGGCGCCGAGCGCTCCCCTGCTCGTGGTTTTCGCGACCGATGTACCAGACCCGGAACGTCCGGGTTCCGGAGCAAAGATGATGCTCGACACCGGGTTCGCAGGCCAGAATTTGATGCTGGAAGCCGTCCACCAGGGTTTGCGCGTGCATGCGATGGCCGGCTGGGACGAGGGCAAGGTTAAGGCGGCGCTCGACATCTCTGAAGGAATCGTGGTGGCATTCCTCCTTGCAGTTGGCTACGGCGGCGATGTGAGTGAGCTCTCTGAGGAGCTGCTTGCCAAAGAGAACCGTGACCGAGTCCGTAATGATGTCGGAGAAAACTTCTTCGACGGGAAGTTTGGGGCGCCGTGGAAGGCGTAATCACGACGAAGGTGGTGTCGCTCGCTCCGTTTCTACATCCCCTCCAAAACCCAGATGGACTCCACAAGGAATCGAATTGAAGATCACTGGACTTAAGTCGTTCCCGGTCGCCGATGCCGACGGGAATAAATACTTCTTTGTAAAGGTCTACACGGACGTCGGCATAGACGGAATCGGCGAGGCGGGTATTCGGAACTGGGGTAACGCCATCGGCAAGGCCGTTGAGCATCTTTCCGAAATACTCGTTGGCGAAGACCCATGGTCTACCGAGCGGCACTGGCAAAAGATGTTCCGCGGAAACTTCTTCCCGGCGGACAAGGTGTACATGTGTGCGATCAGCGCCATCGACATCGCCCTGTGGGACATTAAGGGCAAGTCCGTGGACATGCCGGTTTACAAGTTGCTGGGCGGGCCGGTCAGGGACAAAGTTGTTTGCTACCCGCACACGCAGGGCAAGACGCTCGCCGGGCTGGTCGACAACTGCAAACAGGCGGTGGATGAGGGCTGGAAGTTTGTGCGCTGGGGTCAGCCAGAGACCCACGGCGAGCTTGAGTACAGCGGGGACGATGGCCGGCTTGAGCCGTTGAAGTCCATGCGGTTGGCGGTCGAGCAGATGGGCGCGGTTCGTGACGCTGTTGGGCCGGACATCAGCATCTGTTTCGATGTCCACACGAGGCTGGACACGCGGCACACCATCGAGATGTGCCGTGACCTGGAGCCATTCAAACCTTTCTTTATAGAGGACCCGATCCGTTCAGAGAACCCGGCGAGCTACCGCAAGATCGCAGCCAACATCAATCTGCCCATCGCTGCCGGTGAGCAGTGGGCATCCAAGTGGCCGTTCCGAGAGGTGATCGAGCAGGAAACAATCGACTACGCACGGATCGACCTGTGCATCGTCGGCGGAATCACCGAGGCGCTCAAGATCACGCACTGGGCGGAGACGCACTACATCGATATCGTTCCGCACAACCCGCTTGGGCCTGTTAGCGCGGCCGCCTGTGTCTCACTAACAATGGCGTCCACCAACGTGGGGGTTCAAGAGATGCCGAAACGACCCGGGACATTCGCCACGGATCTGTTTCCGCAGCAGATCGGCTGGGAGGACGGATACGCCTTCTGCCACGACGCGCCGGGGCTTGGGATCGTGTTCGACGAGGATGCGGCGGAAGCGAGCCGGGTGGTTCCGCAGGGCTGGGCGCCGCAGTTGTACCGGGACGACGGCGCACAGACGAACTGGTAAGCGGAGAACGGAATATCAAACATCTAAGTGATCGAACGGTCTTCTCCCTCACCCAAACCCTCTCCCGCTGGGAGAGGGGAAACGGCGGGCTGGGCAAGCGTCACCCCTACAACGTCAATCAAACAATGAGGAGCCTCAATTGAAAGTCAGCGCAATCAAGTCCTACCCGGTCCAGGATAGCGACGGTCGTGGCTACTTCATCGTCAAGGTGGAGACGGACGCCGGCATCTACGGCCTTGGCGAGATCGGCATACGTAACTGGGGCAACGCTATCGAGACGGCGATCGCCCACCTGTCTGAGGTCGTGATCGGCCAGGACCCGTGGTCGACCGAGAAGCTCTGGCAAAAGATGTTTAGAGCCAACTTCTTTCCGGCCGATACGGTCTACGGATGCGCCATCAGCGCCATCGACATCGCCCTGTGGGACATCAAGGGCAAGTCGGTTGACATGCCGGTCTACAAGCTGCTCGGCGGTCCCGTTCGCGACAAGGTGGTCTGCTATCCACACGTCAACGGCAACACGCTCCAGGAGCTGATCGACGATTGCAAAGCGCACGTGGATCGCGGCTGGAAGTTCGTCCGCTGGCACCAGCCACAGACGGCGGGCCTGTACAACGACCTCGACGGCCACGGCGTTCTCGAGCCACGTGAGTCGATGAAACTGGCTGTGGAACAGATCGCTGGCGTTCGAGCCGCCCTTCCGGACGTCGAAATCTGTTTCGATGTACACACCCGGCTCGACACGACCCATGTGATCGAGATGTGCCGTGACCTGGAAGAATTCAAACCCTTCTTCATAGAGGACCCGATCAGGTCGGAGAATCCGGCGAGTTATCGAAAGATCGCAGACAACATCAACCTGCCGATCGCCGCCGGCGAGCAGTGGGTGTCAAAGTGGCCGTTCCGAGAGGTGATCGAGAACGAGACCATCGACTACGCACGGATCGATCTGTGCATCGTCGGCGGGCTTACCGAGGCGCTCAAGATCACGCACTGGGCAGAAACGCACTACATCGACATCGTCCCGCACAACCCGCTCGGCCCGGTCAGCGCCGCGGCCTGCGTCAATCTCTGCATGGCGACCACCAACGTCGGCGTGCAGGAGATGCCCCGCCAGCCGGGCACGTTTGCGAACGATCTCTTCCCGAAACAGATCGAGTGGGAAGACGGCTACGCCTGGGTGCCGGACGCACCGGGACTTGGCGTGGACTTCGACGAGAGTGTGGCGGAGTCGAACCGGGCTGACCCGCGAGGATGGGTCTCACAGCTCAGGCGAAACGATGGTGCATTCACGAACTGGTAGGCTTCCATCAAAGGAAGTGGGATATGGGCAGGTTTGCGGCATTCCTCGTCGTGGCCGCGATGGGCATCGTTGCGCTGGTCGCACTGTGGGCGATCGTGTTCCCGGTTCTGGAGATCGACTGGAACGGCGATCCCTATTATTTCGTTTTTCTCACCGCGGTTACCGTTGCCATCGTAACCAGTCTCGTCATCGCAACCATTGGCATTGTTCATGCAATATCGAAGCCCACGGACTACGGCAAGTCAAAGAGCGATATTGAGCGTGAACGCATGCATGATCACAGAGTGCGATAACTGTGACAGTCGTGCCGCTCGCCCGCGACATCAAACCAGGTTGAACACATGACTCGGAATCACCTGGTCGCGATCGGCGTCGGGGTCGTTTTACTTGCGATCCTGTGGTTCTTCGTTGTACCTCTTTTGCTGGACCTTGGCGAGAAGAGCGGCCAGGACGCTGCACTGGGGTGGATCGTGCTGATCGGGGCGACCCTCATTGTCAGCTGGGTCATGTTCCGTCCGCCCGGGTTCCAGGCCGATGTCGAGGCCTCAAAAATCCGTCGTCGCCAGGGACTCCGTCGCTCGGAAAACGACCGTCGTAGACGCGATCGGTCTAATCGCTAGAAGCAACCGCCACCTCCACACCGACCGCCTTGTTAAATCGTGGCAGCAACTCCTTGTTGAACAGCTCCATACTGTAGTTCCAGGCCCGTTTGTCATCGTCGTCATCCCAGTCGAAGCTCATCACGTCGATGGCGCCGAACGGCCCCGTCTCTTCCCATAGCCTCAGGAGACGGTCTAACGCCGTGTCCACGTCGCCGGCGATGATCTGTTCGCCCATGAAGTAGTCCATGTCGACCTCGGAATCGGACATCGACAGATCTTGCTTCATCATCCCAAGCCCGGGTCCCGCTTTGATTGCTCCCGTGAGATGTGTATAGGCAGTCTCGATCGAGTTGCTGCGGGCACGCTTCTCCGCTTCCGCCGTGGTGTCCGCAAGGAATATCGTTCGTGCGATCTTCCACGTTGATCGATCTGCCGGGTTACCCGCCTCAAGAGCCGCCTGCTCGTACGTGGACCACTGATCTTTCAGCACATCTACCGGAATAATGGAGTGGCTGAAGAGCTGGAATCCGTGTCGTGCGGCTGCTTTAACGGAACCTGACCCGCGTGACGAAACCGGAACCGATATCGGCGGGCGCGGCTTTTGATACGGCTTCGGGGGGTATCCGTAGCCAAGTTCCTCGTTCACCGACTCCAGCTTCACCGTCCAGTGCTCGCCCTTGAACTCATATGGCGGATCGGACGACCAGATCTTAAGGATCATGTCGATCGCCTCTGCCATCCGGGAATGCATCTGCTTGGGGTCAAGGCCGTACATCTCAAAATCAGAAGGCGCTCCGCCAAACCCGAAAGCAAGTTCCAACCTGCCGTGCGAGAAGTGGTCCAGGAATGCAAGCCGATTGGCGACCTGGGCCGGGTGGTGCATGTTCACAAGAACCGGCGCAGGGCCCAGGCGCATCTGCTTCGTCTGCCTGAAAACGGCGGCGATGAACATCTCCGGGCTGACGATCGGTTCCCAGGACAGCGTGTGGTGCTCGCCCACCCAGAACTCGTGTACACCCAGTTCATCCGATCTGATGGCGAGCTCCATGTCCTCGTCGTGACATTGCGCCAGATCTTTTGACGGGTGATGGAACGGCATGATGAAGATGCCGCTTTTTACGGAGTGCAATCGAGCCTCGAACTTCTAATTCTGGGTTGAGTTTGGGGGTTGTGTCTGGTGCATGGCTCAGGTGTTACATACCGGTGATGTTTTCGGGAGCGATACGGATGATGACACGGGTTTGTGCCGGGTTGCGCCCGCCGTACGAGTCCACCCCGGTGTATTTCTTGGCGAGCATATCGATGTGTGCGTCGGCGCCTTCTTCGATCATCGCTGTGACCCGGCCCCGGATGTTCACGACCCGAGAATAAGAATTCGCCGGGTCGTACACGCTGACGGCGACCCGGGCGTCCCGTTCGATGTTGTTGGTCTTGACCCGGTTCAGCGCTGAGTTGATCAGGACATCGGTGCCGTCCGTGTCCACCCAGACCGGCGATATCTGTGGCGATCCGTCGGCCATGAGCGTCACGAGTTGAGCGAGGTGCGTCTCTTTCAGCAGGGCTATCTGTTCAGAAGTCAGGCTTGCCAAATCAAGTTCTCCTGATAGGTACGTCAATTTGATATGAGCAGTCTGCTCTGACGCCGCATTGTATGGAGCGGATCGTCCGGCGAATACCGGTGTGAACGTATCGATATCGTGAATTGATTACAGACGGCCATCACCTCAGATCCATTTGGGGCCGCAAAACGACCGGCAGGGTGCGCTGGATGTTGAGCGTATTGCCCTTGGCCGGGTGGAACTGGATCGTAAATTCATCGCTAACGCCGATGAGGCTTGCGGCAGCGTCAACGTACGGATCGCTTGTCCCGTTGCCGAGATCCCACAGCGAATTCACATTATCGCAGGTATGCAGCCAGATGGTGATCTCGGCCTGTTCGTCCCCGTCGAGAATGTAGTCGCCGTTGTCTGTCCCGGGGAAGGTAACGGTCCACGCTGCGTCGTTTATCAGGAAACTGTCGGTCTGGATTGTGGCGCTGCTTCGGCTTGTTAGTCCGCTGGCATCCGGGTCGGTGCCGGTGTCATTGAACGTATGTGGCGGTGTCAGATCGGTCATCGAGCTGCCAAGCGCGCCGACAACGGTGAATATGACCTTTGCGACCGCTTGATCGTCGACGCCGCTCAGCAGGATGACATCATTGCCATCGACGTCGACATCGCCACGGACAGCCCTGAGGGATCCCCGCAGCTGCAGGCTGCCGGTCGCCAGGTCCAGCCCGGAGAGGGCTACTTCCTTGCCCTGCTCTGTCGAGAAGATGCCGGTCTGAAGTGTGGTCATGGCGAACACAGATGCCACCACGACAAATGCGATCATGATTATCGTCGTCTCAAGTCCGGTGACACCACGCTGCCCGGCTCGCAAGCTCGTGTGCGGCCTTACGTGTGCACGACGCGGACGGCCATGCTCGCCGGGGTACGCGCGACGCGTACGAGCGAGGGTGAACCTGCGTAGGCGTGAAAAAAAAGCAGGACGCGCTAGGGCCTTGAGTTTTCGAGACGCCGATTGAATGAACGATGACGGCGCTTCGCGCTGGATGGCGGCACACGCCCCGCCGGGCGGTGGTCTTCCCACATCACCAGACCATGATCACGTAGGAGCGTGGTCGTGCGAGCCTATCGTCCATCCGGGTGAGCGTAACGACCTTCACCCGGGCACGCGAAACCCCGGACCCCCAGTGGGGGCAAACGACCACTCACACGATCAGTTGTCGATCACGAGCGGCCGTTGTTAGTACCCGTAGCACCATCCGCAGGCTGATCGTTCAAGTGGCATCTGCGGCTAGTCGATAGTCGCTCCGCCGTCTATCACGAGATGTTCACCGGTGATAAACGATGCGTCATCGGAGGCCAGAAATAGTACCCCGTTGGCGACTTCTCGAGGCTGTCCCACGCGCTTCATAGGCGCGTCCTGCCCGAACGCGACAAGCGCCTCTTCGTGATCGAGGCCAAGCGAATCAATATGTACCGATGTGGCCCGCGTATATATCGTTCCCGGGCACACGGCATTGACCCGGATATTGTCCGGCGCAAGGTCCATAGCGAGACAGCGCGTCAGCTGAAGAACAGCGCCCTTTGACGAGTTGTACGGAATGAATGACGGCTGGGCGATAAATGAGCTGACAGACGCCAAGTTTACGATCGCGCCACCGCCGTTTTCTCGCAACACCGGGAGCACCGCTTTCACGCAGTTGGCCGGGCCGATCACGTTGACACCGAAAACACGGTCCCAGTCGTCACGAGTCACGTCTTCGACCTTGCCAAATACAAAAACGGCGGCGTTGTTGACCAGGATGTTCACCGTACCGAAGGCGTCCACGGCGGCCTGCACCGCCGAGCCCGCTGACGACTCGTCAGAGATGTCTGTGTGCTGAAATACCGCTTCACCGCCCGACTGTTTGATCTCATCCACCACGGCGCTACCGGCGTCATCTTCGATGTCGGCCACTAGGACACGTGCGCCCTCTTCGGCGAAAAGGATGGCGATCGCCCGGCCGATTCCGTTTCCGGCGCCGGTAACGATGGCGGATTTGCCCTCAAGTCTCATTCGGATATCTCCCTGTGTAATTAACCTGTCTTGATGCGAACAATTGAACGTGCGCCGGAGTATAGACACGTCGGTTTCCCAGACGGGATTGGATCGAGAGGCTCGCCAATACGCAGGTCGGGATACAATCGGACCTCCGCGACTCCCTCCGGCGTACTGCTTTGCCGTGAATTGGAGTCCGGAAACTCCCAGGACCATATCCGGGAGTTGGCCAGAATAGTTGTGAGGATAAGCCGCCGTGCTCAGTCGAGGATTCTCTGCATTCCGCCGTCCCCAGCCGCCGAGAGAGATACCCGCGGGCCAGTACTACGAGACCGGATTCCCGGTACTCACATACGGGCCGACGGAACGCGTGTCGCAAGCCGACTGGAAATTCACGATCGATCTCGGCGAAGGCGGCTTCAAGTCCTGGACCTGGGACGATCTGATGGCGATGCCGCAGACCGATATCCACACCGACATCCACTGCGTCACGAAGTGGTCGATGCTGGACAGCGACTGGAAGGGTGTCGACCTAGACGTCTTTTTCGAGCAGGCGGGACTGGGAGAGGATATCGCCGAGGACTATCTGATGATCCGATCGTTCGGTGGTTACACGACGAATCTGCCGGTCGCGGATGTGCGTGGAGGAAAGGCGTACATCGTCCACGAGTTCGACGGCGAGCCGATCACTCCGGAGCATGGCGGGCCGGTACGCATGATCGTGCCGCATCTGTATTTCTGGAAATCCGCGAAATGGGTGGAGAACATCCGATTCATGGACGAGGACGCCCCCGGTTTCTGGGAGGCCAACGGCTATCACATGTACGGCGATCCCTGGAAAGAACAGCGTTACTGGGGCGACTAGCAGGCTGCGCGCCGACTCTCCCGGCGGGAGAGGGTTAGGGTGAGGTAGGGGCACGTTGCTGGATCCCCGGTCCTTGGAGAGCCTCAGGTCACGGACCACTCGGGATTCGGCAATAGAACGACCGCTTCCCGTTTCCAACGAATCAGCCACAGACGCTTGATAATGCAAGATTCTGATCTCACTCGAGACGGCTCACAGCCGCCTCAACTGGCGTGGCAGATAGCGACCGTGGAGTCGATCACGATTGAGACGTATCGGGTCAAGACGTTTCGGCTGCGTTTGCCTGCCTGGGAAACGTTCCGGCCCGGCATGCATTACGACGTCCGGTTGACCGCGCCCGATGGCTATCAGGCGCAGCGAAGTTACTCGATCGCCAACGGACCCGAGACTCGCAATGTGATCGATCTCACCGTCGAGACGATCGATGGTGGGGAGGTTTCGCCTTACTTCCACGACGTCGTGATCGTTGGAGATCGGGTTGAGATTCGTGGCCCCATCGGCGGCCCGTTTACCTGGGACGGCTCTTTGGGTGGACCGCTGCTGTTGGTCGGAGGCGGTTCCGGCATCGTCCCGTTAATGTCGATGCTTCGGCACCGGGACAGCACGGCACGTCAGGTCCAGACGCTGTTCCTCTACAGCTCTCGCTCTCCCGAAGATGTGATCTACAGCGATGAACTGGACACTCTCGCTGAGGCCGGTAACGGTCTTCAGATAGCGCACACTTTTACGCGTAAAACACCGGACGGATGGGACGGGTTCGCCCGACGTGTCGATGTTGAGATGATCTCCGAGGTATTCGACCGTTTGGGAGCCGTCGGCAGGGCCTTTATCTGTGGTCCAGAAGGGTTCGTGGAAACGGCCGCAAACGCGCTCGTGGATGCAGGGGTTACGTCCGAGCGCATTCGCACGGAGCGGTTTGGGCCGATCGGGACTTGATAATCGGCCTGCCCATATTTCTATTCGGCGTTGAGTCCTGACCAATCCCCCCGGATAACTCCTTTTGTGACATTCCCCGGTGGTTTGACCGATGTGGTCGCTATCATCCGACTGCGCCCATCCCATTCCACAAGTTTTAATTGGACTCGACCCTGATTACTGAAACCCCTGAGACCGCCGCTGACGCGAGTTCTGACCTCCCAGCGAATCACGAAATCTACACAGCCCTGCTATCCGAAAAATTCGGCTATCCCGGGTTACGCCCGGGCCAGTCAGAGGTGCTGCGCGGACTCGACTCTTCGGATGTCCTCGCAGTGCTTCCGACTGGAAGTGGCAAGAGCATGGCCTACGTTCTTCCGGCGCTCGTGTCCGGTCGAGTGTTGGTAGTGTCGCCGCATATCGCGCTTATGCAGGATCAGGTCGAAAGCCTGGTCGCCAACGGTGTCCGCGCTGCATTTATCAACTCCAACCTGACCAACGTTCAGAAACGTGACACGTTCATAGAGTTCCGGGACGGCGATCTCGATCTCCTGTACACCTCGCCCGAGTCGCTGGCCAATCAGAAGTTTGTCACGGGTCTGGCCAAAGCAGGGATCAATCTTCTCGCCATAGACGAAGCGCACTGTGTTTCGGAGTGGGGCCACACGTTCCGGCCCGACTACCTGAGACTTGATTCCGTCCGAAAACAGCTGGGATCTCCCCGCACGATCGCCCTCACCGCAACGGCCACAGATCAAGCGCGTAACGATATCGTCCAGCGGCTCGGGCTGGACGATGCCGTTCGTGTGGTGCATTCGGTGGACCGCCCCAACCTGACCTTCACCGTGAATTTCGGTGGTAGTAACAGTGAGAAGCAGGACTTCTTGATCGACTTCGCCACGAAAAGGCGCGGAAAGAGCGGGATCGTATATGTGGGATCGCGCAAACGGGCCGAGAAACTCGCCGAGTTGCTATCGGGAGCCGGACTGAGCGCCGCGCACTATCACGCAGGGATCGTTGCGAAAACCCGGTCCGATGTTCAACGCCGGTTCATGACGGACCAGATCGACGTGATGGTCGCAACAAACGCGTTTGGACTGGGTGTCGATAAGCCGGACGTGCGTTTCATCGTGCATTACGACATGCCTGCCCGGCTTGAGGCGTACTACCAGGAGTCTGGGCGGGCTGGGCGAGATGGCGAGCCTGCCGAATGTGTGCTGATCTACACTCCGTATTCGGCCTCAGGCCCGAGGTGGTTCATCGACAGAGATCATCCGCCGGCATCGGACCTAAGAATCGTCTGGCGGCGCCTGTGCGCGATTGTGGGACCCGATTCCCGTGTGCCCGAATCAGGGTTCGGAAATTTTGACGGCAAGGTGATGGCGATACGCGCTTTCCAGGAGTCTGGCCTGCTGGATAAATCGGCCGATACCCTGCTGTCTGACAATCCTGACGCCCGTATCAACTCGATGGTGGTCGATCATCACAGGGAGCACGAGTTCGAGATGCTTGAGCTGATGCTCGGATACGCCCAGACGCTGGGTTGTCGACGTTCCTACATTCTCGAGTATTTTGGCGAGCCGCCTGTCGAATCTTGCGGCAGTTGCGATAACTGTCTGAACTCGACCGGATCGGATGGATCTGGTCTTCTTGGTCGAATCATTCAACTACGGTCGAAGATTGCTCAGCAAAACAGGATGGACTCGGTCGATGTGTTCGAGGACCGCACGGCACGCGCTTTGGCCGATGCACGGCCGAGGGACGAAACGGAACTGTTGGAGGTCTGGGGCATCGGCCCGGTCCGCGCTCGACGCTGGGGTAAACAGATGTTGGAGGAGGTGCAGAAATGGGAGGCGGATAACCCTGACGCAGCCCCCCGCTCTTCTGTTGCTGCCGCTCGTAAGACGACTGTGTCTCAATCACGTCGTCCGGATCACGCCGATATGCCCCTGTTTGACGTGCTGCGTGAGTGGCGGAAGACCCGTGCGGCGGAAGAAGGAGTCCCGGCGTTTGTCGTATTCTCGGACCGCACTCTGGCAGCACTCGCATCGGCAAAGCCGACAAACATGGATGAACTATTCACCGTATTCGGGGTCGGTGCAGCCAAACGCGATCGCTTCGGGCGAGCGGTCCTGGACGTCATCGAAGAATTCCAGTCCGGGGCGGATGACGCTAAATAGTTTTTCAGGGTTTGCTGGCTGCTGAGTCTCCGCTTCACCCATCTCAAGATGAGTGGGGATCGAGGTTGCGGTCAGCACAAGTACTACTCCCTTCGGGTGATCGATTGGTGAAGGTCCCTCGTCCTTCCGGGGCCGGAAGGATCGGGCTGACAAACCTGCGGTGTGACCCATCGTCACAGCAACGTGGGCGTATTGCCATACGCCCCTACAATAGTCGTCGACGCGTGATCGGTTGTCGCAATCCATACGTTTAGGGAGACCAACCAGCAACATGTCAGACACCCTCGTCACAACCGACTGGCTCGCAGAACATTTAGATGATCCGTCGGTGCGCGTCCTTGAGATTGGGGCGACCGATACGGACGAGGACTATCGTTCCGGACACGTCCCGGGCGCGATCCGGTACTTCTGGAAGGACCTGAGCTGGCACGAGAGCGACCGCGTGTTCGTCACCCCAGTGGAGATGGCTCACAGGCTGGGATCGATCGGCGTTGGCCCGGATACAACGCTGGTCCTATATTCGGACAAGGTCCAGTACGGCACATATGTGTACTGGGCGCTGACGATGGCCGGGCACAAGGACCTGAGGTTGCTCGACGGTAGCCGCACCAAATGGCTCGCCGAGGGTCGGCCTCTCAGCGAGGTAGTCCCCGTTTTTGACGCCGTGTCTTACGAGCCTCCAACGGCAGACGCTTCTTCGTGCGTTGGTCGTGATGATGTGCTGAGCAATCTGGAGAACAGCGGGCGTTTGATGCTCGATGTCCGGTCGCCCGAGGAGTACTCGGGTGAACGTGTGATGCCGCCGCCGGGGTTCGACCACGGCGCTGAACGTACTGGACGCATCCCCGGCGCCGTCCACCTGTTCTACCAGGAGTTGCTGAACGCGGACGACACTTTTCTCTCGCCGGGGCAACTACGTGCGAAATTCACCGGCGCTGGCGCCGGGCCGAATCAGATATCGGAAGTCGTGAGCTACTGCCGGCTGAGCCATCGCGCCACGCTGGCGTGGGTCGCCGCCACTCAGATCCTCGGATGGAATCACATGCGCATCTACGACGGTTCGTGGACCGAGTGGGGTTCAATCGTAGGATTCCCGATCGAAAAGGCCCAGTAGGGCGATTATCTGGGGTGCTTTAGTTTTACGCTTGAACTAGCTGGTTATGAACCTGATGGTGAATTGCGGTCGAGTACAACCGGGATCGAAGACCCTACGCGAACGCCGGGACGACCCTCTCGCAAAACAACTCACGTGACCGGTTGATTTTGTCTTCCTCCATCCGTTCTCCGGCGTTGAATTCAAGCACCATACCTGTCAGCTGAAGTGCATCCCCGATCTCTTTGATCTTGTCGATAACGACATCTGGCGTCCCAACGATCGCCTTTTCGCTTGTGTGCACCCCTTCCCAGTCCAGATTGCCGAGGCTGTCGATCCGCTCTGCGCGCTCATCCAGGTAGTTGGCCTGCCCTGAAGCGACCATGCGCTGCAATATTTCGCTGGCTGAGGTGTAACGCCGGGTGAAGCCCTCTTCCGGTGTTTTTAGCGCGTCATCCATAGTGTCTGATACGTACATCGGGATACGGAGGTGCGCGTCACGTGGCGTGCCAAACCCGGCGTCGGCCTTTGCCTGATCGTGCGTTGCGAGCAGTTCGGGCAGCTGCCCTGTCGTGAGCTGAAGTACTCCGCAGAAAATTGGCATCCCTAACTTGCCGGCCATGACAAAGGTCGAGATAGAGTTCACAGCCCATCGAATTTTCGGATACGGCTTGGTCAGTGGTCGGGGAACCATCGGAACGTCGTTGTACTCGTAAAACTCGCCTTTATACGAGAAACGTTCGTTCTCCATTGCCAGTTTTACTATCTCAAGACACTCCGCAAATCGAGCTGGCTTTCCGAGTAGTCCATGTTGAAACCACGATATCCGCCGGCGCCACCGCTGCGCCCGACGCCGAGTTCAAATCGGCCTTTGGAGAGGTGGTCCAAGTTTGAGAATTCTTCGGCAACGTGCAGTGGATTATGGGTAGGCAGGACGAGTATGGAAGAACCGATCTTGATCCGTTCGGTGAGTACCGCGACTGCGCCCGCCACCACCATGGAAGCCGAGCCAAACGATCGGTTTGGATTGAAGTGGTGTTCAGAGATCCAGAGAAAGTCCATACCGCCGTCTTCGCAGATTTGAACCTGCTTGAAGAATTCTCGGTAGCCGTCGTGATGTGCTTCCGCCGTTGTGTCGCGAACGTGCGACTCCATCGAATATCCGAATTCCACTCTGGTCTCCTTAACCTCGGGTGTCTCCGTGCCGTCTTCCCAGGTCCGGCGGCGATTATGCCCTCTTTCTAGTTGATGTGCCGGGAGGGGATGAATTACCAGCCTTTCCGGCCCGCAAAATCTCAAGGGAACTTCCAGAATTAGCATGGGGCGAAACAGGCACAACGACGTCAGTAAATAACGCCGCCGCGGTACCATCTCCAACGAAGCGGAGTTCACTTTGCCTGATGCCATGCCCAGAGGCCACGAAGACGTAAATCCAGCGGTCGTTACGCTAACCGAGGTTGGTATCTTCCGGATCGTCCACGACACGCCCGGAATATCTACCTCCGGAATCATCGTCCGCTGCAAGGCGATTCAGGAGGGTTAAGTGGTGCCACCGGAGGCTAACGACGAGGCGTTCAGGGGCTCGATGCCTGAGTTCTACGACAGGTACCTCACCCCGCTGATATTTGAGGCCTACGCGGACGATATTTCGGCTCGGATCGCCGCACTGTCCCCCAGAAATGTTCTAGAGACAGCGTGCGGCGGTGGTGTCGTTACACGTGCGCTTGCTCCCCGCCTATCCGGAGACGCTCGATATACCGTCACCGATCTCAGTCAAGCGATGCTGGACCACGCATTAAGCCGTCAGGTGGTCGATGATCGGATCACATGGCGTCAGGCAGATGCTCTCGCCCTGCCCTTCTCGGACAACGCTTTCGATGTTGTCGTTTGCCAGTTCTCCGTCATGTTCTTTCCGGACAAAATTGCCGGATTCTCGGAAGCTGAACGTGTACTTAATGCAAACGGGAAGTTCATATTCAGCGTCTGGGATGATCTTGGGTCCAACGAGTTCGCAGATGTCGTGACTCGAGCTTCGGCATCCGCGTTCCCGGACGATCCTCCGATGTTCCTCGCCCGAACTCCCCACGTCTACCACGACGAGGAGTTAATTCAGGACCAGCTTTGATCAGCCGGATTTTCACAGGTCGAGATCGAGCGCCTTGAGAAAATCAGCTCGGCGCCATCCGCCCGCGATGTGGCACTCCCCTACTGTCACGGCACACCGTTGCGAAACGAGATTGAATCACGGGGCCGGGATGCGCTGGACCAGGTTACGGACAGAGCGACCAGAGAAATCGAAGCGAGATTTGGCAGCAGTCCGATAACCAGCAAGATCAAAGGGCTTGTGGTCACCGCGTCCCTGTGACGAGCCCGCCGTGCGTCATTCGCCGGCGCTGGCACGCCTGAGGTGCTGGAAGATCTCTTTATACGACCCGCCTACCGAGGTCTCGTGGTACGAAATCCCGTGGTCAACACAGAACTTCTCGACGATCGGCTTCGCGTCCTTGAGTCGATTGCGGGGCATCGTCGGAAACAGGTGGTGCTCGATCTGGTAGTTGAGCCCTCCATACCAGTAGTCGACGAACCAGTTGCCGCGGACGTTGCGGGCCGTCAGAACCTGCGTTCGAATGAAATCTAACTCTTCGTCCTCGGCCATCATCTTCATGCCCTTGTGGTTGGGGGCAAAGACGGAACCCATGTACAGGCTGAATGCGAGCTGGCTGACGATGAAGAAGGCCAACGCCTCCGGCCAACCGCCAAGCTGTGTGAGGAGGAGAGCTATGAGCGTCCAGTGCGCGATCATGCCAAGCCCCTGCCGAATCCGCATCGGAGTGCCCTGCGCGAAAAGTGTGGAGATGCTGGCGGAGCGCATGGTGATGAATATGAACATCACCAGTAGTGGGTAAATGTATGCTTGGACCGCGATTACCGGCATCACGTACCAGGACTTCTGCGCTTTCTGCTCGCCAAAAATAGCGAGCATCGGGTAGCTGGCGTCGGGGTCTTCTGAGATGTGGTTCGGGTTGGCGTGATGGATGTTGTGCTTGCGAGTCCACCAGGAGTAGCTATTGCCCATCAGAACGTTACCCAGCAACCACCCGGAGAAGGTGACGGGGCGCCCTTTTCGGAACACTTGCCGATGGGCCACATCGTGGCCTAGCATGCCGTGCTGCGTGAGCATGAAGCCAAACAACACGGCGCTCAATATGAGGACGGACGGGTGTGGAGACCAGATCGCAAGGGCAACGATCCCGGCGACGGCGACTGTGTTGAACACCGCCATGAATATGTAGAAACGAGGCTGGGTGGCGCGAAGACCGGCTTCAGCGATCATCCGTTTCAGGTCGGCATAGTCAGAGGTCGCGGCCCGGACGGGCGCCCGGTCTTGCGTTGCGGTGGTTATACGTCACTCCTCTTGTGGCAGAAATCCAATTCAGATTTCGGTGGGTCTCAAATTTCCGTGCTGACGGCGGTACCCGCTTGTGGGCCGCACTTTATAACAAGCACACCCAGTAGATTGTGATACAGATAACAATTGTAGGTCGAGATCAGACCAATATGGTCAATTACGGTCCTCCGTAATGCCAGACATCAACCGTTATCTACGTTCACGTACGGGTCTTGTACTCATCTAATCAGGGTCAGTTTCAACCCAGGGACGTGTTGGGGCATTCCCGGGGCATCGGTAGATGACTATTCAGCCATCGAGTCTTGCCACGTGATCCCCCACACATCTGGGCGTCCGTTCATGAACATGCGGTCATGAGGTAGAGGTGTCGGAAGATTCCAGATTTGGGCGGCGTTACCGCCGAGGATCAGGTTGATCTCGTCCTGCGTTGTGAAATCCTTAACCTGGTCGATCCGATGCAGAGATGTGCCCCACCAGTCCACCTGATATGGGGCCTCCATCTTCCACCTCGGCATGAAGGTTGCGTACGCCGGCCCGTTACGGTCCAGCGGCCTGAGCATGTACTGGCGTGATCCGTAGTCGCCACCCCAGATCAGCTGAGTCACGCCGACATTGGGATCCTGCATCGCGATTTTAAAGTACTCAGCTGGCCAACTTCCGGTTTCCAGGTAAATGTTGTTCTTGCCGCCGCGCCAGTTGCCGCCCACGACCCGTAACACCTTTGGCAGTTCCAGGTCGCCATCGTTGTACGCGCCAACTGAATGGCCCGCGTGGCTGACCACGATGGGAACGTCCGGGTACTCCTTTGCGAGCCGTCCGAGGAGCTTCCAGTGGTCCCACTCGTAGCCATTCGAGAACTCGTGATAGTCGATCGTGACGTTGTATTTACGGGCCAGATCCATGAATACACGCCACTCGATTAGTCGCTCTTCAAGCGTGTATACCTTGCGGGGGTGCCAGTCTCGCGGCACGAACTCGCCTATTCCGATGAAGTTGCCCGTCTCCAGAGCTTCCTCCACTTCGGCGGCGCTGGCGCCCAGGTCCCACTCAGCCTCACCGCGTGCGACCTTGAGTTTCTGTGTCTGATCCAAGCAGAAAGCCCGGAACTTATCCGGGTTGTTGGCCACCATTTGTGCGTGGAAGTCGTTGCTGGGGCCGAGCTGACTGGGCGATTTTATGAAGCAGATGTCGATCCCGTAACGGTCCATGTCGTACATGCACATCTCCGAGTTGTCGAACACTTCGGATTCGCCCGGCCAGTTCCGATTCTTGGTCGGGACCGGGTTGTAGAGGGTGGAGATGTGGGCGTGCGTCTCAACAATGAACCGTGCGGCGTATGTCAAAGATGAGTTCCTCCTTAAGTTGCCAGGGACGAGATCTTCAGTATTTATTGGCGTGAGGATATGTGATCGGTCGAACGATCTCTACCCGGGAGGAACTACGGGTCGGCGCGGTTCAAAATGGAGGATGCCAAAGGTCCGTATATCGGAGGAGAGATCGAACGTAACGGCGTCATCGGGTCGCGCGCGTATTCCATCGGCGCGCCGACCGTGTGAGGAAGATGGTGGGTCCGGCAGGAATTGAACCTGCGACCGATCGGTTATGAGCCGACTGCTCTAACCACTGAGCTACGGACCCGCACTTCAAGCCAGGCAGAGCAGTCTCGTCGCCAGATTACTGGCGGCATGACGGCTGTATCCGCCGGTCCACTTGGGTAGACCCATTCAGATTAACTGATGGAGAGCGTCCGGTGAGGTCGGATTCCGATGGCGTTGTGGTAAGAGCGCCAAACCGTTACTCCGGTGACGGCATCGGCATCGACTCGTGGACTTCGAGCTCGCACCCGGCGGCCCATTCCAGGTGTGGGTGTCCGGCCAGCACGGACTGCGCCGCTGCCATGTCCTCGGCCTGAAGGATCGAATACCCCATCACACCGTGATCGCTTGGCGAGCTGCCCGACGGGGATAGCTTTTGTCCGCCCATAAGCGGAGAACCGAAGTCGACAAGGGCGTCTCAGGCCTTCTCTGCCCAGGCGAACCACAGATCCATCCCCTTCTTCATGTCTTCTTGAGACATGTTCATCGGCTGTTCCATGGCCTCTGGAGTTGCGTGGTAGATCACTACAAATTTTTTCATGTCGCCCTCTGGTTCAAGTTGAAATTTTGAGTGTTCGAACTATATCTGATGGGTATCCACTGAACCCCACCGGACGTCGCATGCGATGAATTCGAGCTGAAGTACATCCTGCAGGTCCGAACTGCACGGCACGGCACCCTCTGATAACGTCACGAATGAGTCTCTGGTTCGATCTCGGAGTTGCGCTATGGCGACCGGCCTACAGCGATGGACTATCTCGCTCCTGTTTGTGGCGGGCACCATCTCCGTGACATTCCTGGCGGTCACCAGCTACTTTCCCGGCGAGTCCTTCACGGACCGGCTTTCGGCGGCATACCAGGCGTTGCAGGACAACACGACCCGTCGTGAATTCACGGGCATCATGCGCGAGGAGCCGTGGCTCTACATCGTGCCGGCGATCGGAATCGTGTTCACCTTCGGCTGGATCCTCCCTCAACGGCATTGGGGACGAGCTTTTTACACCTACCTCGTGTTCGGCATCGGCTTCGTCGGCGGACACGTGTTCTGGTGATCCGTCGATAGCAGGCACGACGGCATATCACACTGTGCCACCGGTGCTAGACTCCCTCGGCCCCGCAGTTATCGCCGGATCGCGCTGCCCCAACACCCAGCCCGAGGAATCTATTCGCATGAAGATCACTGGTGTCCGTATGGAGGTCTATAGCTGGCCGCGTGAGAAGCCGATCACGAACGGCCTCTACACCTACACGCACTCTGGAATTCGGCCGGTGATCATCGAGACCGACGAAGGTGTTACGGGCATCGGGCTTGCCGGCGGCGACCATGTTTCTCCTGAAGTCACCGTGTCCATGGTGGAGCACTTCAAAGAGATTTTGATCGGCAAAGACCCGCTCGACAACGAGCGCCACTGGCACGAGATGTGGCGTCCCAAGCTGGTCGGCCGTCGAGGCATAACCACCCGGGTTCTTGGCGGCATAGACATGGCGCTGTGGGACATCAAGGGCAAGATAGCCAACATGCCGCTTTACAAGCTGCTGGGCGGCTTTACCAACAAGATCGACACCTATGTCGCTGGCGGCTATTACGAGGAAGGCAAGGGGCTCAAAGAGCTGGCGGAGGAGATGGAACACAACGTTGATCTCGGCGTGCGAGCGGTAAAGATGAAGGTGGGCGCACTCTCGATCAACGAGGACGTGGAACGAGTCCGCGTGGCGCGCGAGGCGGTTGGGCCAGACATCCGGTTGATGGTCGACGCCAACAATGCCTATCGGCACTATCAGGCGATCGAATTCGCACGAAAGACGGAGATATACGACCTGTTCTGGTTCGAGGAGCCGGTCGAGCCGGACGACTACATCGGTCAGGCCGAAATAACTCGCGCCACCAGCATCCCGATCGCAGCCGGCGAGAACGAGTACACCCGCTACGGCTTCCGGGACATGATCAACGCACGCTCCGTAGACATCCTCCAGCCGGACGCGCTGGTGCTGGGCGGCGTGACAGAGTTCATGAAGATCGCGGCGCTGGCGCAGGCTAACGACCTCGATCTCGCTCCGCACGGGAAGCAAGAGGTCCATATTCACCTCGTCTGCGCAATCCCCAACGGCTTGATCCTTGAGTACTACGCAGACAAGTTCGATGCCATGCACGGCAACGTGTTCAAGGACACGCTGGAGATCAAGGACGGCTACGTGTACGCTCCGGATCGGCCGGGTCTGGGCATGGAGCTTAACTCGGAGTTTCTGGCGAAGTACAGGGTGGGCTAATTCTTATCCGGGCCGAGGCGCATCGTGTAGATGTCTTCTCGTTCCGGGTCAGCCGGGTCGAAGTCCCGGTAGAACTTGAACCCGACCTTCGCGGCGACGCCCTGAGAGGCGATGTTATCGTGGCTAATCGATGCCACGAAGTACGTGATTCCGCAGTCGGTGTTCGCCCATTGAATTAACGCTTTCGAGGCCGCCACGGCGTAACCGTTGCGACGGAATGGAGGAAATACGGAATAACCGATCTCCAGAGCGTCCGGCGCCGGATCCCCCAGTGAATGCAGGCCGGGAGCGCCGTGAAAACCAACGGTGCCGACCATCTGCTTATCTGAGCGTTTCACGATTGCGTACATCAACCACGGAAGCAGTTCCGGCATCGCACGTAGTTGAGCCAGCCGGAAAGCGATGTCCGGCCGATCCGATGCGGTCCAGTCTTCCCACATCCTGACCCCATCGAACTCAATATCGGGTTGTCCCTGTCGATCGAGCATGGTCTCAAGGAAGCCTATCGTCATGGACACCAACTCAAGGCCACAAGAGTCCAGAGACCGGGGCCTCCGTGGTGCGGCGTCATCGGCGTTTTGTCCGCCCGGTCCGTGGTCATTAGCCATCGCCTGGTCTTATCCCGTCGTGGCAGAGATGTGAGGGGAAAATGCTATTCGTGATTTCAAGTTGTGACGGCATGACACCCGGAATATACTCGGCTCCGCCCCTGAGGATCACCATCCACCGCATCCCATCCATTCATCCAGGCGGCCGCGATGGCACTGCTCAAGATACGGAGTGACTGTTGCCTGAATTCGATTTTGCCCAACCTACCTCGTTAAATGAAGCACTGGAGCTTTTCGCCGCCGATGGCGAGGTGCGAGCGCTCGTCGGTGGGACCGACATAGTTGACCAGCTCAAAACTGGCCGCCGAAACGCTGACATGGTGGTCGACGTGAAGCGAATCCCGGAACTGCAACGCCTGGAACTTACCGACGACGGCCTTCACATCGGCGCAGCGCGAAATCTAACGGACATAGCCGAGTTCCCGGCGGTGTTGTCAGATTACCGAGGTCTGGCGGATTCTTCCGTACTCATCGGCTCATGGCAAATCCAGAACCGGGCAGGGCTCGGCGGAAACGTGTGTAACGCCGCCCCATCAGGCGACACGATTCCCGCACTCCTCTCCCATGAGACGACGGCCGTTGTGGCCAGCAAGTCCGGCACACGGGAGATTGCACTCTCTGACTTCTTCGCGGGTCCCGGACAGACGGTCCTCCAGAAAGGCGAGATCCTGGTGGAACTTGTCCTCCCGCTTATTCCGGATAACAGTGCCAGCTCTTACCTGCGATTCATCCCGCGAAACGAGATGGACATCGCCGTGGTTGGGGTAGGCAGCTTTGTTCAGATCAATCCGTCCGACAACACTGTGTTGAAAGCGCGCATAGCTCTTGCCTCAGTAGCTCCGACACCTGTCCACGCCCGTGCAGCCGAAGAGGTCCTTGAAGGCAACGTACTGACCGACGATCTGATCGAGAAGGCGGCCGTAGCGGCCGTTGAGGCCGCGACTCCGATCACGGACGTGCGTGGCTCTGCCGAGTACAGACTTGAGCTGGTAAAGGTACTCACCCGCCGGACTCTCGGAATCTGTCGAGACAGGATCAACAGTTAACGCCCCGAGCACTCCTCTCTAATCCCTGAATAGACAATTAGCACCAAGGACCCGACACATGAAGCACATCTCCCTGACGGTCAACGGCGACCAGCACGAGCTTCTCGTGGAGACGAGTTGGACTCTGCTGGAAACCTTGCGGGATCAACTGCGGCTCACCGGAACCAAAGAAGGTTGCAGCAACGGCAACTGTGGCGCCTGCACGGTGATGATCGACGGACGCACGGCCAACTCCTGCCTGGTACTCGTCGCCGAGATGGACGGGAACGAAATCACGACCATCGAGGGCATCGCCACCCAGGGCAAGCTCAACCCGGTCCAGGAAGCCTTCATCAAGGATGGGGCGCTCCAGTGCGGGTTCTGCACTCCCGGATTCATCGTCTCCACTACGGCGCTGTTGCAGCGTGACCCGGACCCGTCCGAGTTAGAGATTCGTACCCGGCTGGCGGGCAATCTGTGCCGATGCACCGGTTACGACAAGATCATCATGGCGGTCGAAGACGCCGCTGCGATGCTCCGAGGTTAGGCCCCGGGGGACGGCCTACTTGAGCGTAGGCGCGGCGCTTGCTCCACCCGGTTGACGAGTTTTTGGAGCCCCCCCGATACGTGGGAGACTTTTTATTGTCATCCTGAGCCCGATGCGAAGGATCTCCCGGGCAGCAGGCTGTGGCCCCGCCCGTTGTGCTGGTCATATACAGCGGCGAGATTCATCATCGCAACCTCCTAAGAACGATGGACAGGCGAATCGCGCAATACAACGGCCGCTGAATACAAGCCGGGAGATTCCTCGCGTGCCGGCTTCGGAATGACAGATGGGCGTCTCGCCGGCGAAGGGGAGACCACTTGCCATCACACCCCTGCAGCTTGCGTGTGCGCCCTGAAATCGACCAACATCCATCGATAAATCGCTCTTCCGGCCATTCCATGGCCACAAACACGGATTGGCGATAAGAAGCACGTACCCCCTGTGGTAACGTGCAAGTAACGGCCCGGAACAGTAATCGGGCCAGATTAGAACCGGTTTCCGGTTCGGAAGGCCACATATGGAACCCGTATTCCGGGAAGCCGTTTCCCAGCTCACCGATGAACGCCAGGTAGTACTAGCCACGGTCGTTAAGACCTCTGGTTCGACTCCACAAAAACCCGGTGCGAAATTGCTCGTCCGAGATGACGGCAGCGGCGTCGGAACGCTCGGCGGCGGCTGTGTTGAAGGCGACATCTGGTTCGCGGCGCAACAGTTGCTGAAAAGCGGCGGCGGCGCGGAGATGCGTTCATACGAGCTCAACGAAGAGCTTGCTGCCGAAGATGGACTGATCTGCGGCGGCACCATGTACTTCCTGATCGACCCGATCCGTCGCCCTGTGGACTACCAGATCTATGCCGAAGAGGTTGTGGCCGCATACGAAGGCGGCGCACCGGTTGCCATCGCAAATCTGATGGTGGCTCCGGAATCTTCCGATTTCTCCGTCGGCGCAAAGATATTGATTCGCGAGAACGGCGAAACCGAGGGCACACTCGGCGACTCTGCGCTGGACAAACGTTCTGTACGCAAGGCCGTCAATCTGATGGCGTTGGGCAAGCAGGAGTACGTGGTAGACGAAGAGACCGGCGCAGAAATATTCATCGAGGCATTTACGACGCCCCCGACGATAGTCCTTGCCGGCGGGGGGCACGTTTCCAAGGCGATTGAGCCGATTGCACGGTCCGTTGGCATGCGGGTTTTCGTTGTGGACGATCGCCCGGAGTTCGCCAATAAAGAACGCTTCCCGGAAGCCGATATCGTCCTGACGCAGGACTTCGTCAGCGGGATCGCTGACCTTCCGATTAACGCCAACACATTCATCGTGATCGCAACACGCGGACACCGGTACGACGACACCGCCCTTGAGGCCGCCGCACTCACCCCCGCGCGATATGTCGCCCTGCTTGGAAGCAAGCGCAAGACGATCATGATCTACGAAGAGCTAATCCGGCGCGGCGTGCCGATAGAGCGTGTGCGTGAGCTAAGGGCCCCGAGTGGCCTGGATATTACCGCCCGGACACCGGAAGAGATCGCCATAAGCATCGTGGCGGAGATCCTGATGTTCCGTCTCGGCGGCACGGGCCTCCCGATGAAGCTGGACGAGAAGCTGCTTCAGGTGGCCGCCAAACATGCCAGTGAAGAGGGCGCTACGGTCGCCGCAGACTAGCAATTCGTGACTATCTGCGCCATGCTGCTCGCCGTCGGAGATTCGAGCAGCATGGGCACGCCCAAGCCGCTCATAGATTGGTTCGGCGCGCCCCTGATCCAGCGTCAGATCGAGGCGCTGCTTGCTGCCGGCGTTGACGAAGTTTTCGCCGTTACGGGGACCGAATGCTCAAAACTGAGTA
>Ga0209554_1000377_pt1 | contig 37825 bp, 73 predicted proteins | sample MarorgKNORR_S2LV_5_FD_188221 | JGI IMG/M metagenome (GOLD analysis project Ga0209554, IMG submission 188221) | Marine microbial communities from the Southern Atlantic Ocean, analyzing organic carbon cycling - Bottom_A/KNORR_S2/LV (SPAdes) (version 2) | ecosystem: Environmental > Aquatic > Marine... | reverse complement strand
ATGAATATCCTTATACCCACGTTCTTGTCATCTTGTTTCGATAATAGCTCACTGAGATACTGCTGTGCTGAAGCCGTAATAGTGATAATTTCATCCTTCATCTACTTAGCTGCTTTAAAAAATGTAGATCTTGCCTTCTCCACTGTTTACTTAACTCGGGGTGGTTATTATCCCATGGGCTTGACCAACCTATTTTCTTTTTCCTTAGTCTTACATGTTCAGGTAAATAATCTTTCATTACTTCTCTCATTAAGAATTTATTTGTTCCTTTTCTATACACTTTACTCTGTCGAAATTTAACTCTACCCATTATACTTAATACATACTTAGCAAAACTTTGAGTTAATAAAGGAATTCTACTTTCCATTCCAAACATTCCAGCAGTTTGATCTGTTGCTAAAATATTTCCTTCGGAAGTAGATAGTAAATCTGTAAACAAAGTATTATTCATCATATCATCGCCAAAAGCGTGATGTGGAAACCATCTTAAAGTTTTATAAAATTCTACCATTCTTAGATTATGTTTGGGATCAAATCTAGGTTCATGATGAATATACCCCGTAAATAATTCATCTCCACTATCTCCTGTAAGAACTACTTTACAGCCTGCTTTTGCAGCTGCTTGACATAAAAGATAGCGTGGAGCTTGTCTATTATGATCCGACCATAAATAATGTGTATTTGCTAACCATGTTTTTCCTAAAACAAATCTATCATCTCGTTCTAGAACTACTTTGTGAACTTTATATCCAAATTCTTCAGCTGTTTTAATTGCCATATTAGATTCCCAAGCAAAGTCATGATGTGCCCAATAACGTCCTTTTTGTTTTGTATTATAGCCACAAGTAAAGACTTCAATATCTACTTCAGAATCTCGTAAAATAGAAGCAACAAGTGTACTATCCATTCCACCACTTAAAAAGAGGGCTGTCTTATTTATATTTTTAGCAACCTTATGAATTGATTCTTTAATATTGTGTCTAAATTCTGCAGTATCTAGCGGTTCTGATTTGACAGAATAGTAATTCCATAAATTTTTTCTAACTGCTTTAAAATTTTTACTTAAATCAAACTCTAACCAACCTCCAGCTTCAACCTTATGAGTATGTTTATACATACTGGTATCGCCGAATAATTGAGTATTTACTAATAACTCTGGTGTTAAAATCTTGTGATCTATTTCTTTGTGAATAAAAGATTTTAAGCTAGTAGTAAATTCAAAATGTTCTCCGTCCCAGCGCCACCATAAAGGTTTAGCTCCAAAATGATCTCGTATTAGAACTAGTTTTTGCTTTTCAGGTAAATACCACGCAATAGATCCGTGCCAGTCTGTGTTTTCTAAGAACTTGAATCCATACTTATCTAAGGCTTTTCCTAGCCATTCTGTATCATTGGGAATTGTCGTATCATACATTTCTCCATTGAATAAAAGAATATTGCCTTTAGGTGTTACATAAGGCTGTAATTGTCTTTCCCCATTGATATCTAGTAATGCGTGTCCAAAAGAAAACTTTTCGTCAGACCAAAACCCAAGTGCATCGGGACCTCGCTGTTCTTGTTTCTGAATCATCACCTTTACTAAGGGATGATTAGTAGTCCCTACAAATCCACACATTAGTTTCCGTCCCAATTAAGGTCAGTAAGCCTTGCTTGTTTTACTTTCCAATCTCCCTCAAGTTCTTGCCACGTTATTATAGTGTCCCTATCAATATCGTCCCATTTTTTAAACTCTATGTCATAGCAAAGCATTTTATCATCACCAGCATTTTGATGCCAACCTTTAGTAAATACGCTAGCTTCATCAGGTATATATCTCGAACAAGTAGTCACTTCCCTACTCTTATGTTTACCACTATTTAAACTGGTGTATTCTAAAAGAATAATTCCTTTAGCCATTGCATCAATAATTTTACTTATATCAATCATATTTTTCTCCAAGTATCTTTTTTCTTTTCATTAGAAAAGTCATATATTTTCCACGGTATTCCCCTATTATATAAAACTCCTGCCCAACTCAAATCAGGATTAGGAGGACTTTTTTCTGCATAAGGAAAGGGAACATCTTTTAACCATAAAACAGTAGCAATTCCTTTCTTTTCTCTTTTCATTATTTTATGATACTTGAGTTTTAGACTTCTAGTTTTTTCATAATTTATAACTTTTCCTTTAGTATCAATAAAAGTTTTACCTCTATGTTTCATGAGTCCGATTTCATCTTCAATCATGTACTTCAAAGGATAAATACTTTTCATAGGACTTTGAATTCTTCTTATTCCTAGTGTTTCACCTTCCATATTTCTATCGTCTAACACTTGGTTATCAAGCCATAAGATACCATCTATTTCTTCTACATTATCACTATGTATTACAAATACAGGAAATACTATATCTTCTATAAGATAAGCTCTATTACTGTTTATCTGGGGTCGCACTAACGTATTCGTGTAGCCAATTCATTAATTTTAAATGTGATATTTGATGCTCTTCGGGTTCATATACCCAGCGGTATCCATCGTACCCCCACTTGTCTTTGTATTCTCCAATAAAATGTAAATCTGGTTCTTGTTTTGCATACTGTAAAACTATTGCATGTCCATCTGCATACATATCCATTTGCCCATTTTTAGTTCCTGTAATAGTTAATCCCCACTCAGGAGCCCATATGTAAACTTTTGAATCTTCTATAGGGTAGTTTCGTTCCGCCTCTTTTGTAGGAAACATAGATATTCGTGGGTCTACTATTGTACACTTATCCCATACAGGATAATTATAAACTGCATCTTTAGTGCTAAAAGGTTGAGAATAAGGTAAACAAACCCTACAGCAACCTAATAATTTAGTGCCTTCCCAGACCATTATATAGTGAGCATTTAGATCATCTTTATCTATAGGGTTCATAATACGTTTATTCCATACTACGAACATATCTACTCGTTGTTTGATAATTTTTCCATATTCTTCTTTAGTTAAATCTCTAAAGTGTCTTATTTCTCTAACTATGTTATTGCTGTATTCTTCTCTTACTATTGCTGACAATTTCTAATCCTCCTTTGTTAATACCGTATTCCGGCCTGCTATCTTTATTATCTAAAGCACTTCCTTTTTCTACATAGTGTAAAAATAGATGCCTTGAACGATGATGTTTTAATTTATCTCTGCTATGATACACTTCACAACCTTTATATAAAATTGCATCTCCTTGTTGTAAGATTATTGAAGCATCTTTTTTCCATTCTCCACCTATCGTTGCATTTCTAGCAAAATGCATAGGCCAAGCAGTTTTACTAAGTTGAATACTTGCTGAGTATTCACATTGCCAGCGATCTCTATGCCAAATAAGTGATGCTTTATTTTGATACTGTCTTAATAATGCATAAGTTAAACTAGGCTTACCGCCCATATAGTGTTCTAATTCTGGTATTTTTGTAAGCCCTATTGCTTCGCAAAAACCATCCCCATATAAATCATGGCACATTCCATTATTTACAACATGATTAACGGCACTATAACTCATCAGTTTATTACTAATAGCGAGATTCATATATTCTTCTAGTATTTCACAGAGTTCTCGTTGTAGAAACCCTTGAACAATAGTCCAGTCACTTACTTTTGCTCTATCGATTATCTTTCCCCATTATCTTTTCTATGTTATGAAAACGAGTATAATATTCCTTTCCTTCCTGATATCTAAACTTTGCATCTTTTGCTAATTTATGAGCGGCTTTAAATTCTCCGCATTTATAACATTCCCCACAAGGTATATACCCTGTGATTTCATCTTCTTTAGTAAGAGTTCCTTTAGGGAAAGGGCAACTCCATATCATTTCATATAGTTTAGGATCATGACGCAGTATTAAAGAAAGCAGTTCTGCTTTAGTTAAAAAATCTAAAGGGTTTCTTATTTCTGGAACATCTCTAATTGCATCAAAGTGCACACCGGATGAGTCTAAACAATCACTTAAATAGTTTATCATAATCTTACGATACTCTCTCATCTGTAGACGCATACGCATATCATCTTCTGCGTTTCCTCCAACCATAAACCATTTGAATTTAAAGTTACCTGGACTACCAATAACACATTGCATAAATGCACTCATGCCATTTATAATAACTGGAGATTCTCTAGTATGTCCTATATTAGAAAGCATAGAAGTATCGTTTCCATACGGTAATTTAAAATATTCTGCCTGTTTCTTACTATAAAAAGCCATTGCATCAGCAAACTGTCCATAACGTGGCTCATACCAATGTACACACCAAGGAAATATCTCTGGATCTTTTACTGCATATAATAAAGTTGCTGTACTTTCGACTCCCGCACTAAGAGGCATATATGCATTAGTTCTAGGATCTGCGTTCGCTACTTGCTCTGCAATTTCTTCTGTTGTCATTAATTCCAAGATGTTCTACAATATTGGTACATTTTGGAAAAGTCTGTACTTGATGTGGTATAGATAATTTTATGGCTCCCCCTACAACGACACTCATTAGGAGTCCACCATACACAAGGCATAAATACAGGAGCAAGTCTAGCATCTTTGCCGTTAAAACTATCTGCATTTGAGGTGCACCCTTGCATAAGCCCTGCAAATAATATTAATAATATTAATTTAGTTAATGTTTTCATTTTTTTCCGCTTCCTTTTCTGAAGTGAATATATTCACTTCCCGTCTTGTTTCCCGTTTTGCTTCATTTATCAATTCTTCTTCCATTTGATTTAGTAATAGTATTATAGCTTCATATCTAGTCCAACTACAACAACACTCAACTTCTCTTCTAATTTGATCGATTAACTCTATCATGTTTGAAACTGATCTCCACTTTTTTCTCTTTAGGAATTAAAATTTCAAGAGTTTCATACCACCATTCCTTATTATTCTGAATTGTATGCATATCGATACCCCCTCTTAATTTTTTAGTTGCCTTATTTGTATCAATTTTAAAGTATATTGCATCTCCGAAAAAACATATTTCATCTAATACATTATGAAACTCATCATAATGTAGGCACTCTAATACATCTACACATAATACTAGGTCAAAATGTCCTGTCGGTTTTATACTATATTTTTCAATATAGGGATCATACATATAGGGTAAATCAACACCCCAATATTCGTGGCATTTTTCTCCTGTGTATTGCACCCCTCCTCCACAACCATAGTCTAATATAGTAGTAGGGTTTACTTCCTTTATAAACTTTTTAATTTGTTTCTTACTAAGAATAGTAGAACCACCATTTAGTTTTCCTACATTCTTATGATACCAACTATATTCTTTTGCTAGTTTATCAGGGGTTACCAATTTGGGTAGTCCGATTCAAATGCTCCATCATTATATATTTCTGCATTTTGTTTATTTTCTAATTTTTCTAATCTTTCTATAAGATGTGGAAATCGTTTTGCTTGTTTCTGTTCGATTGCACTTATTCTTATTTCTAATTCTCTAACTTTCATGCGTACTCTATTGTCGAGTTTTACTACTTCCATAGTATACCACTCTTTTTCTTTATTATAATCTCGGACTGCTTGCCAAAATTTTGATGCATCATTCATAATTTAATTTTTCGTAATCTATTTCATAGTATTTCTCTACGAGTTTAATACTACGTTTATTCCATACTATTGGAAGCACATTGGGAAGATCAAAAACTTTTACCGGGCTAATACTTAATGCCTCCCAAATAGTTTGTTCTTCTAGTTTATGCACTTCTGCTTTTCCTATATATTCTACCTGTCTAAGCGGCCCATACCTCAACTCTAAAGCGTAGGGTTTCTTATCTAATCCTGCATTAGGTTCCCCATACATATATCCATATATTAAACGGTAAATCCATTTATCAAATTCTGTATTTACTAACTTTAGATGTACTAGAAGTCTATATAAACTTTCAATCCTTCTAAGAGGATGTCTTACTAATACATAATATTTATAGTCTGGACTGAACTCAATTAATTCATGGTAAGTAGCATGTTTCTTATGAAGCTCTTTCTTACCGCCATGAACTGTATATACTACTTCTATTGCTTTATCTTGCGGCTGATGATTTATCTGACGTACATCATTTTTATACTTATTCTGTAAAGAAACTTCTATACTTGTTCCACCTGTTCTCGGTATATGAACAAATCCTATTTCAGCTTCATCGATCAGCATTTAATAATTTATTAGTTTTAGTTATGTCTTCAACCACATACTCTGCTGCAGCATCTCTAATTTTTAATATTTCATCATTTGGCAACTGTTTATTTCCTACTATAATATTAGGAATTATATAATTTTGTTCGTGCATAAGATTTAATAAAATTAATGCAGCTTCATAAGCGGTAATAAAACCTTCATGCTCACCAACCATTGGAGTATTAGTCCAACCAAGGCTTACTGTCATACATCTACATTTATTAACAATCGGCCAATCAAAGCTTGCGGCTATAGCATAGTCTGCTAGTTCCTCTTTATCAAGTCTGTAAACATTTCCAGTTAATCCTTCTTGATATATACTTCCCGACCCTGTGTTAATAATATACTTATTTTCACGATCCCTCCATTCTTCATGTAAAACTTTCATTATTTTACATTGAACCCTAGGATACCACGCATTGTTAAAGACGACATCAAGATCATTCCTTAGAATATCACTTATGATTGCGTCTCCTTGTCTATCCGCCATATTAAATCCATTGGATCTACTATAACCTTTTACATTTTTGTAGCCTTTAAATTGTAGATAGTCAAAGATCTCTTTGCCTATTCCACTAGTGTGACCTGTTACACCAATTTTTCTTTCAAACATTATCAGTTCCTCATAGTGAACATAATACATAACTCATAGTAATAAGAACGATACCCGACAAGGTAGCTAATGCTATCTCGTCTGCTCTCCTTGCTCTACGGTTTCTTCTATAATCGTTAGGGCCTAGTCTTACCCTACGTTTTTCTTCTAAATTCATTTTCCATAAAATTTTTCCCACTTACCCATAGAATAATCATCTCCTATTTCATAATTACAACCTATAGGGCAGTTAGGGATTGAAATGCCTCGATCTTGTTGAACGAAGAATTTCAGTTTATCACAATAGATTTCCATTTCATCTTCAGGCACTTCTGCTAGGATAGAGTCGTGCACTAGAGCGAAGATTTTGGATTTCATTCCCGTTTTATTGATATAATTTTGCATATCTATTGCGCCCAATAAATTTATGTCTGACGCAACGGATTGAACAAGAAAGTTAATTCCACTTCTTACCTCATGAGAGGCAATACCTTTATCCTTACTCTTGGCATTTGGAAGCCTTCGCTTCCTTCCAAGTGCGCTATATATAAATGCATTGGTTTTAATAAATCCATTGCAATCATTTAGCCAGTTTTTTAGATTGGGGAATGATTCGAAGTAGTCTTTTATAACCCTTCCTGCTTCACGCATGGAGAACTCTTTACCAGAGTCCTTCGTTACTTGCCAACTAATCTTAGCTGGTCCTGCTCCGTACATTATTCCGAATGTAACGGCTTTTGCTTGTTGACGCCTTTCTGGGTAGAACTTATCTACTTCGTCAACTTCGCATGGTAACTTGAAGACTTGTTTTGCTATTGTAGAGTGAAAGTTTCCTCCACTTCTAAATACATCTTTTAAGCCTTCATCATTTGACAAAACCGCGGCAACATACACTTCTGCCGTAGTCAAGTCCATTGACACAATCTTGTGTCCTTTAGTTGCTTTAATACAACCTTTGACCGTAGGGTTATCCCTCGGTAATTGTTGCATATTCAATTTTCCACTACTAGACAAACGTCCTGAAGTGGTTCCGTGTAAGTTGAATCCTGTTCTCAACCGACTGTCCATGTCCAAATTTGGTATAATTTTATCGAGATATGTATTCTTAATTTTAAGTTTTTGCCGTATCTCAAGGATTAGTTTGGGAACTTCATGAACTCGTCCCAATTCGCCTAAAACTTCGGCATCAGTGGAATCGGCCCCAGTACCCGTCTTTTTACCCGTTGGGGTTAAACCAAGGTAGTCATAAAAAAGTGAGCGCAACTGTAATGTGCTATTCGGATTGAAGTCACTACCCTTTGCTTTTTCATATAATCTTATCTCAGGAAATTCATATAATGCTGCAATAGCAGTATCAATATCTTTCTGCATTACTCCTTGTGCTTTCGAGAGTCTATCTCTGTCAAATGGCACACCATTAAACTCAACTTGTTTTAAAAAGTTACATCCAGCTAATAATATATTTTCATAAACCCATGTGAGTTTTTTATTCTTAGCTAGTTCAACTGACATCTTTTCATATAATAGAAACGTAACTACAGCGTCCATCGCTGCGTACGGAAACATTACCTCAAAAGGTATCAAATCATAACTGAAAGCAGCTTTAAGAACTCCATGCTTCCTACGATATTCATTCATCCAATCTTCTAAGGGTTTTTCATAATCGCCATAAGGAGTGTGCTTCATAGCAAGCTGTTTCAAACCATGAGTACCCGGATTTTCGTCAAACATATAATGCATAAGCATAGTGTCTTCAAATCGTGGGAACTTAAAGTTGAAATGATATTCAAACCATTGTAAATCAAACTTTGCGTTGTGGAAGATTATTTTTTTCTTATCGAATAACTCTTGTAATTTTTTTTCTACCTCATTATCAATGATGTCACTATCGCAATAGCAACCATGATCAGGCTCATAAGACATGCTGAAGCCAAGCATATAACCATCTCTCGGATAGAGAGAACTTGTTTCTGAGTCAAGTGCGACATAATCTCTAGGTGAGTCAATCGCTGACTGTATAAACTTAATGCAGTCTCCTTTGTCTTGGATTCCATAACATTTATCTTCACTTAATTTTTCTAATTTTAATTCTCCACTAATATACTTAGTGATACTTTCTATTGCCTCTTCAAAGTTTTTCTTTGCTTCAGGTTTAAACTTAATAATAGCGGGATTAATAAGAGCTAAAAACTTCTTATCAATAATCTTTCCATTGTATTCTGTTATGGAGGATTTCCTTGTAAAATGTTTAAACGCTTCTGCTCCGACTAGAATAAGCCATTCATAATCATCTGTGTTTATCACTAAATCAACATTTCGTTTTAGAACTTTCTGAACGCTACTATCTGAACATAGTGCAAATCTGTCAAATTCGAACTCGAAATACTTATCATAGTTCTGCGCGGTTGGTTTTGTTTCTATTAGTGCTATTGCCATATCTTAACCATATAATTGTTTTTTCAACTTTCCAATCTCGTATGGATTGAAGTTGCCGGGATCTTGCCCATCTTTTAATTTAACAATTTGAACAGAGAGTTCCATCTTCTCTGCCAATCCTTTAATACTTTCTGCAGCTTGGTTTCCGCCTTCGTCTCCGTCAAACATTATGTCTAATCCTTGTACTCCTTGTAATTTTAGAAGTGAAAGTTTAACCCAATTCATTTGCTGAGTTCCGAAACAACAAACTGTATTCTTTAATCCATTGTCCCATAAGTTAAGAGCATCAAATATTCCTTCAACTAGAATGACTCTATTATTTATAGGCTTAACTTTAGCAGGACAGAACGGCATCTCTACTCCTTGAGGGTAGATATAATACTTATCTGTCATGCCTACTATTCTTCTACCAAGTAATGCTACAGTCTTTCCTGTGATATCACGAATGGGAAAGATGATCCGCCCTTCAAACTTTGGAACATTCCAAGTAAAGGCTTGCCATATCTTAAGAGTTTTCTCAGATATGTTTCTAAACGGACCACCTTTCCATTCTATACGGTCTTCCGGGAGTTGGATACCGACAGTTTGCGCTCTTGACTTCGCAATCTTTTCTTTAATTCTGTGTATTCTTACTTCAAGAGGACTCTCAGGTGCTCCATAGTAAGTAAATAAATTTCCTTTGAAACCACAGGAAAAACAATGCATTATACCTGTAATCCTATCTACTCGTAAGCTAGGATTGCTGTCGTCATGCTCAGGATTTAAACATGATATGAGGGCATCCTGCCCTTTAACAGAAAACTTTATTCCTTTGTCGCTTAATAAATCTATTGCTATCATTTATATATATTATATCAAAAAATAAACTTTCTGTCAAGAACTATTTTTTGAAACTACGGTCCTCCTTATTCAATCGCTTGTCGGGCACCTGTCCTATGAGCTGCTTTAAAGATTTTGCCTTCTTCCTCGCTTTTCCCAATTCTGACTTATGGTTCCACTCAAGCTCGTCTCCTTCCTTTTCAAAATCAGTCATTAAGTTTCCACTTGGATCGTGTGATTCTTCATAATATCTACTTTTCCAAACGAGTTCAACCATTTGAAAATATACTGCGACTGCAGTATCCCTAAAATCTTTATCTCCCCATAGATACCATACTAGCCAATATTCTTGATCTATTCGACAAACTTTAATTTCCTGTTCTCCCAAATCGGGTCGTGTTTTAACTAATTCAGCCATAGCTCTTAATCTTTGACTTCCAGCGATTGGATACCAATTTGGCATTACTAAAATAGGAGATACCATTCCGTGCTCAGATAAGCTATCTGCTAGATTACTATTGTATGGAACAGATTCTATGTTCTCTTTTACTTTAGGTTGTTCTAGCAACCAATTTATAGAGCGCACATACCAAGTATGTGAAGGCATAGGTACTAACTCTGCTGTTGCTCTACTTATTCTGTCGTTTGCCATTATAGTTCCATTCGCCGATCCAGTAAATCATCTATCTCCTCTTGTAAACGTATGAGCTCAAAGGCAGAGTCCGATCTCGCAGCTCGCGCGGTAAGTCGCCCTATCTGTTCTGTTAATTGAACATATGAAAGAGCATCATTTTCATACTCTTTATCATGGCGATCATAGTCCTTATCGGACTTATGTGTACCCGCCCCACTTTTATCCCTGCTATTTTTAGCTACTAAATTTCTAAAGAACATACTATCAAACAATCGTTTATTCATTTTCTATCTTCCAAAAATCATTATCAAATGCCATACCAATTCCTACGTACATTGCACTATTAACAAATATCAATACTATAAACAGAAACCAATCCATTAGTATTTCGCCTTATCGCCCCATATGTTTTTTTCTTCTACTGCTTTGGTTAAAATATCTATAACAGCATGTTCAATTAAAGTACGAGTCATCTCTGAATCTAGGTCTAGTACTAATTGAGCACTGCCATCTTCGTTATCAATTATTTCTTCAATTTTAAACTTTGCCATTTTCTTCTTCCTTTTTCTTATCCTTTCCATATCCTGCACGTGAGTGCCAAGGATGTAGAGGCTGTGGTCCATAGTCATGAAATGAGTAAGTAGTATTTGTGAAACCAGGTTGATATGAATATGCCATCTCTCGACCAGGTACGTGCAATTTATCTTTTATAATTGTTTCGAAATTTTCGTCAGTTAAGAACTTACGCGCCTCTAAAACTGGAGTCTCTTCTTCACCCTCATTTTTTCTCCTATCGTTCTCTTTAGTGGGCACTGGTCTACCTATTGATCTTCGTTTAATATCATTATGATTAAACTCTGCCCAATATAACTCAAAGGCGACACCATCTTCTACTCCTTCAAACTGATGTATACAACCTGGCTTAACTTGTGTAAAGTCGCCCGGTAGTAGTAATGTTTCATCTACTAAGTCATAATCATTTTGCCATACACGAACTATCATTTTACCACTCTCTACAAAGAAGCCGTTCCATTTAAATTCATGTTCATGTTCTGAGCATTTGTATCCCGCTTTATACTCTATGCGGTGGAACTCAAGAACTCCATTTGCATGGATTAGTTCTGTCTGTCCCCATATCTTTCCTGCTTTCATACTATCCTCTCGTAATATTTAGTTGTAAAGTGATTTTCATTAACATCAAAAAAGTGTTTTAAAAATAATTGATAAATTCCCGCCACTCGATTTATTTCATACTGTATAGGATTATTTCTACCAATATCATATATTTTCTTTCCCTTATAACAACACCCAAAACCTTGCTGAGATTCTAACTTATGTATCCATTCTTTTTTAAGTTCTTTATTCTCAATATTTCCTAAGTAGAATTCTCCAAAGGGGGAGAATTCATACTGATCTTCGAAAGTATCTGATGGATAAATAGGATTAACTGTTGTTCTATGATCTACTTTCCATGTCATATTAAGATCGCCATTTGGATCTCTAGGTATTGGTTTAATATCATCGAATATATACTTATATTCGTCTCTATGAGAACAAGTCCAGTCTATAACCCAACCTTTTAAAGGCTTGTGTGTTTTTGTTAAATGAGGTAAATCTTTTAATACTGAATTTAAGATAAACCTATTAACACCGGGGTGTATTCTCATTGTTTGTTTTTCTAAATTACCCCATATTATAATGGGTTCTCTAAATCCCCATTGTAAAACATGCTTTATAAAAACAAAAAGGCGAAGATATATCCTATGTTGCTGTCTACTTAGCCATAGTGGGACATATTTCGCCTCGGTATGTTCTATAAAGTTTATGGGATTAAAATTTGCTATACTAACTTCAAATATAGCTGCTCTGAAGGGAATGTCATGGGTATCATAAATCATCATATGTCTCCCCTACTTTCATGTTATCCTTCATTTCTTCTTTTTGGTCAGGATCCATTGCGGAGTGTGGTCCGATTTTCAAGGTTTCCCAATCAATTTCACTAACAAAGGATTTCATTTCTCCATTTCTCATTTTGTCACATTTAAACTTAATACAGTTTTCTTCTTTTCCCCAATGCTCCAAAGTGAAAGCCGCGTCTACTGCATCAAGAATACCTCTTGAAAAACGTGCTTCCCCTTTGGGATTGGTTTGGTAAGCTGATAGAACTAGAACATTTTGATCTTGAGCAAGTTGTTTCAATCCTTTACTAATTTCAATCTGTTCCATCCAATCATACTGACCAGTTCGACTTGGGACGTTGTGACGCCTTACTTGGTTTAAATAATCAACGACTACTAAACCGAGGTCGGGATATTCTACTTTCTTTTGTCTTACGACACTAATCACTTTAGCAAGGGTTAGTCCGGGATCGTAGAACACATCTAATTGTGCTTCACTTTTTAACTTACTATTTCTACTAAGGTCATAATGGAACTCGTCGAATTGATCGTAGATTTTATACTTAGATAGTATTTCATCTCCATCCACAAAACGATCTGCCCACCATAGTCCTAGTTTGTCCCATTCTTTCTCATAAAGATTTCTCTTTATAAGTCTGCTTAATGGAATACCTGTAGACATAGCTGCCATTCTCTGTAGAATTGGTCTCGAATCCATTTCTATTGTAAAATAAAGAACACTTCTACCTGACTTCTGTGCTTCAACAGCAACATTAGCACAGGTAAATGTTTTTCCGTGACCTCTTTGGGCTCCCACAACGACCAAGTCTTTGGGAGAGAACTGATAAGAAATATCATAGTCTTGATTTAATCCAAGAGCTAAATATTTCCCTAAATCTTCTTCTGAGTCGAATAAGTTAAGAGTATCCATTTCTTCACTATCTTGTGCCGTATCGACTCTATCTTGAACCTGCACTACAATTTCTTGTAGGTAGTCAATATTTTCTTTTGCATCTGCGACGCTTATTGTTTCGTCTAAATAAGTTTCTATCTTATCTAATATTTCCGTTTGGGTAAATTGATCTTTTAGATACTCAAGTAGTTCAAACGCAGGCACGTCAGTATCAACTGCTTCTATTGCGTAGATCTGTTCCTGCAACTGTCTAGACCGAATCTCATATTTTAAATCTTCAAAAGTTGGGAGAGCATGAAATTTGTGGACGTGTTTGTCCACTACCTTCCATATCTTTTGATAGTCGCCTTCGGGTAGGTAATGTTGCTTAAGCCGGTTCCATGTTTCAAAATCCGCTGTCGTTAAGACCTGCTTCAATAATGCACTTTCTACTGTCATTTTCTCTCCCAAGAGTAACTAGGAGAGTCGAAACCCTCCTAGTAGTCCTGACAATAAAAGTTAAGCTTGAACTCGTTCTTTTCGTGCTGATCCGTCATAGTCAGCGCATACAAGACCACGCCTTGTGAGCATAGTTTTTACACCTCTGACAGTCTTGCCGATTTGATCAGCGATTTCTTCAACCGTAAGGTCGTCGATTTCAACATCGGCTAAAGGATCTGCTTTTCCAGAACCCTTTGTGTGTTCCTGCTTAGGGATAGCACTGATTTCGCCTGCTCTTAGCAGTGAAAGTGCTTTTCCTCGGATAGAGTTTACACTCTTACCAATTTCAGCAGCGATGGCTTCGATAAACGCGCCATCATTAACCATTCCAACAAAAGTAACTTCTTCTGCATCAGTGTAAGTTTTTACACTTTCAACTTTAGGAGCAGGTTTTACATGCTCTGTAAGTTGCATAGAAAGAATTTTACCTTGTATTGATTTGGCACTGAAAAGTCCGTCTTCGAAATTTTCAGCGATTTCAGCATAAGTATACTGGCCTGTGTTGCCAGTTACAAAGTTACTGAGGGTTGCTTCCTGTGAATCACTAAAAGCTTTAGTGTTCGAGCTAGAAGCTAGCTCTACATCATATCCCATTTTTCTCAATTTGCTTGATACTGAGCGTACTGAAGTTTCGAGTTCTTCAGCTGCGCTAGCAACAGTCGCTTGAGACACGGGAGTTTCAGCACCAACGAAAGATTCCAATGATGCGGTTCTTTCGTCTGTCCATTTAGGTAATGCCATTTTTTTCTCCAAATAATATATCTAGTTTATTTATAATTATGACTCCTCTGTCACGAGCAGTCTGCGTTTTAGCTGACTCAATACCACTCTCATTTATTAAATGAGTACAGTCTTTTGTCAGACTGGATTTTACAACATATCCATGTTGTTCCAAAACTTTTTCCGCATGAGCCTTGCTAGGGAAACTGTTGAGTTTACCTGTTATACAGACAGTTCCTACTGTTTGTCGCTTTAAAACTTTTTTTGTTTTAAAACTAAACGGTAAGCATGTGTCATACATATTAGGATAAAACTCAGTTTCTAACCACGCTAGGAGGTTAGCTGTTGCTTTCGGACCGATACCGGCTTCAGTACAACTTTCTTTAGATACATCTTCGATAGATGAAATCTTTTCGCATAGTTTACGAGAAGCTGACCGACCAAAAAGCGGAATAGAAAAAGCGGGTAATAGTGTTTGCAAATCGATTCTACAAGAATTTATAATTTCGAGTGCCAACTTCTTCGCCATTTTCTCTGAGCCCAGTCTGACGGTTATTTCCCCGACAGTAAGCTCATACAGTTCTGGATAGTCTAGGATTTTCAACTTATTAATAGTTGCCGGGCCTAGCCCCTTGATTTTCAAATGTTTAGCAAAGTTCTCTAATTTCTTATCCCATTGCGCTGGACACATCTTGTTAAAGCAATATAGTATTTCATTAATAAATTCTAAATTGTTATCGCAGGAGGGGCAGTGCGTGGGAGCTGAAATTTGTTCCATTCGCTATTTCTCATTCTTTTTCATTTATTTGTATATTATACTAAATTTTTGAGGGCATGTCAAGAACTATTTTATGATTCGTGACTTATTTTTTTAGGATTAAAATTTTCTTCGTCTTCATAGACATAAGTATCCGACTTGTATGTTCGACGAAGTCGCCACTCAAAGTATAATATTTTAATTCGTTTATAAAAACGCTTGAATCTTTTCATTTTCTATGTCCTCTATAATTCTTTTTGCCATGTATTCATGCCCTTCTTCTAAAGGATGGTCTAATTTACCGATTGGCAACTTTGCTTTCTTTACTAAATCATAGAAGCCATCTTCTAGTAAAAAGGGTAATTCATTTACTACTTGTTTCTTACTAAGCTCTACTGAATCCCAGTAATTATTTGCTGCTTCATAGTAGTCTTCATCTAGTAAATACAAAAAGGGCTTGTACTGCCCACTTGAAAATGTATAGAATAGATAAGGAATACCTTCTGCCTCTAAAAAGTATTTTGTTGAAAGCATGTAACTAATACTATATTTTAGATTGTGTCTTATGTTTCTTACTTCTTTCATGTATCCATTTAGATAATGAAAATGATTATCTGTTGAGTCTTGATGTTTATATAGGTTTGTTTTTAACTTATCAATTTCTAAATTTCGATGTGCTAACACATGGCTCTTCCAATTAGTTGCTCTCCACCTTGGTCTTTTAGTTTTTGTATTGGGTAAATATTTATTACCAGAAGTGTTTTTTCCTATTTGTAAATACTCTATTCTATTTATTCCAGTCCACATTATAACTACTAAATCATATTCATTAGTTAAACAATGATTCATAGTGCTTCTCCAAATCCTATCATTAGAGCCGCCTACTTTAGCGTCATTATCTTCTGGTGTATTAAAGTGTTGACAAATTCGACTAGAGAATCTATCTGTAAATTTTTTCTCTAGTTCGTACCCATTGGTAAAACTGCAACCATTAAAATAAATCAAAATACTCTCACTTGTGTTTCTCGTTGAAATACTTGACCTTGGTGCCAATCATTAACTAGGGGTTTTCCTTTCAGATTTAAACTTGTATTTAATAACATAGGGACTTTAGTTCTTTCATAGTATTCTTCTAAAATCTTTCTTAAGATGGAAGGGTTATCTCGTTTTACAACTTGAACTCTTGCACTGCCATCCACATGGGTAACTGACTTGTAATCGTGTTTTGCTTGAGACACGAACTGCATGTATTCGTTTTTTGGTCCTTCGAAATAATCGTCTGCAAACTCCTCAAGAATTGCAGGGGCAAAGGGTCTAAACTTTTGTCTTTTTTTAATTCGATTAACCGTGCGCTTAATATTGTAGCGGGGATCACCAAGCAAGCTGCGATTTCCCAATGCTCGAGGTCCAAATTCTGCTTTTCCATTTGCTACTCCTACTACTTTATATGCAAGTAGACTATCTACGATCTTTCTAGGATTGGGCGTACCCGTTATTTCATTTCCTAAAAAGCAATTTTTAAACTCTATCTGCTCTCCTATATAACCGAGAGCAGCTCCTAAACTACTACCTGCATCACCTGGGTTTGGAAATATCCAAACTTTATCAAAGTGTTTATTTACTACTTTACTATTAGCTACGCAGTTAAGTGCAACTCCACCTCCATAACAAAGGTTCTTTCCAAACTTACTAGCACGTTTCATTATATCATTGATACGTCTTTCGATTTCAAACTGTGCACTAGCTGCTATATCTTCTGGAGCATGTCCTTTAAAGTCTGTGAGTGAGAAACCTTTATGCCAATTTCTATCTGGTAAATCAAAACACCATCGCATTGGAACTATAGGTTCCCCAAATGCTGCCATTCCCATAGTAATATATTCATCTTCGTTTGGTTTCAAACCAATTCGTTTCGTAATAGCACTATAGAATAGTCCAATGCTATAGGGATAATTCTCACTCCAAATACATTCCAATTTTTTCTTTTTCGGAATCCAAATACTAGAAGTTTGCCATTCTCCAATAGCATCTATCACTACGATAGCAGTATCATTGGAGAATGGAGCAGTATAATACGCTGCTGCCGCATGGCTTTCGTGATGTTTTAAGTGGTAATCACATCCATCTTCATATTCAACGGAGTCCATGTACCAGTCTGCTCTCCGTTCATTCTTTAGTTTAATGTCCTCATAAAAAACGGAGACATCTGCGTTCATATTTAGTAACCATTGTGGTATAGTTGGATCATTCTTTTTCCCTGTAAAGCGTTCAGCATGGGTAGCAAAAAGAATTTTCCCATCTTCTACTAAGGATACTGATGCGTCATGAAAGCCTGACGAAACACCTAATACCTTCATTCTACTGGGACTCCTCCTGCCCACCATGAGAAACTCCATTTAGTTCCGTTTATTACTTTTCTACTTCTATGCCACATATGAGAACAGAAAACTACTGCATCTCCTGTATTTAACTTAAAAGGTTTATGTCTAAAAATTTCTGTTTCTCCTCGTTCAAATTTATTATTTAGAATTACAACTACACTAACACGATAAGGAGCTTTGTGTCTATAATAAGTTTCTAAATCTTCATAGTTATCTTTATGCCAATTTAAGTTCTCTCTATAAGTAATCTTATTTACATACTGTATAGTATCGTTTCCTAACTTGAACTGATAACTCTTTTCATTATATTCTTGTGCTAGTGTCCATAAATCAGCGTCAGGAATTGAAGTTGTTTGCCTGAGAGAATTATAAGGATAAGGATTTGGAGAAACAGCTTCACCATAAGTTTTAAGTTTCTCTGAATCAAACACACTCATCTCAGTACAACTTCTAATAAGACTATCGCACTTTTTTACTGACCAAAACTTAGGTTGGAATCCTATTATACTAAAATTATTTCTATCTATTTTCATCATACGAAACCCTCCTTTAATTAAATTGATCTCTGCGGCAGGAATTGAACCTACGACATCTCGCTCCCAAAGCAAGTGCTCTACCAAGCTGAGCTACGCAGAGAATAATTTAAACCACCCTTTGAAACGTATTAAAGCCTATTATTAATCTGCCATGACAGGCACATTTAAAAGGTACTGCTAGTTCTGCTTCCGTTGTTTCATAATCAAAAGTAATTTCATCTCCAATCTCTATATTTTTTAGAGCAACTAACATCATCTGAACTACTTTAGTATTAGGTTTACAATGATGATTTACATGACCTCCTTCCCAACTTTCTAAATGTTTATTTCCTACTTGTATAGAAGTTTTAGTTGGATATGGAAGATAAGTACCTTCTAGAATTAGTACTACATTCTCTGTACTAAATCTCTTTTTAGCGTAAAGACCACGACCTTTATCATCATTTGTTTCGCTTATTACAAAATCATTCATACGCCACTCATATATATTAACCATCCTAATATTGATAAAATAAAGAAAAACCATAGAATGGGTAATATTGCCTCTTTCAAAACATTCTCTCTTAATAATTTCATGTAAATAAAGCCCCAATAATAACAATTAGTATCACTACCACAGCAATTAAACTTAGAAATAAAACATTTGTATATTGATTTCTCATCTTTGACTTACCTTTTTTGGAAACTTATCTAAAATTTTACTTGTTATTTGAAAACATTCTGTATGCCCACCAAATTTTTGAAGGGGCTTAAACCTATCGTTTTCAAACTCTTTATGAAGTGCTTGTTCTAAACAGAACACTTCATAAAGAGTACTGTGCCAAGTTCTTTGTATACGAGTTTCATAGCCTGTAAACCCATAACTTCTTTTAACTACTTGACGCCAATCCTTACCAGCGGCGATACCTACTTTAATACATTCTCTTTCATATGTTTGCTTATTTACTAAGATAACTCCATATAAAACTCCATCGCGACCTCTTTCTTCGGGGCGATTTTTAAAATAAGTTTCGTTATAAATACCTTTACTCATACACTTTCCACAGTTTGTTCCTATAAGGTGGTATCTTTCATAGTCACCTTCCCTTACAGAATGACATATACATATATACAATTAATGTAGGGTATGCTCCTCACTAGCTTCCGCTAGTAAGTCTTCGAACAGGTCGTTATCAAGTTCTACCTCTGCTCTAAAGTCCTCTATATCTAGGGCGTTATATCCCTCTGGAATTCTAGAAAGGTAAACTCTATATGCTTCTTGTAATTGTTCTTCTAAATATAATAGCATTAAACTCTCCTCACTATTCTAGGAATAATTTCCCCACTTCTAATAACTTCTACCGAGCAACCTATTTCTAAATTTAATTGATTTATAAAACCTATATTATGTAGAGTTGCTCGGGAGATAGTAGCTCCTTTGATATCTATTGGCTCTAAGATACCTACTGGAGCTACCGCTCCACTTTTTCCTGTATTCCATTCTACACTAAGTAGTTTTGTAACTACTCCTTTCTCCCGTCTTTTTAACGCGTATGCTCCACGAGGGTGATGAGAAGTGTGACCTAGCTCCTTAAAGTAGGAATACTTGTCGACACGAAATACTGTTCCGTCTTGAGGAAACTCATCGTAATCGCCTAATGTAATTACATTAAACCAATTATCTAAGAGCATCATATCTTGACTCCAGTAGTCCCCAATTTGTGGTTGAATCCCATAAATTATTAAGGTGAGTTCTCTTTTTTTAAACTCCTCGGCATCTTTCAAGTTGAGTGCACCAGCCGCATAATTTCTCGCATTTTTTATTGTTTTGGGGGCTACGATTTCTCCTGTGATTTGTCTTAATCCAGAGAACATTGTTTTGCCAAATTCTAAAGAGCGAGGTGCGATATGCTTAATTTTATCGCTTATCTCTAAACCTGATATACCATCTCCTCTAGTAAGTGCATCATGAAATAAACCATCTACATAACAAAGAGACACAGCTGCGCCATCCATCTTAGGGGTGGCAACTACTGCATAATTTTTATAATCGGGGGGTGTGTCTTCGTTTGAAAAGACTTTTTGAAGTGAGTACATAGGAAAAGGATGAGCGAATCTACTGTTCGTTTCATGTCCAATTTTGAACTCTTGTTGTGTGTTTTCAATTAAGCGGTCGTACACCTCATCTGGAATGATGGGCGAACCGTTGTAGTATTGATCGCGACACTTACTTAAATATATTTCCAAATCTCTATTCATAGAGATATTATACTAGATTTTAGGGGCTTTGTCAAGAACTATTTTTGTGGAAGTAAAAATAAATTACAGATAAATTTGATCGAGCTTATCTTTAAAATAATCCTCCAGTATATTTTTGACTTCGGTAAGCGAGAGGATCTCAACTAAGCCGTCAAAGAGATTTCTACTGTTATCAAAATCTAAAGGTATAGAAATACCCTGCTTACTGGGCTTCCATTCTTCATCAAAATCTTGGTAGTATTTTCGTATAGATAAGTATTCAACATCTCTAAAAGTATTGATTGTTAAAAAAACCTTTTCGTGTTTTTTCTCGTCGTAATGTATCAGTTTTTCAAATACGGGTGGGGCTTCATGTATTTCTATCATTCTTCAAAATCGCTTGTAAAGGAACGATGGAGGTAACATTCTCAGGCATGAGTAATCTATAGGAATCAGTATCCCAACAAAATAGCAAAACTTGCTTTTCGTTTGGTCGTGCTCTGTTCCTTTTCGATTGGATATACTTATTATCGAAGTTTAGTGTACAGACGTTGTACTTTAGTCTACGACTGTTTTGACTTCTATAAGTAATTATTGCATCGCCATATCCATCAACTTGATGGATAAATTCCTCTTTCTTCATTAGGTTCCTTGTGGGTTAGTACTTATTGGTCACCGCCCCAAACAATGGTATCCTTAAAAGCGAGGTCTTTCCTGAAGTTGCAAAAATGCGCAGGGGATATTGCTATCCCCCACGATTCAGGGGTAGTTATTCGTTTACTTTGTTAAGCATCGCTGCAAAATAATTAGCCGCCTTCCCTGTTAGCTTACTAATTATTGCGTTATCAGGTTCTTCTCCAGCATCACGAATTGCACTTGCTAAAGTTTCCTGTGCGTCAGCTACTGACACACGACCACCATTCGTTTTACTACTAGATGAACGAGTTGCAGGAGTTTTCTTAACATATACACCAGCTCTCACTAATATATTTCTTACACCATTTGGGCTCTCGCCTAACTCGGAAGAAATAACTTTAACTATTTCCATACTGTTTTCAGGAGTAGGCTCTTTAGCTGTGTACATTTCTACTGCCGTTTGTTTCTTGTCTTCGTCCCAAGGCATTCTTTTTCTCCGTTATTGTTGATAATATCTTATTCTTTATACTATTATACTAAAGAATAAGGGCTTTGTCAAGAACTATTTTTTAATAGCTGTACCCGTAGGTATCAAGGTCTGGCTTTACTAGTGCAGCAGTCATATTTAGACTCTTACTTGTATACCACCTTCTGTAGTCCTCTGCTATTGTTTGCTCCATCAAAATTGAACTATTTGTTACTTGTTCAATATTAAGAGCTATGAGATCCTGTTCCCAGTTCTCTAATGTGATAATCATATCACAATCTTTATATAAATCTACCTGACTCTGTAAGTTAGATTTTTTAATCCACTTATCAAAGCCAATCCAATTCCAACTGCTGCGATATAATGCAACAATTCTTTCGTAAGGATTTCGTATTACTCCTATAGTTTTACTATCGGATTCCAGAAATAAACTCTGATTCATTATTAAGCTCTCTTGCTAATGCTTTAATATCATCAATCTCATACCCATAAAGATCCTGCCTATTAGGAAGTTCTTTAATTTTGTCTAGTAATACTACCAGTTTCTTACTACATTGTGCTATTGTGTGTATGTCTGTCATTAGAAATATTTTTCCAATACTAAAAGTTTATCTTCTGCCTCTGCAATAATATGCATTTGACTGTCCATTGCCTCTATAATGTCTGGATGTTCTCCTACACCAACAGAATTTTCTAAAAACACCTCTACATTTACTTGTGCTACTGCTATATCGCCTTCATACTTTGTTTTAAGGGCTTTTTTTATTTTATTTCTTATCATCTTTTTCGCTTAATAAATTTTTTACGTAATTATTAATAAATTGTTGTCTATACTTTTCTATTAAAGCTGCTATTAGAAGTAGGGGTACACATACAAAGCTCATAACACTCCATATTAAAAAAGTTAGATAACGCCATTTGTAAACTATATGGTCTTCATCAAGTTCTCGAACTAATGCTATAGCAGGTACATATAGCTGCCACATTACAAAAAGCCAACTAGCTAACCATAAGGGTACAACCCAATCAAAAAGATACTCCATATTTTTCCAAGTGCCTCAAGCTGCCTAAATCATAAGCTAGAGAGAATCCATAATGACCTGCTACTCCTGTAATTCCTAATGCGTAATGAAAATCTTCATTACCTTGGGACTCCTCGTAAACATAGATCGCATATCCTTTGCTTCCATACGCTTTTTCATAATCAAATTCTTGCATACCTGCCATATTTGCTTGGTATGCAGGATTATGTTCCTTGATTACTTTAGCAGGAGCATTTTCTCTAGCCGCCCAGACCCGTTCACCTTCGTCAAAGGACTGTGCAACACACTCATCTGGGAGTAATATATCTTTAGTTTGACTAAATCCTTTTGATAATTTTCGTGGAATACCTACTCTTTCGATAATCCCTCTTACAAAAGCATTTGATCTATATAGCATTTTTGCAATAGATGAAATGTTATCTCCATCTAAATACAACTCTATTACTTCTTTTATTTCAGCTCTGGTTGCGCCTTTTCCTTTGTTTTGACTCTTACGCATTTCTTTGTGGGCAAGAGTATTTTCAAAATCATCAATGATTCTCTGAAGGCGGGTCGTGTTATACCTTATATTCAGAATTTCACAGGCGGCTTTTTTAGTAATTGGTTCACTTTCATTAAGCAAACTAATTACATGGCTAATATTTGCATTTGTTAATTTTTCGTAATCTTTCTTTCTTAGTGCCAATCGTAATCTCCATTTTGTGCTAACTGTTCTCCTAATAACATTATAGCATAGTGGATTATTTTTAGTAAATCAGTTTCATCACGCCCGTTCTTTTTTCCATAGCGTTGAGCATACTTTATTATATTTCCTATACAAAAACCTTCCCCATGTTTTGCATCAAATATAAACTCTGTTGCTTGAATCTTTCCACTAGCGTAGTGTTTATCATAGGTATCGTTTATATACTGTGTTACTACTGCAAGAGCATCTTCTTCATTAAACTTATAATCTATATCTTTATAATCTACCATTCCGATTGCCAAAATCCTAATTGTGTTAATCTACCTGTTTCTTTATTGTGTCCGAAACTAGATAATCTTGGGGCATGGAACAATGTTCCATCATATATTACACACCTATTGTACCTATTTTCAATCGTTATATGAGGTCTCCAGTTGGCTTCTGCTTTACTACTGGCAAACTCTTCAAAGGATTCTCCTACTGTAGGAGCATCATTTTCATACTGTCTAATAACTTTTGTACGTTTATGTTCTAGTAATACTGTGCCCGTACCGTAAGGGGGCTCAGGAGTTAAATAAATAACTGCAGCCCAATACATATAATCGCCTTCTATATCTTTGGTATGATCTCCATGAACCCAATTAAATAGATGTTTTCTTTTGTAACCTAAATTAAAAGCTCCATTACTCCAACCATATTGAAACTTTACTGCTTTTTTACCTGTGATAGTTTCCCACCTATTTCTTAGGTAGATCATATTACTATACCAAGGATTAAAAGCTCTAGCGCCAGGGTGATTTATCTTCTTTCCTTTCTTTTGTCCGTCTATATAGTCGAGCTTAAGAGCTCTGTGACGAACTTCATCAGGATCGGGATAGAAGTCATCTATTAGATGAAGCACTAGTCTAGCTCATCAAGTACGTCTAGTCCACCTTCTATCTTTGCAAGATATTCCTTGAGGCGATGAAGTTGTCCTTCAAGCACAGTTATCTGCTCTTCAGCTTCTTTCTGTTGCTTTTGAAGATTAACTCTTAACATTGTCCTCTGTGTCATAGTTTCCATTTGTTCTCCTACTATCCCAATTAACTCAGGTTTCTCCGTGCCTACTTCCATGTTTCCTCCATGATCTAAGGACGGTTGAAACGCCGTCTTTCTTAATCATTCTTAAAAGTCTACGCTGACCAAAATCCACCCTAGCTCTATCGAACCAAGCGTTTTTTTGATCATCATCCCAATCAGGTGGAAAACAGACACGCATACCATCTAACTCGTATGCTCTGATACCCGTCTTGGGATCGCTAACTAAATTGTGTATATCCATTTTATCAACTAAATAACATATCTGCTGTACAAACAGGTTGACTTCGACATCGAATCCAGTCCTGTTGAAATATTGCAGGCTCTATCCATTCAAATTTAAGTTCCTTCCATTCAGGTTCATACATGCTATTGGTCTGGCAACTTACTAATACTATTAGTCCTATTAACCAACCTTTTTTCATAGTAATTTCTCTCTCTTTTCTTTGTAATCATTAACTGCGGCTTTAATAGCATCTTCGGCTAGTACTGAACAGTGAATCTTTACTGGAGGTAAGGCCAGTTCTTTTACGATTTCAGTATTCTTGATCCCTCCTGCCTCATCTAGCGTTAGCCCCTTAACCCATTCGGTTAACAACGAACTTGAAGCAATGGCAGACCCGCAGCCATACGTTTTAAATTTAGCATCTTTAATGATGCCTTCTACGACCCTGATCTGTAGACGCATTACATCTCCACATGCGGGGGCACCTACCATACCTGTGCCCACGTCGTCACTGTCAGCGTTCATTTTGCCGACATTGCGTGGATTTTCGTAATGATCTAGTACCTGCGCACTATACGCCACGAGTTTTATAACCTACTAATGCTACTAGTCTTAATAACCAATACTTAGCCATTATATAATTTTCCTCTCTCTATAAAAAGATAGATCAGTCCTTCTCCAGATAACTGGCAGTTACCGCTTCTTAAGTAGCTCCCCTTTATTATGTGCCTGCTGCCTTATTTACTCGCGAAGCGTTCAGGACGCCTGCTGACTATTTTAGGGTTGCGTATCTAAAGATTAAGTTCACTTCGAGTACTTCTATGAAGGACCGACCTAATAACCTCGAGTTATGTGACTATAAGAGTCACTACACTCATGTAAAATTTTACCACATAGACATCTTTTACTGTTTTGTAGATGAAGCTGTAAAGCAGCATCCCATACCGTACTATGTAGTTTTAGTTTCTTTTTCCATTTCATATACATATTATACTAAATTTTTGAAGTCGTGTCAAGAACTATTTTTCAAATCCTTATAATAATTACTTACTGTTGATCTTGTCTTTAGACGTACCCGCATATAAACCAAACCATGCAGCTCCTGCACCTACTACGATTGATATTAAACCGGATTGTTCAAAAGTTGGTGCTTCCAGTTCCATAAACCACATTGTACAGAAGTACAATAAATATATGTAAACAGATAAAAACACTCTAGGAAATATTCTGTAAGCATCTATCATGGCTGAAAACCAAATCCATTTTTGCCACGGATTATCTGGCTCTTTTTCCATCTCCATCTCCATGATCTTTGCTTTTAAATCCCCTATTTCTGTAACCATAGACATAAACTTACTCAAGTCTATTTCTACTTCATTACGACTCATGTCTCCATGAAATTCTTCACTAGCCATTTAATTCTCCCAACCAGTCTATCCATTCCACCCTCTTGTGGGGTTTATTCCTTCTCTCTGTAAAGTGAAAAGAAATGGATATTCTTGGGCTTAGGGTATCTACCCTATGATATAATTTTTTAGGTATATATAATAAATCTCCTTCAGATAAATCAATCACAGTTTGAACAGTTGCCTCCTTTCTGATAGGACAATCATATTCAAACTCATTATATATATACCAACGAACAGATCCTCTTACATGAAAAAGATAATTATCCGTTGAGTCTGCATGAATTGGAAAACATCTAGCACCTTTCTGATTTGAACAATAAAGATTTGCTTGACCCATTCCATAATATTTTTCGAACTCTTGACATTGTTGCCACATTGTTTTATTTAAAAACTCGCTAAGAGTCAAAATGAAACTGCAACCTTGTTTCCAATATCTAAAAATTTCTTCTCTAGTTAATTGCTTAGAGGGCTTAGTTACCAGTGGATCCCCCGCCTTTTTGTGACAGTATTTCCCTGTGGGAGTTACTATCTGTAATTGTGGCATACGATCCCACCCACTCAATTTATGACTATTTAAATACATATCAAACTCTTTCCAACTAAAATGATCTTTAAAAATATTTTCTTTACTTTTAGCTACAAAGTATTTCTTATCTTTATAGACATCATTAAACCTTTCAATAGGCATTGGTAATAGCTGTTCAAATGGTATACTCATAATAGTTCATTTGGAAAATCTTTTTCTTTAAACCAAGTTACTAGAGAGTGTCTTATTCCTCGTGTTATAGGTTTCACTCTGTGTTTTAATGCTGGATTAAAAACAATAATAGATAAAGGATCATATGCGTACTCAGGTAATTCTATTCCTTCAATTTCTAACTCTCCACCATCATATTCATTGGGTGGATTTAAAATTGATATAAAAGAAAGTTTTCTATACCCTTTACCACTACCATCTGTATGCCAGTTATAGTAATTTCCTTCCTTATATGTTATAATCTGTATTATTTCACAATCATAATTACCAAATTGACTAGCAAATCTAGTTAATTCACCATGTATAATATGACTTGGATCAAATATATTTACTCCTGCATGTCCTGCAGTTCTTAATCCACGTGCTGGGGGTAGAATATACCCGCCCGGTGGTGGTTTAATATATCTTACATCAGCAGATCTCCACTCATCTTCATGAGCATCAGCTGCTGTTTTTCCTACTAAGGCTTTTGTTGGAACATGACTTGAAAAAGTTTTTATAGCAGCTCTATATACTTCTATATCTAATGCGTTTTTAAAGACGGATACCAACATTAGAATTCCTCTGGATTACTTATTATTTTACATTCTTTAGCGTATTGCCACAATACTTTAGCTATATCTTCTCTGCGATAGTTTCCTTTAGCCCAAGGAGTATAGGTAGGGTGCCACGGCTGTGTACTCATTGCAGTAAAATGTAAGTGCCAAATTTCTTTTAAGTCAAAATCTGGTTGTAATTCTGCGTTCCATTCTTCAGGTTTAAAACTAGTATTTCTTCCATCAAAACTATTCCATCTAGGATTTAATTGTTTTATTATTCCTTCACTTCTATGTTTGAAAGGTTTACCTAAGCCGGGAAACCAAGTATACTTATAGTTATTTTCAAACTGAGCAATTTCAGAAATTGGAAGTGTAAACTTTTGTGCTTTTTCACAATCCATCAACATTACACTATCACAGTAAAAGCCTCTTTCATACCTAGTGCCTTTCATCTTCTCCCCATTATCTGTTAGGGCGTCCCATACCATAGCATAAGTATTTTCTTCTAAGTCTGTATTGTATAAGTCTGCTATATCTCTGAAGTTCAGTTGATCACAGTCCATATAGATTGCTTTACCTTTAAAATTACATAATTCAGGTACTGCATATCTATAATTAGTAAAGGGAGTACCCCAGCCTACCATATTCCAGTTTGGAAACTTCTTAGGTCTTAGAAATTGTATATCTAATTCTTCAGATGTATTTTTATATAGACTATAAACTAATATTTTCTCAATCCAGGTATCTTCTGTATCGCTAGTACCAATGAATATCTTAATCATTTCTATACTCTACATGGAAATAGGTAGTACCTATTCTTGGTATTACTGTCGCATAAAATTTATTTCCAGCGAAATAAGAAGTATTATCTTCTACCTTATGCCATCTTTTTCCTCGATCAAACCAATGTATTAAGTGAGGGTGTTCAACTCCTAAGTCTTTACAAGCAGAGATATAAGAATATTCTGTTTCCATTTTTGTATTTATTAAATCAGCTCCATTAGCTTCTGAAAACAAAAAACCATACATATCTGGACATTCATTTCCAATAGGTAAAGCAATAGATTTTTCATTATGCTTTACAAGAGCTAAATAATAAATAGTAGGTTTATTTACTACTTGTCTTAACTCTTTAAAAATTTCTTCTCGAATTTCTCTCCAGAACGGGGCGGAACAGTTATATGGGGGGGCTTGCTTTAAAGAATATAGCAAGTACATATCTGCTTTGGGGTAACGCCAGTCGTGTTCAGGCGACATGTATTTTATACAGTCATTTTTTAACTTATTAAAAGCATCAATTTTATACTTGCCTACGATCACGATTATCTATTTTTCCATTTTGTATGTGTAGTTGAGCTGCATGAGCCCAATGCACATCTGGCATTATAATGGTACTTATGTAGCTATACTTGCATTTCCTTGCTATTACTATTCTCTGGTTTCCTGTATATGCTAGTAAGGGTTTTTTACTATCAAATGGCATTAATAAATCTTTTGATACTTGTCTTATTGCCATATTATAATTATGTTTTGAGTTATCAATTACTATAATAGGGTATAGTAACCCCTTTTTTATAATATCATATTTTAACTTTGCCACTTCCCCTGAAGGAAATACAGATAGAGCAATATCTTCTATAAGAGTTTTTGTAACCGTGCGCTTTTTAATCTGTAAGTCATGATGCCAATAAACTATTTCATAAGAGGCTTCAGGACTTGATAAATACATTAAACAAAACTAGTTATACAAGTTTCTACTGCGTCCATTTTATTACCCCTTTGAATAGGTATAGCCATATCTACTACAAATCTAGGTTTACTACCTTGATTTTTATCTGCAAACCATGTTTCGCCATCAAACATATTACGGACACAAGTCCAATTTCCTGCTCCAATAGTTCCTTGACCAAAGCCTTTTCCTCTAAATTGATCTGGAACTTTTGTTACTCTACCATTTCTTACTGCAATAGAGTAGCCACGTCCACCATTATTTATAAATCTTAGTGAATGATGTGGTCTATTTTTAGAATTATGCCACCCTGTAAAACCTTTATCGGGGGACTGTACTGCTAGTGTATCGTAGTACCACTTATCAGACTCTGCTCCTTCTATGCCTGCGACAAAACCTCTGAGAAACCACATTTTCATCGCTGAAAAACTATTATCTGCGTTTGCAGGAACTGGGTTTTTCGCTAGAGGAACATTTCCAGAATAATCTGTATAATTATGTTCTTTAGGATAACCTACAAAATCTTCGTCAGTCTGATACTCTCTTAATGTTGCATAACTAAGGTCAGGTTTTGGTAGCCCTTCTGCGGTATGCGGATATCTATAAAGACTTTCAGCTAATACGTCAAGTCGTTTTAGAAATGCTATATTTTTAATCGGAATCTGTTTCATTTCTTTCATCTATAGGGCTGGTTACTTTTTCATAGTAAACAACGACCTCTCTGAGTTCGCGAATATATCTACGTAACTCTTGCATATTATATGCCATTAGTTCATAATCTGGAACACTCATGGCAAAAAATACTACTTGTCCTACTTCTTTTTCTATTCTTTCGAGAAACTCATCTATGTTTTTATCAGAAACAACATACCAGTAAGGCTCTTTCAAGTCTATCGCACGAGGCATAACAGGCTGTGCTATTACCCTTTCAATAGGCTTAGTTATTACTTCTACAGTTCTCTTACCGCCTAGTAGGCTGCAGCTCGAGATCGTCATCGAGACTATCAATAATCCGACTATCTGCTTCGATACTGTCAAATACTTCTTTTGTTGCATTATTTGCTCTCGGTTCAATCATGCCGGGCTTAGCAGCTGCTAATTTCGACAGATTATGTCTTTTGAAAATATCAAGATAGCGGTTCATTTCTCCTTCTATCTCGTTGTTCTTTTTCTGCATATCTGTTAATGCAGTAGTCTGTAATGCGAAATCTTGTTGTAAAGATTCGATTGCTTCTTTTTGTTGTGCGTCACGAACCTCGTAAGCGAGATTCTCTGCCTTTAGGTTCTCATTTTGAGTGTAAAGGAAATAGCCTCCTATTCCTAACATTATAATGATGCCTATTAATAACTGATTCATACTTCTTCAATCCTATAATTTAGTCCTTTGGAGCCTCGTATCTCTACTACATCTCCTTCAATCGTTTTGAACTTAAGAAAATCTTTTTTCTTTACTATGAATTTCTTAACTTCAAATGACTGATCATCGGAGTTACCCCATGTTTCATCATAGCTAACATGTAATATGTATCTAGGAAATAAAGCATACCATATCTCTTTAAGAAACCACCATATACCATTCCAAAGATAAATGAAAGGTAGGGCAATCCACTGCCCTACTCTTTTCATTCCTAGCTTTAACTTTTCAATCAATGTACTACTTCTCCAGTCGCAAATAAATGTGCTTCAGATGCTCGTCTTTTAGTAAGACCAGATAGTGTTTTACCACCTGCTTTATCCCATCTTTTTATCTGGTTTGGTACATCTTCATAGTTGCTTTTGTTTAGTCTCTTTAAAAGTGTACTATTTCTAAAGTTCGTAGGTCCGAGGTTATAAACCCATACTACAAGCGCATCAAATTGCTCCTGCGTAAGTTCTACTTCCACATATGTTTCTATGTAGCCTTCGTACTCTTTTAACTCCTCAAGTAACATAGCTTCCGCTTGTTCTTGAGTTATAGTCATGCCTTTATGAACATTTTTCGTATGTCCATATCCTATAGTCCACACATCCACACTATCTTGATAAGCCACTAGTTTACAACCTTCAAAATACCTTAGTATATCGTGTCCTTTTCCACTTAATTGCATAGAAATACTCCAAATTAATCCTGTTGTAAGGAGGCGTATAGCCAGCCACCGCAGTTTCTTACCCATGTCGCCCCCCAATTATACAAAGTGGAAAGCATAGGACGTCAGTTTACTACTGACGTCCTATCATTTAATTACTACTTGATGTCAAAATTGACTTCAGATGAGCAATCTCGCTCAATAGTAATTGTGAGTAGTCCGTCTAATAATTTGACTTCTTCTACTTTTAGGTCATTGTTAAGAACAAAAGCTTTGTCGAATGACTTAGTGCTCAGTCCTTGATGTAGATAAGAATCACCTCCTCTATCATCTCGATTTCCTATAATTCGTAGTTCATTGTCTTTCACTACGACTTTAAGGTTCTTTTTACTCCAACCTGGCACTGCAACTTCTATTGTGAAGCCTGCATCACCTTCCACTATATTGTATCTTGGATACGACGTACTAGCGAAGTCATTTTCAAACCACGCTGGATTGTGTCCTAACCAAAAGTTTCTGAATAGTTCCCTACTTATAGCATTTGCTACCATAATATCCTCCTAAATTTACCTTTAACGGTTAAACTTTGCCCACTCTTTCGATATGGACGCCTAAAAGAAAGCAATTTTCATCACTTTCATACTATAATTATACCAAAAATAGACCTTGTTGTCAAGAACTATTTTCAATCATCATAATCTATGAAACCCTTATCTCGCATATAATCAAGGGTATCCGCTATACCAATATGCCTTCCTATAGTATAGCATAATCCACCCATACAGATGACTACTACTAGCCATTGTATCTCATTTAATCCAAATCCTAAATCCATATATTTTTCCTTATTGGTACTCTGTAGGAGAATCGAACTCCTGTTGCCGGGATGAAAACCCGATGTCCTGACCATTAGACGAACAGAGCTTTGTTTGGGGGTCGGGAAGGTAGGAGTTGCACCTACGACCTCTTAAGAGGGGAACTGGTGGCCTGCCAGTCTGCTTCTTCCCGTATAAGTTTTGTGGAGCGGGATAGGAGAATCGAACTCCTGTCCTCAGCTTGGAAGGCTGTGGTAATACCATTATACTAATCCCGCATATGTTTTGGCGGAGAGAGTAGGATTCGAACCTACGAAGGGCGTATACCCTCTCTTGCTTAGCAAGCAAGTGCTTTCAGCCATCTCAGCCATCTCTCCTAAATAATTGTATATTTTTGTTTCATAAAATGTACATTGTAAACTTTATGAAACAAAAATTGGGGTGAGCAATGGGGGTCGAACCCACAACCACTGGCTCCACAAGCTAGGGCTCTACCATTGAGCTATACTCACCATATTGGTGGCGGAAGCTGGATTTGAACCAGCGATCTTTAGGTTATGAGCCTAACGAGCTACCAGACTGCTCCATTCCGCTAAAATGGTGTCACGGGCTACCCATCCACTAGCTGTCGTAACGATTTACCCCCAGTACTCTCCGCGAGATCAAAGTAAACTTATCACTCAAACATTAGTACTGGTCTTTCTCATTTCTATATACATATTATACTGTGTTTCAACCTGCTTGTCAAGAACTTTTTACAGCTACGATCACCAGCGGTGGCGGTCTAACGGAGAATTGAACTCCGACTTCAAGCGTGACAAGCTTGCGTGTTAACCATTACACTACTAGACCCAGCTGCTTCTTTTTTCATTTCATATTTATATTATACAGGGATTTAAGCGCCATGTCAAGATGTTTTTATAACAACTGTGAAAAAACTTCTTGACACAGACCTTCTTTTTTGATATAATAGTGGTATATTTTGAGAAAGAAAAAAATCAAGGACGATGGCATGGAGGTAAAATGAAAAGTTGGAGTACTAAAGAAAATAAATTTTTACGCAAGGCGTATAACAATGAGTCAATTAGCAAAATAGCTAAGGCACTTATGCGTTCTAAACAAAGTATTCGTAATCATGTTCACATCTTACGCAAGAAAGGTTATACCTTTGATCGCGTTAGTTATGTAAAAGAAATGAGCGAATCGGAAAAAATGCAAGAGCAGCTAGAACCGATTTTTCATACGACTGAGAGAGAAATGGCGGGCAGTGGTCTATTGGATTGTGGAATGGAACTCCCCGCTGAATACGATGAGTGGGAAAGTTCCAGCCGACCTTGGAAGCTGCAACAAGGCGTTTTGGAAAATGCGGGTGGACAGATCCATTCAGACTGGCCGCACCCTACTGAACACGATGAATCAGATGAGATTGAGGACGCTAAGGCTACTCATCAATTAGAACTAGAGTTTAATGCAGTAGATAAAAAAGCGTATACGCTACTTGACCGCTTAGCAGCAGAGAAAAGAGCACAACGTAGAGAAGAAGATCAAGATGAGTATTCCCGTTCCTTTGATCCGGAGCCTAAATAATGGAAGCACAAAGTTACCCAATGTTAGAGCGCAAGGTTAAAAACCCCGTTAAAAAAGATACCTTCGAGAAAAGACTCGAGAACATTCATAACAGCTGGGAACGTCTGATTAAAAGCGAAGAAATAGAATGGCGTATAGTAAAGATTGGCTATGGACATATTAGGAGACCTTTTGTTAAAAATTAAAGACACACGAACATACGTGAAAACGAAGAAAGAAACGCATAAATATAAAGGATGGCATTGGAATTACAAAGCAAAGAAGTTCTACAGATGGAGCGACTTACCTAATGCCTAAAGTATACTCGAAAAATATACCATTTGATCGCGCTCTCAGAATTTTCAGAAAGAAAGTTGATAATTCAGGTATTCTACAAGAGGTAAGAAAGAGAGAGTATTATGAGAAGCCCGCCGAACGTAGACAAAGAAAAATGAACGCAGCTAAGCGTAGACAACAAAAGATTGTTCAAGAAGAAAAGGATAGAATGAGTCGAAGAAGGGGACATCACATGCGTTCCTAGGTCAAATGTATACTGACGCGCCTTTTTCTTTTCTCTTTTAAAAATTAATTTTATTTTGCGTTTCGTCACACCGATACAACCCCTAAAAACATACCCCTCACATAAAATAAATCTTGCTAAATTTCAAAAAGTATGGTATAATATACTATAAATTAAAACAAGAGCAAACACCAATCACCAATTACTCCACTACTCCTAATCTCAGAACTTTGAATTGGAGATCGGGGGAGCGTTAGCGGGGGAGATCGACTCAATAATCTGTTTGTTCTGGAGAAGATCAGGAGTCTATTGTGTAAACATGTTATACAAAAAGGACGAGAGACAAATATAAACCCGCTAAGACTAATAAAACTATAAGAAAACTAAATGGCTACACTTATATCTGAAATCCGCACAACTTGACCCAACGGTAAAAAATACATAAATAAAAAACCCCAATAAGATTGAGGTAATTTATTGCAATTTGTGCCATGCGTTAAAAGTTTTATTTAAATCCTAGCTTCTCCCAGTCACGATCTTGCAAGATACGAATGTCTTGAACTCTTAGCTGCTCTCTGTGGTTATCTCCAAACTTTAATCTCGCTTTCATACCCGATGGGGTTTCAGATAATCCCAATACTTCAGCATACATTCCATGCTCCTTAATTATATTTTCTACCACTTCCGTCTTATCTAGTAATTTTGCTACTCTCATAATGATTCCCATTCTTCAGGCTTTAGATTTAATACTAAAGACTCGGTTAAACTTTTTAATGCTTGCTTTGGGCTCTTTTCCAACCCCGCTAGGGTTTGATATTCAATCCCTAACACTTCCCCAATTCGTGTCACTAACTCTTTCTTAGTAACGGGTTTCTCCCCAGTTTTAGTCAAATATTCAGTTTTCTGATATATGCCTTCCCTAGATAGTTTGCCTATTACCGATTTTATACTCTTATTGAGTTCTGCTGCTAATCCTTCTACGGTTTCTCTGGTCGGACTAGCACTATACCTAACTGTCATTAGGTCAACCATATCTTGTGTGTAATTTATAGCCATATATCCTCTCCTATTTTTTGAATTATTATTTTTACACTATGAATAGACTCACCCCACATATCTGCTAGAACGAATACAGCTTCTTCATCTCCATATTCCCTCACGGCTTTATAATATTCATATTCTTGCCGGGTTTTTCTGCTGTCAGACACGTCAGGTACTCTCATACTTGAAAATAAATTAACCATAAATCCCCCTATCTACCTGAGCTCTTGAGAAATTATTATATATCGTTTCCCAACTATCACCTGCTGTGACTTCTTTTTCTTCAGACTTGCCTCGTTTGTTTAGTCCTAAAAAGTGCGTCATTTTACCACTATTGTAGTGAATTTCTGTTACACCATCATGAGCATAGATATACGCGGTTTCGTTAGACCATTCTCTAGCTGCATTTTGTCGTCTAACTTCCTTGACCTGCTTAATAAACTGTGTCATGATTTTTTGTTTCTAGCCCATTTTCCAGCATAATGGCTTACTATAATTAAAAGTATGCTCAATATAAACCAGCTAACGAGGACCTCGAGCATCATTTCCCTTTCCTAAACTTAAGAACTTCTTTAGCGTCGTCCCAAGCATTTAAAAACCAATTTTTTATTGAAGAACCATCAATTCCATACTCAGTAAATATTGTAAATGTCCATGACACTATAATATACCAGATTATGAGGCTAAAAGCCCATTCAAATAAAGTCCATGGCAATAATACTATGTTTTGAATCGTTTCCATACTATATATCTCCCTTTTCTCTTTTTTCGCTACGAAGAATCTCAAATCCATGAGGGTAGCGTTTGCTTAATTTTCTGATGTTCTCCTCTAACACTTCTTCTGGTGTGTACCCCAGAGCCATGCAGCCCTGTACCCAGTACCAAAGAACATCTCCTAATTCTCTTTTCAAGTGGAAGCGATTTGCTTCGTTCCAATCTTTACCTTGAAATATTACTTTCTTGATAATCTCGCTGAATTCACCACTCTCTGCTTGCATTCCTATGCTAGCGGTTAAGAGTTGTGAGAACTGTGTATCTTCGTTGTCGCGTTGTAATCCCATTATTCGATCCATCATCGCTTCAGTTCTCAAACTTTCTTTTGATGTAGTAGACTTTACAAAGTCTGCGTATTCATTAATTTCTAACTTCATATGTTACTTCCATCCGTCAATCCCTCATTTTTCAGGATGTCGAGGGCAGTGCAAATGTCCGCACGGTATTGTAATTCTGTGTTCATAGCTGATTTGATTTGAGGATACATAGTATCCTGTGTATCAATACATGCTTGTATGTGAGCAGTGTTCATCTCAGATAGTTTAACTTGTTTCAAGGGTTGGTCTCCATTGATACCATACGTACCCCAAGTCAATACTTCACGAACCTTCTCATGCTCATCTTCTAAGGTAACAGTAAGATGTTCTTCATCACCCCAAGCACTACAACGAACATAATCCAAGCCACCGTCAATCATATACTTTTTGCCGTTGGCATCAATATGTGATTGATAGTCATGTCGATACAGACTTTCAATAACCGTACCATCTGGAGTACGCAATGCGTTATAAATCATGTCGCTCATATTCTTATACCTTTCTATAAAGATTAAAGCCCAGAAATGCGAATTGATCGCCTTCGATTGGTGTGCCTATATTTATTTTTTGATTACCACTGCTACTGGCGATTATTGTCGATTTACCACTAGCACTGAGTCCATAATCCTTTGTGGTGTCTACCACGATGGTAAGGATACCATCTTTTGAATGAACATTAACTCCTTTCCCCATTTCTTGCCAATCGCCAACAAATGGAAGTATTGGATTATTCACATCATTTTTATACTGTTCTTCAGCCATTTTATCTACCTTGTCCTCTATACTTTTTATGCGAACGTTTTTTGTATTTATTCATAGCAGAGGTGCCTATTCGCGTATGCCTACCTCTCCCACCTTGTCCTTGAGATGTTAGTTTTTTAATTCTAAAATCTTTTAACCTAACTTTATGTACTCTTTTCATCGTTTTCCTACTATATATCGTTTATTTACTACTATTCATCATCCCATGCGTGATTCCACTCTATTACGGGCTTCCGAAAAGCCTTTGTCATCATACGCATATTATCCTTTAGCTCCTCATAAGTGTCGCCCCAAGGCTCAATAGGTTCTGCACTAACAAATCTAACCGTTTTTTCATCAGCCTCATAGTAAGTTTCGTATATACCGAAGGTAATAAATTCTTTTGGCTCTCCAGAGGTACGCCCAATGCCAGTGTGATTTAATCTTTTAATTACTCTATAATTCCAACTCAATCAAATTCTCCCATGGGAAGTTGAACTCCCGTTAATTCACATAGCCTATAAAGCATTTGCTCATATTCTATCGTTAGCTCGACTATATCTTCGTTTAATACTTGAAGTTTGTCAAGCCTCTCTTTTATTTGCATTTCCATTCCAGCTAGTGCTTCCCTTAATATATCTGCCTCTTTGACAGTTGGGAAAGCTATTACGTTACTGAATCTTTCTCCTTTCGGTACTTCACCCATAATCTCTCCTTGCCAACTATGGCCTATGCCTAATACTTAGGTCTATTACCTCCATTGTAGTAAAAAAACAGTAATATTACTACTATTATTACTAAAAATGCAGTATTTGGCTGAACAATCTCCAT
>Ga0209554_1000376_pt1 | contig 37848 bp, 33 predicted proteins | sample MarorgKNORR_S2LV_5_FD_188221 | JGI IMG/M metagenome (GOLD analysis project Ga0209554, IMG submission 188221) | Marine microbial communities from the Southern Atlantic Ocean, analyzing organic carbon cycling - Bottom_A/KNORR_S2/LV (SPAdes) (version 2) | ecosystem: Environmental > Aquatic > Marine... | reverse complement strand
ACGAAGCCTTTTAGATCGGCGAATCTACTCATTGCGATTCCTCTTGGGATAGATGTAATCTGTGTAACGAGGAGTGTGAAGTACACCTCGTGCTAATCAGTCCAAATCTAAGGGCATTCTGGGAGGCTGTCAAGAAATAATCTTCCTTTTTAAGCGTAAAAGGGCAATTACTTGTCCACATCTGCAACTTTGAGTAAAATATATTGTCGCTGACAATAGGCCCTAAAGCCAGAATTTACGTGAACTTCCAGCGTGAAAATCAGTGTATTTTGAGCCCACTTTGACTTCCGATCCAGGACACGTGAGAAACAGCGTATTTCTTGGATAGATCGCTGAAATCGTACCATCCCGGGATGGCGTTATCCCTCTTTAGCTCATTGGAAGACGTGGACTCAGCAGCAGAAACGGCTTCCTTCATACGCGGCGTAACATGTTGTGACAGATGGATTATCTGGCATTCATCCGACAAAGCACTTGAAACGATACGAGCCGCGTTGAGGGGCGAAATATCAACCGGACACCCCTGCTCACTTCGGCCGACGGAAGACACGACAAGAACCACTTGATCCGCCTCCCAGAGCCCTTTTTTGAACAATTTTGAGGCGATCCAGGCGTCATCAATATGCTTGAGTAGTCCTCGATCTGACCCCAGAAATCCGGCCGCAACAACGCCCTCATCCGTCAATCGCGTCACCGCACGACGATTTTCCTCTCTCATTGATATTTCGTAAACGCTGCCTGCCTTTTCGGAAACATGCAGGGCTCCATCCACTCGTTTTACGTCGTATCCGAGTGTCTCCAGCTCGCGTTCAGTGTTCTCAGCCGACCCAAGAACGAGACCAATCTGGACGTCTGAAATGCTCCTCGAAGCAAGGCCTCGAGCAAGCTGATCCCAGAACATGAGATCTCCCTGAACGTCGTGGTCGATGCAGATCAGTTCTATCATTTTACGGCGTACGTTGGCCACCCAGACTTACCAACAAGGATTGATTTTGAGCGGGGCGAAGTCGTTCTTTCAGCCTCCAATTCACGTTCCTTTTTCCGTCCATTCCTGGCGTTTCCAATACGCCAATCTCGTCTTTTTGATCATATGGATTTCTGCCATCTGCACTGTCACACACAGTACTCTCTTCTCGACGGTGCAGCCAGGATCAAACGACTTGTCGCCCGGGCTGAAGAACTCGAAATGCCCGCACTGGCGATAACCGATCACGGGAATCTCTTTGGTGTCCCAGAATTCTATACCACGGCCAAGCGAGCAGGCATCCGCCCCATAATCGGATGCGAGTTTTACGTCACCGCGAGCGGAATGGCGGACAAGTCCGACCGGGTTCGGTATCACCAGGTACTCCTCGCCAAGGACGAGGAAGGGTATCAAAACCTTATCAGACTCTCGTCGCTCTCCTATACGGACGGCTACTACTATAAGCCGAGGATCGATCTCGAGACCCTGAAAAAGCATTCGGGTGGTCTGGTGGCAACAACATGTTGTCTACAGGGACAGGTTCTTCAGGCCATTCTGAAGCAGGGCGAAGCAGAAGCCCGAAAGGTATTCGTATCCTACCTGGATGTGTTCGGGGACGATTACTACATCGAAATTCAGAACCACAACATTCCCGATCAGCACCGATGCAACGAGGTGTTGTTGCGCTGGGCCAAAGAGTATGAAGTGTCGATTGTGGCCACAAATGATGTGCACTATGTCGACCAGGCAGATTCTGCCGCACAGGATGTGCTGTTGTGCCTGCAGACGGGAAAAGATCTCTCGGACCCCAACCGGATGCGTTTCGAGAATGATCAGTTCTATCTGAAGAGTGCTTCGGAAATGGAGCTCGCGCTTAAAAACGTGAGTGATGCACAGGTCAAGGAGGCGCTGGAGTCGAGCGTATTGATTGCTGACAAGTGTTCGCTTGAGCTGCCGATGGGACAGTTGTTGATGCCTCACTACCCCCTTCCCACCGAGTTCGAAGAAGACACGGATGCTTATCTGAAGCACCTTGTTTACGAGCGGGCGAAGCAGAAATTCGGCAGCATATCTACGGAGCAGACGGAGCGCCTGGACCTGGAGCTGGGGATTGTGTCCCAGATGGGATATGCCGGTTATTTCCTGATTGTGCAGGATTTTACGACTGCCGCCCGTGATCTTGGCGTCACGGTGGGCCCGGGACGAGGCTCGGCTGCGGGAAGTCTAGTCGCATATGTGCTGGGGATCACCAATGTCGATCCGCTCAAGTACGGCCTTCTTTTTGAGCGCTTCCTGAACCCCGAGCGGATATCGATGCCGGATATCGACATTGATTTTGATGATCGGGGTCGGGCGAAGGTCATCGACTACGTCGTGGAGAAGTACGGTCGCCAAAACGTGTGTCAAATCATCACGTTCGGAACGATGGGGCCTCGCTCCGTAATCCGCGATGTGGCCCGCGTTCTCCAGATTCCGCTTCAGGAAGCTGATCGCATAGCGAAACTCATTCCCGAGCGTCCGGGAGTGACGCTGGACACCGCGTTCAAGGAGGTGCCTGAGTTCGGAAAACTGCTGAAGGATCCGAACGAGCAGATTCGGAATCTGATGCATTACGCCAAGGTGCTCGAAGGCTCCGCACGGCACACCGGAGTGCACGCAGCTGGCGTAATCATCGCTCCGGGAAATGTGAGCAACTACGTCCCCGTTTCCATCGCGAAGGGAAAAGGGGGGGCTGACGATATCGTAATCACCCAGTATGACGGAAAATGGGTCGAGTCGTTTGGCCTCCTGAAAATGGACTTTTTGGGGCTCAAGACGCTGTCTGTGATCGATGACGCCGTTGAATTGATCAAGCAGACGCACGACATCGACATCGATGTAGACAAAATTCCTCTGGACGATGAGCGGACCTACGAGCTGTTTCAGAAAGGAGAATCCATAGCCGTTTTCCAGTTTGAATCGAGTGGCATGCGGGAATGGCTCCGGAAACTCAAACCGACGGCCATAAACGACCTGATTGCGATGAACGCCCTGTACCGACCGGGGCCGATGGACAATATTCCAACCTACATCGCGCGGAAGCACGGACAGGAAGAGGTCAGCTATCCCCACGAAATGCTCAAGCCGATCCTCGAGCCTACGTACGGCATCCCGGTCTACCAGGAACAGGTGATGCAGATGGCGCAGGTCATGGGTGGATATACGCTCGGCGGCGCAGACATTCTGCGGCGCGCGATGGGTAAGAAGAAAAAGTCCGAAATGGTCAAGCAGCGGGCCGTTTTTGTCGAGGGTGCTTCAAAGCGCGATGTCGACGAGAAGACGGCCAACGAAGTATTCGACCTCATGGCAAAGTTCGCCGGTTACGGATTCAACAAATCGCACGCTGCCGCTTATTCGATTGTGGCGTTTCACACCGCCTATCTGAAAGCCCACTATCCGGCGGAATACCTGGCCGCCGCCATGTCGAACGATATGGGCGATACGAAAAAGTTGGCCATCGTACTGGAAGAAGCCCGTCATCTTGGACTCGAACTGCTGGCCCCCGACATCAACGCGAGTTCAGCGCGGTTTACGGTCGATGGTGGGAAAATTCGATTCGGCCTCCGTGCAGTCAAGGGCGTGGGATCGGGTGCCATCGAAGCCATCGAGGAGGAGCGCAACGAAAATGGTCCGTACAAGAGCCTGTTCGATTTCGCACGTCGGGTCAATCTGAAGGCTGTCAATAAAAAGGCCGTTGAAAGTCTTGCACGCGTGGGTGCGATGGATCGGTTGGAGGGGCACCGCGCGCAACTCTCCGAAGCGGTTGATTTGGCCATGCAGTACGGCCAAAAGGCGCAGGCCAACGAGGCGGCGGGAATGATTTCCCTCTTTGGGGAGGCAGGTGGCGATGGCGCCGCAGGACTCGAGCCTTCCCTGCCGGTCGCCGAGCCGTGGCCGCGATCACGACTGCTGAAAGAAGAACGAGAGGCGGTCGGATTTTATGTCTCAGGGCACCCGCTGGAGGCCTACATGGCTGAGTCTCGGGCTTTTGCCTCCGCACAGATCGTGGATGGTCCGGCCATTATAGAGCGTGATGGTCCCGTTGACGATAGCTGGGCAGGCAGAAATAACCGTCCTCTGCACACGTTTTGCGGAATTATCACTGAGGTCCAGCACCGTGTCAACAAATCGGGCAAGCCGTACGCTTTTGCTCAGTTTGAAGACTTTACCGGACAAGCAGAGCTGATGTGCTTTTCGAACACCTACGACCGGATTCAGCGGTATCTGGAGGTCGACGAGATTGTCTTGATCAAAGGCAGTCTGGAGATGCGAAGGGGCATGGTCAATGTGATCGCAAACGATGTGATTCCCATGTGGAAGGTCCGGGAACAGATGGTCAAATCGTTGGCAATACGCATCCCGGCTGACGAGCTGTCCATGGAGCAGGTAGAGGGATTGGAAAATCTACTTTCTGAACACCAGGGTACGTGTAAGCTCTATTTTGATCTGATTTCCGAACGAAGTCCCCACCCGACGCGCGTACTCAGCCGAAATTTTGTTATCGATCCCAATAACGAGGTGATGCAGGGACTCTTTGGTCTCTTCGGGCGCCGCGCAATCGTCGTAGAGGGCGAGAGCTGAGCAACTCGAAGCCCCTTCCGCCCTCTTGTACCGTAACCCTATTCCTAACGTTTCGTAATCGACGGCAGTGATGTCAGAATTCTATAAAATCCTCCGATTGTTGTCAGTCTTCGCGTTGATCCTCCTCGCTTCAGGCTGTGGATCCGCTATTGAGGATTTGCGACAGCGATATCGACCCGGATCTCCAAGAGAGGCCTACGTGCTCGGACTCGAAACGATGGGGATTGCCGAGAGCGCAATAGCCAGCGAGTGGGCACTTCAGGGAGATGAAGCACTCCGCGTCACACTTTCTCCAACCCTTCCTTACCGCGAAGAAGGCAGCCTCTTTCCGACAGAGATAATGGCGTTGGGGTACCGATTGAGACTCGAACGAGGCCAACAGCTGATCGTCCGAGCGTCACTGGACAACGGAAATGATTTTTTCGTCGACTTGTACGAGTCACTGGATGCGATGGGATTACCGATGCGCAGAGTGGCGAGCGCAGATTCGACGGCTGAGTTGAAGCACGACATCGATCGCACCAAAGACTACTTTCTTCGCCTCCAACCAGAAATTCTTTCGGAAGGTGGGTTCCGAATCGAAATAATGACGGACGCTTCGATCATCTTTCCGGTCACTGGTAGGGATACAGGGGCGGTTCAGAGCTTTTTTGGGGATTCTCGCGAGGCCGGACGGAGAAGTCACCACGGTATTGACATCTTCGCTCCCAGAGGAACGCCGGTGATTGCTGTACGAGAGGGTAGAATCAGTCGAGTGCGCACGGGCGGACTAGGCGGAAGGACCGTGTGGCTGCGCGATAACAAGGGCCACAGTTTTTACTATGCGCATCTGGAAGAACAGCTGGTCCAATCCGGCCAACGCGTGGTTCCTGGGGACACCCTGGGACTTGTAGGAAACTCGGGAAATGCGAGAAGCACGCCTCCGCACTTACACTTTGGAATCTACAAGAACGGCCCTCACAACCCCTGGCCATTCGTTTTTTCGCCCAATCTCAGACCGTCTTCGCTACGGGTCGAAAGTCAGTACTTCGGAACGTGGAGACGAACGGATGCTTCCCGCGTCTCGTTACTTGAGGCCCCATCTTCGGGAAGTCTGACGCTTGCGCGATTCGAATCGCCTGTCGACCTGCATATTATTGGCGGCACGAGCACATATTATCATGTTCGCCTGCCTGACGATTCCGAGGGGTATATAACGGCAAGTGACATGGAACGCACAATAATGCGCAACATCAACTCGCCCATTCAGCGATCGAGATCTACAATAGGCTCCTAGCCATTTGGTCCGGCACAGAAACCCGGCGGAAGTCCACACGTCCATGTGCGGTATGTCGATGCGCATCCAACATATACCTCGCCAGTTTCTTGTGTCCCTCGTTCGCGGATACCAGCTACTTCTTTCTCCCCACCTCGGCGCATCCTGCCGGTTCACCCCGAGCTGCTCCGAGTACGCAATTGACGCGCTGCGCCGGTATGGTGCCATCAAGGGCTTTATCTTGGCGACTCACCGCGTAGTGCGATGCAATCCATGGGGTGGCCACGGCCACGACCCTCCCATCTGGTATTCAGAGCGGGAACGAACGGAATCAACTAACAATGAGTCACAGCAAACACACTGAAATTGCCAAATCTGTTACCGCGCGATGCGCCGTTCTGACGTGCAGTGATACGCGAACAACGGACACCGATACCAGTGGGCTATTGATTCAAGAGCAGCTTACTGCTGCCGGCCACGAGCTCGTGAGCTACGCCCTAATTCCAGATGAAGCAGACGAAATCCGCTCACAGCTCACCCGACTCTCTTCTGAGAAAGTGGAAGTTGTAGTTATTAACGGCGGCACGGGCATCTCCCAGCGGGACAACACTTTCGATGCGGTGCAGGACTTGATTGAAACCTCAATTCCCGGATTCGGAGAACTCTTCCGAATGCTCTCCTACCAGGACATCGGTCCGGCCGCGATGCTCTCTAGAGCGACGGCGGGCTTGATCGGAAATATGGTGGTGTTTTCACTACCAGGCTCCAGAGGTGCGGTCGATCTGGCCATGCAGGAGTTGATCTTACCCCAGATAGGCCACCTGGTGTCGGAACTCCGTAAGTAGAGAGTCTATCAGAGCAAAATGGCTCCTATCATTCGAACCGAAGAGCGTCGATTGGGTTGAGCGAGGCTGCTTTCTTCGCTGGATAAAAGCCAAAGAAAATTCCGACGGCAGCCGAAAAGAGGATCGCAACGATCACGGTCTCGGTGTTTACGACGGTGTTCCACCCGGTGAGGGAAGCCAGTAAGCTCGCGCCTCCGAATCCAAGGGCGACTCCTATCGCGCCCCCGAAGATGCTCATCACAATAGATTCGATGAGGAACTGTGTCAGAACATCCGATCCGCGGGCGCCAATGGCCATCCGGATTCCTATTTCCCTGGTGCGCTCTGTGACCGATACGAGCATGATGTTCATGATGCCAATCCCTCCGACGAGGAGAGAAATAGAGGCGATCGCTGCGAGGAGCATGGTCATCACCTCGGTCGTTCCCTCGGCGGCTTCACTCAGCTGGACCTGATTTCTTATTTCGAAGTCGTCGCCCTCCCACTCTGCGAGACCATGAGACTCTCTCATAATGGCTCGTAATTCCACTTGAGCCTCCTCGATATCGTCCGGCGAATAGGTGTTCGCCAGAATCTGACGGATGAAATTCCAATTCGACAGGCGCCTCTGAACGGTCAGAATAGGAGCCAGCGCGACGTCATCCTGGTCATTTCCATCTGGAGTTTGGCCTTTTCTCTCGAGTACACCAATCACTACCAGCGGTACATTTCGCACCAACACCCGCTCTCCTACCGGGTCTGAATCTGGAAAAAGATTTTCGGCGATAGTGGCGCCGAGGATTATCACTTTTTTACCGGTTCGCTCTTCCGAAGCGTCAAAAAATCGGCCAGAGGTGAGCTCCCAGTCTCGAATCAGGGGATAATCAGTTGTAACACCATGAATGGTCGACCTCCAGTTGCCGTTTCCCCCTACAATCTGGGTCCTGGTGAAGATGACTGGTGAAACTCCTGCTATGAAGGCAGACTCGTTTCTGATCTTTTCCGCATCCTCGATCTTCAATCTGTTGAAACTGGATGCGCCCTGACTCACTCCACCTGTCGTGCTCGCGCCAGGAGTGATGACCAGCATGTTGGTCCCCAGATTCTGGATCTGTTCCTGGATCTGAGACTGCGCTCCTTCTCCAACCGCAACCATAATGATAACGGCACCGACGCCGATGATGATGCCCAGCATCGTCAAAAGCGTCCGCATCTTGTTCTTGACAATGCTTTTGCCAGCAACTTTGATCAATCGTAGAGTTCTCATAATTCGCTTATTGTCAGTGTCAGAGACTGTCTGCCGTTTTTTCTTCCAGAATTTCTCCTTCCTGCTCAGCTATCAGCTTCGCAAGATTATCCGCTGCGGAATCCGGCTCCTGAAATTCGTCGCGGATGATCCGGCCGTCACGAAGTTCAATGACGCGTTTCGCATAGCGGACAACGTCCCCTTCGTGCGTCACGATGATGATCGTAATTCCCTGCTCGTTCAGTTCCTGGAAGAGCTGCATGACTTCTGCAGTCGTGCGGCTATCCAGGTTTCCAGTCGGCTCATCGGCCAGCACGATGCTGGGCTCCGTCACGAGCGCGCGGGCGATGGCGACTCGTTGCTGCTGCCCCCCAGACAACTCGTTGGGAAAGTGATCCACCCGGTCACCCAGGCCTACCTTTTCGAGGGCCTTGATGGCCGCCTTTCGATGATTTTTTATGCGATTGGTTCGATCGTACAGTAGCGGTAGTTCGGTGTTTTCGGCTGCGGAGGTACGAGCCAGCAGATTGAATCCCTGAAATACGAAACCAATCTTCTGATTTCGAATGTCAGCCAGCTCGTTCTTTCCCAGTTTGTTTACCTCGATACCATCGAGGAAATAGGATCCCTCTGTCGGGTAGTCCAATCCGCCAATGATATTCATCAGCGTCGATTTTCCGGAGCCAGAATGGCCCATAATCGCGACAAGTTCGCCTTGCCGGATAGTAAGGTCTAGTCCTTGCAACGCATGGACTTTCGTCTTTCCCATGATGTAGGTTTTCCGAACACCGGAAACCAGTATTACCGGGGGAGTTTCACTCATCTCTCTTCGACCTGAATACTTGAATGTGTTTAGAATCCGCCGCCTCGACTGAAACGACTGCCTCGGCTTTCGGTCCTCTGACTGAACGGATTCTGGAACGAACTGGCCACCTGGGACATGGTCACTCCGGAAATGATCTGTAGGCCGGATTCGAGATTGCGACCAATTACTTCGGTCTGCGAGCCATCTGTGATGCCAGTCCGAACCCGGGCGACCATTATTTGGCCGTCGTCATCGAGATACCATAAAGTCGCCGAATTGGATCGACCGCCGCCTTGCTCGCCACCAAATCCACCAGCTCCAAATCCACCCTGCCCGCCTTGACGACCTTGACCACCACCTTGGCCGCCACCTTCACCACCACCCTGCTGGCCTCCACCCGTTGAATCGCCGCGCGATTCTCGCATGGCTTCAAATCGAGCCATCAGGCTGGCCATCATCTCTTCATTTGGACGAAATCGAAGTGCGGCGTTCGGGACTTTCAGGACATCAGCTACCTGTTCAATCAGAAATTCTACTGTGGCAGTCATGCCAGGCAAAAGCTGCCCGTCGGAATTGTCGACGTCAACAACTGCTGTGTACGTCACCACATTTTCCTGAATTCGAGACTGGAGACGAACCTGCCGAACCTGACCATAAAACACACCGTCGTCATAGGCCTGAACCGTAAAGCGAACGGTCTGACCCTCCTTGATCAATCCAATATCACTCTCATCTACCGAGGCCAGAATCTCCATCCTTGACAGATCATTGGCGATCAGAAAAAGCTGAGGTGTGTTCAGCGATGCCGCGACAGTCTGGCCTTCGTCTACATTCCGCTCGATCACTACGCCGCTGATCGGCGAGACGATGGTGGCATAGCCGAGATTTCTTTCGGCTCGTTCCACCCCGATTTCGGACGATATGATACTTGCTTTGGCCAGATCCAGATTATACTTGACCTGGTTGAACTCCACTTCGGTAGTAAAACTTTTCTCGTAAAGATTTTTTACGCGGTCAAACTCGGTCTGGGAAAAATTCAGCTGGGCTCGGTTACGATTCAGCGTCGTGCGCGCATCTTTCAGCGAGCTGGCGAGAAGAGTTGTGTCAATTCGTGCAATGATCTGTCCCCGTCGGACGCGATCATTGAAATCGACATAAATCCGGTTCACAATCCCGGACACCTGCGTTCCAATCTGGACGGTGGTAACAGCACCCAAATTTCCGGTCGAAGCCACCACAGATTCCAGATCACCGGTTTCAAGCGTGACAAATCGATATTCCATTCTGGCTTCCGCTTCTGCGCTGTTGGTGTACCACACCACCCCGACTACGACAACTAGAACTACTGTAAAAGCGATAAATTTTTTCATTTGGCCATGCCGATCGTCGGCAAACTGAGAATTGGTTAGTACTGAAGCCTGTTGAGGGGCTTTAATTGGAAGCCGATGAGTCGGGCCTTGTAGATCCTCGACGCCGCGTGCTGTCGCGTCTGGCCGACTCGGGAAGAGTCGTCATCCGGTCAAACAATGGAGTGATCTGTGGAATCTGATCCGAACTCAAGAGCAGCAACATCTCTTCCCTCATGGCCTCCATCAAATCGACACGATGTCGCCTGTAATGTTGGAGGTGCGGATTCAAGGTGTCCTGATAAGCATCGGCCAACTCGCGCAGCGCGAGCTCCTGGGCTTCGTCGGTCGGATCGATGTATCTGTCGATCATCGAATAAAGCCCGCCCTGGCGTCGCATTTCGGCTCGCTGCGCGTCTCTTCTATTGTGAAGCATGCTCCACCCCAGCGCTCCGACGACGACTCCGATGAGAAGCGTCCCGATGAGTACAGATATTGATTTGGAAGACAGTTTCATGATGGTGATATAAGCCCTAGTGGTCCTCTATGGTCGGGTCGTAGGCCGCAGCAACCGTGACGGGATGCAGGCCTAAAACCATTTCCGTGGTCGACTGTGCGAACTCGTTCGTGCGCGACATTCGAAAATTGTATGCTGCCATGGCGAATATCAGCAACATGCCTGCCACGAAAACTGGCCGAAACCAGCTCATCAGCTCTAGCGAAAGGTTGTCGCCGTTCGACCAGCTTCTTCCCGTCGATCGGCGCACCGCACGTACGATGCGTTCCGTCGGCATCGACATCATCGATGCGTCCCGTTCACTATCAATCAGACTGCGAAGTGAGTCAATAAACTCGGGAGAGACTCCTGCTAGGTCCGAATCCCGGTCATGTGGTTGATACTCTTTCATGGTCATATACATTTGGAGGTGCGACTTTTACCGAAGCACCGTGGCGTCCCCAAGCTCCATTTTGAGTCGTTCTACTCCCCTCTTTAAGCGAGAAAGAACGGTCCCGTAGGGAATGTCCAGGACTCTCGCCGTTTCCTCTGTGCTCATATCCTCGACAAGTCGCAGGATAATTACCGAGCGTTGTTTTTCGGGAAGACTGTCGATTGCCTGCCGCAATATTTGGCTGTCTTCCTTCGTATCCAGATTTTCATCAGAGCGAGTAGCCGCTGCCAGTTCAACATTCTCAATCGTTGTCCAGGGCTGCATCCGCCGTCTCCGCTTCATCCTTCTGAGCGCATCCAGACTCTTATTGATCGCCATGCGAACAATGAAAGTTTTTAAGGAAGCGTCGCCCCGAAATGAGTGTAGCGACTGATGCAGCTTGATGAACACTTCCTGCACAACGTCATCCACTTCTGGAATCGCACCCAACATACCCGTTACCGTCCGGGACACTTCGTCCATGAACCGGTCAACGAGAATGCGAAACGCATTCTCGTTTCCTCCGACCGTCCCATCGATCAGTGTTTGATCCGAACTTTGGTTGTTGAACGTCAATTCTTCCCTGGATACATCTTTTACGAGATGCAAAGGATACAGCAGAGAAGGTGATATGGAGAGTACCAGCTGCAATTTAATAGGCTACTGAGGTGGCCGTCTTCGCTGTCCACCACCACGCTGTCCGCGGTTGCGACGCTGTGACTCCTGGATCTCCTGGTATTTCTCCAGTTGGTCTGCAGACAACAAGTCTGCGAGAGCTGTTAACGTTTCTTCTTGCATGGCGCCCATCTTTTCACGCATGCCTTCTCGTGACCCACTGGCTTGCATCGATGCGAACAGTTCGGTCCGCTTTTCCTGTTGCGCCCAAAGAAGATCTTTGACGCCCGGAGCCGCTTCTTCACTCAATTCGAGGGAAGCGACCAGCTCGACGAAAGTCGATTCAAACGCTTCTTTCTGTTCTTCGGCGGACAACCGCTGCCGGCCTTGCCCGAACACCGATCCCGCCATCACGACGGTCACCAGCGTCAGCATCGCGGCTCGATGCATAGCTTTTTTGGAGGAGTTCATTACTTAAGCCTGTTTTGTGATCATTTTGTTATTAGACGGTTCTGAATCCGTTACATTCCATCGAGATTGAGCCAGCCTTTCGCCCGGTGCGAACCCGTGGAGAGGCCCTGCGTTCGCGAAAATCGCAACTAGAAATCACAGCCGAAAATCACCGCCTACCGTGCCCAGGGAGTTCCGCATATACAACACACTGTCCAATTCGGTTGAACCGATCGAGCCGAGAAAGAAGGATCATCTGACCTTCTACTCCTGTGGCCCTACGGTCTATTCCTACGCGCACATTGGTAATTTTCGCTCGTTCATCACCGCTGACCTTATCTATCGCACCGCGTTGGCGCTCGGTTGGGAGGTCAACTACGCGACAAATGTCACAGATGTAGGGCACCTCACCCAGGACGACCTGAGTGATCCTGCTGGTGAAGACCGGATGGTCAAGGCACTTCAGTCCAAGGAGGGCGAAGACTTCGTCAACATCTGGGACCTGGCCCGATATTACACCGACACTCTGATTGCCGATTGGCGAAGCTTGAATCTACTGGAGCCGACGGTCAGGCCAAGGGCCACAGAGCACATGCGCGAACAGATCGCGGCGGTCGAACAGCTGATGCAAAAGGGACACGCCTACGAAACGTCCCAGGGTGTGTATTTCTCCGTGAGTTCTTTCCCCGAATATGGCAAACTCTCTGGCAACACCCTGGAAAACGAACTCGAACAGACCGTTCGAGATGTAGTGGTTGACGAAGAGAAAAAAGATCCGCGCGATTTCGCTCTCTGGAAAAAGGACGACAAACATCTAATGCAGTGGTACAGTCCATGGGGATGGGGTTTTCCAGGTTGGCACATTGAGTGTTCGGTGATGGCAATGAGATACCTGGGCGACGAAATCGATCTGCATGCGGGAGGAGAAGATCTCATTTTCCCGCACCACGAATGTGAAATAGCTCAATCCGAGTCGTTGACGGGTAAGACATTTGCAAAGACCTGGGTTCACACGCGTTTTCTGAAGGTTGAGGGTGAGAAAATGTCCAAAAGCCTGGGCAACTTTCATCTGGTCCGGGACCTGGTAGAGGCTGAAGATGTGGGCGGCAAAGGAATCGATCCCCTGGCGCTTCGCATGACGTTGCTATCGGGCCACTATCGAAAACCTTTCAACTTCACAATGAAGACGTTGAAAGCGAATGTGAAACACCGTGAACGATTGCAAGAGGCAATCGCTCTCGTTGGCAATCCGGATGACGATGGGGCCGAATACTCGGGTGACCTGGGAACGACCCTGTCCGAGAATTACTCCAAAGCCATGGATGCGATGACCGAAGACCTGAATACGCCCTCGGCACTCGCCGCCTTGTTCGGCGGGACGAAAATGATTCTTGCCTCATCTGTCGAAACGGATGAAAAGGATCGAGCGTCGGCACGAAAGTGGTTATTGGATATGAATAATCTCCTGGGGGTCGTATTCAAGAACGCCGAGGATGATGCCGGGGACGAGGTGGATCCACTGGAGGCCGTCGTCCAACCGCTGTTGGAGGACCGCTCAATGGCCAGGGAAGAGGGAAACTGGGCCCGTGCAGACGCAATTCGAGATAAGTTGACCGAGATGGGCGTCGAGATCATGGATACACCGAATGGTGCGAAGTGGAAGAGAATGGGGAAATTATAACGATATGGGATACGGAAAAACGCTACTCGATTATGGCTCGCTGGAAGGCGGATTGGTTCGCATGATGGAGCGATTCAAGACTGAGGGTAGCATGACTGGAGACGACGCCGCAGATCAGTTTCTGATTCAGAACGCAGACGCGGCTTTGATCGGAATGCTCTTCGATCAGCGAGTGCGTGCAGAGTACGCTTTCACTGGAACGGTTCGCCTGCGGGATCGACTTGGCCATTTCGACATGGCGAAGATGGTAGCGATGGATCTTGAAGACCTCAGAGCCCATTTTGCTGCGAAGCCCGCTGTGCATCGTTTTACCAACGTCATGGCGGAGCGGACACACGCAATCGCAGGAATTGTGGCGGATAAGTACGATGGCAGTGCGGCTAATATGTGGTCCGGAGACGTTCCCTACGAAGTCATCCAGAAACGACTTGTGGAACTACCTGGATTTGGAAAAATGAAAGCCTACAAGATGAAGTTCGTCCTCCATTACTTCGGACATCGGGATTTTTCGGATACCTGATCGTGATCCTTTGATCGGGTGATCATTCAGAGTCGCCCAGCCGTTCAGAGTCGCTCAGCCGTCCAAGCCGCTCGGCCGTTCAGAGCCTCTCAGGCCGTTCAGAGCCTCTCAGGCCGCTGACAGTGCAGATGTCAGTTCTAGGAAATCTCCGTCGGTGACCGTCAGAGGTTTGATCACGAAGTAGTTGCCAGCGCGATGAATGTCCAGGCCTGGCCGTTCGAGAGATGATTCGGAAGTAAAGGTCTCCCAGGCAATGTCGACCGCCGCATCAATCAACTCGGCTGGATTCCACTTGCCAGAATGAGAAAAAATAGATCGTTCCCAGGCGATTGCTCCGCCCGGTACACTGCGAACATATTTTTCTAGGTATTCGTGTGCTCCCATCATTTGATCCTCCACCGAATCTGTCAGTTCTCCCGATTCGATTTGTTGGCTTTCGATACGCTTGTTATCGTCATGTTGCTGAAAAACAAAAGGCAGCAACCCATTCGGGTTACTGCCTGGTCGTACTTCAAACGACATGCCATAGATACGGAGACCGGGGCGCATCCGACTGAACGGTCATAAAGCGAGGCCGAACTGCATCATCGCCGCCAGAAGGCGGGCACGAAGATGATGATTACAGTAAATATTTCGAGCCTTCCAGCCATCATCAGGAACGAAAGCACCCATTTTCCAGCCATGGGGATGTGTGCATAGTTTTCCGTGGGCCCTAGGGTGCCAAAGGCAGGCCCAACGTTTCCTACACTGGACACGGTGGCTCCAAAAGCGGTCAACAGATCGAGTCCAAAAAAGGCCATGACCAGTGTTCCCACACCGATCAGGCCCAGATATAGAACGATGAAGGAAAGCACGTTTTTCATCACATCCTGCGAAACGACGCGATCTCCAAGTCGAATGGGGATGACCGCCTGAGGGTGGATGAGTTGTTTGACCTCCTTGAACGAATTCTTGAACATGAGGACGTGCCGAATCACTTTAACTCCTCCACCAGTCGATCCGGCCATGCCTCCAATAAAAAAGCACAGGAAAATGACGCCGATAACCATAGGTGGCCAGATTTCGTAGTCCGCCGTGCCAAAGCCTGTTGTGGTGATGATGGCCGCCGCCTGGAACGCTCCGTAGCGAAGTGCTTCTGATATTGAAGCGTATCCTTCGAAGACGGCATCCCCCTGAAAGCTCGGTAGGTAAGCCAGTACTGGCGACCAGGTGCCAAATGTTATCAGAAGGGTGGCTACGGCCATGATCCCTACATACACCCGCAATTCGGTGTCTCTGAACACGGTGATGGTGTTGCCGCGAAGCAGACGGAAATGGAGCGCGAAGTTGACACCAGCCAGGAACATGAAGACGGTTATCACCCACTCGATATAGGCTGATCCAAACTGCCCGATTGAACCGTTTTTAGTCGAAAATCCTCCCGTCGCCATGGTCGCAAATGCATGATTGACGGCGTCAAAAGGACCCATGGCCGGCATCAGCAAGAAAATTTCAGCCACCGTGATCCCAACGTAAATCAACCACAACCGCTTCGCAGTTTCCTGAATGCGCGGAGTAAGCTTGTCTGCGGAGGGCCCTGGGACTTCCGCCTTGTACAGCTGCATGCCTCCAACTCCCAAAAGCGGAAGAATGGCCAGGGTCAGTACGATGATTCCCATTCCGCCCAACCAGTGTGCGAGGCTTCTCCAGAACAGAAACGCCTTAGGGATTTCCTCGATGTCTGGATTCCCGCCTCCACCAAAAATGGTTGCGCCTGTCGTAGAGAAGGCGCTCATCGTCTCAAAGAATGCATCCGTGTACGACTCGAGAACGCCACCCAAGATGAACGGAAAGGCGCCCACGATGGAAAGCACGACCCAGGCAAACGCTACAATCGCGAATCCTTCTCTTATTTGAAGCTCACTCCGCTTTTCATCTCGCCGGAACCAGGACAGCAATCCCAGAGCGATAGAACCGAGGGCCGTTACTCCAAAGGCCCACCACTCGGGTTCGCCATAGAAGAGAGCAACCAGCATGGGCAAGAGCAACGCCACACCCAGGAAGAGAACCAGGATGCCGAGGGTGAATATGACCGCGCGAATATTTAGAACCATGGGTCAGTTCGCAAACAGTTGCTCTGCAATCTCCAGCGTATCTGGAAGAACGAAAATGTAAGCTCGGGCCCCTGGAGTGATCTGCGTCAGACCCGTGGCAATTTCGAGATCATCGCCCTTCATCACGGCTGCGATGAGCAGTCCCTCCGGAAGATCAATATTCATGAGAATGTCCTTTGTGATGGCAGACATCGGCGCTGCTTCAATCTCCAGTATTTCGGCGTCCAGTCCGTGCACGTTAGCGACACTCTTGACGTGTTTCCCGCGGAGAAAGCGAATGACTTCCCTGGAAACGGTCAATTTTTTATTCACGGCCGCGTCGAGACCGATCGACTGACTGATCGGGATATAGGCTCCGTTGGAGAGAAGTGCCACCGTTTTTCGTACCCGTAAGTGCTTGGCCAACAGGCAAGTAACGAGATTTGACTCCTCGTCGTCCGTCACGGCTACAAATGCATCCATTTCCGAGAGGCCTTCGCGTACAAGCAGATCTATGTCGGTGCCTTCACCATGAATAACAAGGACAGAACTCAACTCCTCCGCCAACTCTTCAGCCCGCGCCCGGTTGGATTCGACGAGTTTGACGCGTTTGTCTTTTTCCTGGCTGAGCTGCAGAGCAACCCTGGCACCGATATCGGTGCCGCCCAGAATCATGATGTCCTCCAACTTCTGATCGGACTTTCCGAGTATTTCCATGACAGCCGGGATATCCTTGGGTCTGGCGAGGACAAAGATCTGATCATTTTTCCTGAGGCGCTCCCGGCCCCCCGGCAATATGGTTCGAATTCCGCGGGCGATAGCCATCACCCGGAATTTGATATTCGGCGTATCCGAAACCAGGTCAATCAATGTTCGGCCGATAGCTGGACTGTCGGGATCGAGCCTGAGGCCTACCAGATGGAGACGTTCGTCAGCCAACATGAGAACATCGGTCGCACTTGCACGCCGAATGAGTCTTGTAACCTCTGCCGCTGTACTTTCTTCGGGATGGATAATCAGATCTATCCCAAAATCAGAAGTCTTCAGAACCGTCTGCTTTCTGGACAATTCTTCGGACCGAACTCTGGCGATGGTCGTTTCGACGCCCAGACGATCCGCAAGCATGCACGCGATGATATTGACCTCATCGATGGCTGTGACTGCTACGATGATGCGCGCGTCCTGTATGCCTGCCTCTTCCAGAACAGCCGTTGAAGTGCCGTTGCCGCAGACGGTCATTACGTCCAGCTTGTCGTTCACTCGAGCCAGCGCATCCTGATTGACATCCACAACGACGACATCATGCTCCGCGTGCGAGAGCAATTTCGCCACGTCATATCCGACCACACCAGCACCAATTACAATCGCTCTCATTGATTCGGATTTGTATGAATTATGTTATTCAGACTGGCCATTGCTGCATCTCCCAAGCTTGATCCCAGAACATCCATTCATAGCGTGTGCTCGTCCGGAACGCGTCCACAGCCCGCTCTTGGTGTTCAGGTCCATGAGACCCCGCGAGTCGTTCCAGAAATGCCATCATCTCGTTCGAATACGTCACAAATGCAGGATCTGAATAGGTCTCAAGCCAATCCCGATACGGATGGGAATCAGAGATGTGTCCCATCTCTTCGAGAATTCTGATTCCAAAATCGGTGTAGAGCCACGGGCATGGCGTGAGTGCACCGACGGCTTCGAGGAGAGAACCCTGCCTCGCACAGGTCAGCAAATGGTCCTGGTAGGCGCGATTACTCGGGCTCATTTCAAGGGCGGCGATATCCTGTGGACTATATCCGAGCACCTTGCCGTACTCATCATGAAGCTGCCTTTCGACGACGATGGCCAGGCGCGCTCCTTCGATGAACCACAACTTGTCATCCGGCGCAGTGAAGCGCGTCGACAGAATGCTGCAGGCGTCAGCGAATGCTTCCAGATAACGCGCGTCCTGCATCTGGTAAAACCGGAAGCGTTCGGTGGACAAGCTCCCGTCAATCAGGCCTTTCACAAACGGGTGATCGAAAGACGCCTCCCATTGACTGCGACATGCCTCGAGGCATCGCGCAGCGAACGGAGGAATCTCAAGCTCCACGGAGGATTGGCTTTGTGAATCGAATCCTGCCTGGATTTCGTGTGAACGATCGGCCGCCGAATCAGTGTCGGGCAAACCATCAATGTCCGGAAGAGGACTTTCCATGTAACGAATTTAGACGAACAACGATAACCGCTCCAAAGATAGTTATGCGGGAAAGGGCGGTCAATTGTGGCAAGATCAATTGGGGCGTGATCCTGCCGGGAGATCAGCGCCGGATTCGGGCTCTTTGGAGGCCTTGGAGTCTGATTCGGAGCCCGAATGCCCTTCAGACCGGGTTTCCGTAACCGAAAGAGGCACTTTGATCCAAAACGTCGTCCCGCTGTTCAATTCTGTATCGAATCCAATCTCCCCATCCATGCTCTCGATGGTCCTGCGTGCGATTGCCAGGCCCAGCCCCGTACCACTCGTCTTGGTCGAAAAACTGGGCACGAAAATCTTTTCCCAAAGGTTTCGGGGAATTCCCGAACCATTGTCCGAAACCCGGCCCAGTACCCATGAGACGCCACGTACGTCCGTCTCCAGGTTCGTCGAAACGCTGATTTCGGCAATTCTGTCATCGGGAACGGCTTGAATGGCATTTTTCAGGAAGTTGACATACACCCTTCGCACGGCTTCTCGGTCACCGGACACAATCAGCGTCTTCGGATGTAGCTCCATCTCGATAATGACATTGTCCTCGGCCTGCATCAATTCTACGGCCTCGGCTATCACGTCATTCAAGTTGACCTCTTCCCGGATATGCTTCGGCATCCGCCCGAACGAGGAAAACTCATTCGCGATTCGAGCAAGGGTATCGATCTGTTCGATGAGGGTGGTGGTAGTCTGGGAAAACTTTCGGGAAAATTTATCATCGTCCGAGCCATCCTCACTCCTGCGATTGAACGCGGTACGCAGGTGCTGAATCGACAACTTCATGGGGGTGAGTGGGTTTTTGATTTCATGAGCTACCTGGCGGGCCATTTCTCGCCAGGCCATTTGACGTTCCTGCTGCCCCAGAAGATTTCTGCTCTCCTCGATCTGATCCTGCATGGTGTTGAATGAATCAACGAGATCCGCGATTTCGTCTCCCGTATCTACTTTCGAGATCCGCTCGAAATGGCCCGCCGCTACAGCCTTGAGTCCGGCTCGAAGCTGCGCAATGGGACGTGTCAGGGCATTCGCCAACAGCGATGCGGTGACCATTACCACGAGAACCAACAACAGAAGGGCTCCAAAGAGATAGGCGACCGTTCGGGCCCGCTCCTCTTCAATGCGCTCCTGCTCGGGCAGAGTCGGAATGGAAACGACGTAATGAGGGATTCCCCGCTCATCCGTCAGCGCAAGGTAGCCGGCCTTGTAGGCAAAGGTGCCCAGTTTCTCTTCAACCGTGATGAACCGGAATCCTTTGAAGTAGAGCGCTTCATAGGCTTCAATGGGCAGTCTACGTTCAATCAGTCGATCGCGTATCAATTCTGGTCGAGACGCTTGTTCAACTTCGAGATTGTGATATACATTCAAGTCGAGTCCCACCCGTGCGGCCAGGGAGTCCACGCTGATGCGATCCAGAACTCGGTAGGGTAGCTCTTCGCCCCTCGTCTCGAGATCTAGTGTCTGTTCCACTCGTTCCAGATGTTGCCTGAGCCAGGATTCGATGGCCTGCTCATTCTCCTCGGTCACGACACCCAGTCCGACGAAGCCCATCGCGACAACCGTAATAATTCCAACGGAAAAGAACGCATTCAGAACTTTATCGCGAAATTGGCGGACGTCCGGCTGAAGGGACGGATTCCGAAGTCGGAAGAAAAGCCCACCAAAGTAGAACGGCATCGCCAAAAACAGGCCGGCGACGACGATGCGCAGTAAGTGATAGAGCTGGTCGAACACGTTTGTCGTGCGTCGACGGACAGCCGTGACACCAATTCCCGCATTTTGTTCGAGACTTTCCTCTACCCGGTAATAAGTCTGGTATTCCCGGTCTCGAACCGATTCAAGGGTCCACAGCTCCGTTTCTCCTCGCAGCCTGACGGTCACGTTGCGATCCATAATTGTTCGTCCGAAGTTTTTCCCTTCGGTTCGAACCAGGACGCCATCTCTGAATTCCGCCACCGACAGGTCAGAATATCTTTCGCCGTAATACCCACCCGGTGACAACACCTTGGGAAACGGAGAGGCGGCCGAACCCGCCAGGGCACGCTGTTCGGCCAGCACCAGAATGAACCCATCGCCTCGCAACAACTGGAAACCAGCGTATCTGAATCGATTCTGATCCTTTGATCCCGTCAATTTCTCGATCATCGACCCGGAATTGCCAAAGTCGTCATACATGGCTGTGAACAGACCAAACTCAGATTCATCGGCTACGTCCTGCATGGCACGAGGTAATCTGCGGTTGAGATTGCTGTACCTCCCCTGAACGCTCCCCCCGTCATCGAAGAGCGTGATGGTTACGTCGTAGGTCGCCAGCGCCGAAAGCGGAGAGCCTTTGGTAACAGATTCCACCAAGGAGTCCAACTGAGAGCGGCGAGCGAAGCCCTCATCGGCGGGCACCAGTTCCAGATTGTCTCCAAATTCGTCGGAACGAGCATCACCCAGGACCTGTGATATGGCGAACATGACGCGCGAATCACGATCCTCCAGAAACGATTCGGCGGCGTCCTGCATTCTCATCTCAACCTTCCGATTCGAGCTCATCTCAAGCATCGGAAAGAGCACCATCGAAGTGACGATGACCATCGGAACGATTCGCCTCAACACGACGATCGGAGATCTGCGAGTCGGTTGAATGGGTCCGATGAACGCAGTGACATAGGTCACCGATACGACGATGATAAAAATTTCGGCGGGTAGAAGAATTCCGACAGGTTCAACGAATGCAATCAGTGCTGTGATGACGGCCGCTGTAGTTCCTACGACGAGAAGAAGGCTCTTTTTCGAGGGAAGTACGTCAAATTGAACCCGAAAAGCCTCCGTCACCAACCACAGAGATCGGCCCGCCAGGAGGATGACAGAAAACACGAGAAGGAGTAGGGCGCCGAACACCACAATGACAAGTTGTTCGGGCAACAAACCCGAGCGTGCAAACAGAGCCAGTGTGCTGTCAAGTACTGCATGCTGGGCAATTTGAAACAGAATGCCGGCAAGGAAAAGCACAACGATCTGGTGCAGAACGATACTCGAGACCACCCGAAGAGAAACCTGGGAGTTCGTGTAGCCAAGAATTGACTGTATCCGCTCTCTGAGCGGAGCTGACAAGCGGAGTATCATCAATGCTCCCAGCGAAATGGCAAGGGCGGTGATGAACAGATCTCCGATGGTGCGCAGACTCCCGAACCCGAATACGGAAGCCAGGTGTTGCGGGTCGAACAAGGGCGCCAAAGGAGCCTTTCCGGTCTGCCAGCGGGACGGAATATGCGCAATCAGCAAGATCCATCTGGATATCAATAAGATCCCGAGATAGCCGGAAACGGTGCCTTTCGCCACTCGGGAGGCCCCTCCCACCGGAGCATATCGCCACAGAATCGATGTCGATCTGACAACCACATAAAAGATCAACATGAACAACCAGAACGCGAGAACATCCGCATACCGGGCTTTTTTTATCGTTCGCCACGCGGCCAGATCGGCGTCAGTGATTGACACGCTGCCGACCGGAAAATCCAGAGGTGATCTTATCAAATAGTCGCCTTCTACGGAGGTTCGAACCGTTTCGCCGAAGGTGAACTCAACCGTCCGACCGAGTCGGCGAGACCACTCTTCATCCCACGTGTAGTCTCTGAGGTAGTCGTTCTTGAGCGGCATTTTGCTCTCGACCATCTGTCCGAGCCGAATTACACCCAGAACTGACGTCCCGTCTCGAACTGGCACCCAGACGATGACAGCCGTTCTTGACGGACCATCCAGAACCAGACTTTCCTGAACCTGTCCCAGAAACCGTTCATCTTGTACGGCAGAGTCCATGGGAAATACTGCCCCATTCCACGCAGTGAGAGTCGGGGTAGGATCGTAGAACTCTACAAATTGTCGGGCATCCAATCTTAGCGAAGCTGCTATTTGGACAAGCTCTTCCCGCCCGGATTGATTCTCCTCCAAACGACGGAATCCGTCGACCACTTCCTCTTGTCGAGCGATCTTGGATGCTCGACTTCGGAGGTCCGCATAGAGGTTATCCAGTTCTGCCTGAATCAGCGTGACCGCTTCCACTCTTTTTTCCGCAGACAATTCCGAGTGGACAGAATCCAGTCGGGACACATCCCAAATACCTCCAACCCAGGTAAACAGGGCTGCCAGAACCAGAAACGTCAGAACCAGGCGAGAATTCCTGGACCACACGGCTTCCAACAACGGGTGAGGGGTTTCAGCCATCGGCCTCCTCAATCAGCAGCTCTCGAATCTTCCATACACCTCTCGAGTTTCGCAAGCGCATGAAGATCGGGATCGGAGATTTCGAGGCCTTCGTCTGGTAAGCACCCTCGAGAAACCAGGCACTAGGCGTCTGGGTAAAGTTGATAATCTTGAAGTCATCGGGAGGAAAGTCACCGAAAAACTCCTTCAGCAGCAGCGTTGCCTGTCCACGAGAATAAAAACGGCCTTCACCGAACAAGGCGATCTCCACAGAACTGACGGTCTGTCTGGCCAGTCCAACCGCGTCTGCTGACATGATGGAGGCCCGAATTTCTGAAATTACCTGCTCACGCGATTGCGCCTGGACACTATTCCCCGGGCCGAGTAAGAGCGTGACTGCCAACACTATGGACGCGAAGCGATTCATATCTCAAAAAGTAGCAAGAAATGCGCCCATAATCGCGCGAAAAGCATTCGGGCCTATTCATGGCCAAATGGGGCCAGGCCGCTCCTCCATTGTAGGGAATCGTCTACAGGCGTGATCTTTTAAAAGGCCACGTCAGTTCTCTGCCTCGATCTATTTAAAGTAGATGAGGGTGACTCCCGCTCCACCTTCATTGATCGGAGCCTCCTCGAAGTGAGAAACGCTGTCTGTTTTGGCAAGATACTCGTGGAGGGCCGAGCGAAGCGCCCCGGTACCCTTTCCATGAAGAACTTCAGCTCGTTCGATCCCGGCAGCCATTGCCTGATCTACAAAGGGGGTGATTTCTGAAAACGCCTCATCTACTCTTCTACCGCGGATATCAAGACGGATCGCGGCAGATTGAATTCCTGATCCCGAATCTGCGGAGGACGACTTCCGGACTCTCACCTCCTGCTTTGGTTTACCCGCAACTTTGATGAGCCTGTCAATCTCCGTTTTCATCTGCATGCTGGCGAAAGCGACCATCGCATGATTTCCATCCAGCTCCAGAATCTCTCCTACGGTCTGGCCGTCGGTCATCCGGACCTGATCACCAACCCGAATTGGGCCAGCTACTCGTGGAGCTGTGGGCGCCTTGGATGCTTTCTTTTTTTTTCTGGACCTTCCCTTGCTATCACTTCTCTTGGTTTCTTCGGCGAGACTGACCTTCTTTTCTTCGAGATCTCCTCGTGCCTTGGACGTCGTTTTTCGATCGGCCCCCGATTCCTTGATTTCCCGGATGGTCCTCTCGACCACCCTGTTGGCGTCGCGAACGATTGCGTCTGCCTGACGGAGGGCGTCCTCACGAATATTCTGCCTTTCCTCCTGAAGTGAATCCACTCGCTGCTGGAAAATTTCGCGGCGCTCGGCAACATCACCCTTCATCTCATCCAGATCACGAAGTGTTTCGGCAAGCTCGCTGTTTCTCCTCATGAGGTCCTGAATGAGAATCTCAGCGCTGGCATGCCCGGACGCCATCAAGTCGGTGGATCGAGTGATCACGGCCGCGGGAAGACCGGCACGGGTGGCGATTTCCGTGGCGTAGGATGAGCCGGGAATTCCCGGTACAAATTCGAAGGTGGGCCTGAGATTGGTCTGATCGAACATCATCGAACCATTCTGAATACCCTCTGACTCGTGAGCAAACACCTTGAGAGGACCGTAATGGGTCGTCACGATGGTGCGGACGCCCTTTTCATGTAATGACTCCAGAATGGCTCGCGCCAGGGCGCCACCCGCTTCAGGATCCGTCCCCGTCCCCGCTTCATCGATGAGGACGAGTGAATCGCGATCGGCTGTTTCGAGAATATGACTGAGGGTCTTCAGGTGAGAGGTAAATGTTGAGAGGTCATCTGAGAGGGACTGTTCATCTCCAATGTCGACGAAAATTCCACTGAACAGATCGAATCGGGATTCTTCGGCCACTGGAATGGGAAGTCCAAGCTGGACCATGGACGCCATCAACCCAACCGCTTTCATGGTCACCGATTTTCCGCCAGCATTGGGACCGGAAATGATGAGGACGGTGTGATCTTCACCCAGATTCATGGAAAAGGGGACGACCTCTCGAGACGAGCCCTCTGCCTTGAACACGAGCGCAAGTGCTGGATTTCGGCCGTCCGAAAAGGATACAATTCCATCCTGTTCTACGCGCGGAACGCAGGACCCCAGCTCGTTGGAGAGGGTGGCCTTAGCCCGTAGAACATCAAATCGGGCGAGCTGGTCCACCGAGGAACTGAGCGTGGGAAGAATCGCGCGGATCCTGTCGGTTAAATCAACCCGAATCGCAAACATCTCTCTCATCTCCTCCAGCTCCAGTTCCCGAACCATATTGTTGCTTTCGAGACTCACGGCCGGCTCAATAAACACCGTTTTACCAGAGGCAGATACGTCGTGAACGAATCCGTCCACGCGTCTTTTTGCTTCCACACGGATCGGAATGACGACTCTCCCCGCCCGTATGGTTGGCTGATCACCGGCAGCGTAGCCCTCTCCAGATGCCCGTTTGAGCGCTTCGGACGCAGATCGGCGGGCCCGCCCGTGCGCACTGACCAGATCTCGTCTGATTTTCCGCAATTCGGATGACGCTCCATCCTTGAACTCACCTGATTCGTCGATTGTGGAAAAAATCGCTTCAGATGGGGAATCGGCAGCGGACATTCCCTCAAGTATGCCATTAACGAGCGGATACTTGTCTCGTCTGAGGTGAAAAAAACGCTCAACTCGTGAGGCCATATCGAGAAAAACGCCAATCGAATAAATCTCGACCGTGTCCAGAGCAGATCCTACTGGAGGTACTTTTTCAAGAGAACGAGCGACATCAGGAAGCCCGCTAAAGTGAAGTGGGTCATCAAATTCGAGGCATCGCTGCAGTTCTGCCACTGCCTTGAGCTCGCTCCGAACTTCCTCGACAGAATCGAACGTTAAGAATTCCGTCAGGCGAACCCTGGTCCCCTCCCCTGAGAGGTGCTGGGTAAGCCGTGATAGCACCACGTTCAAACCCAGCTTGTCCGCACCCTCTGATGGATAGATCATCACGTTTAGAATCCTTTTCTCAACTCGACACTTCGCTGTGATCGCCGATGTTCAACACACCGGTGAACCCCTCAACGCGGGCGCTCTGGCCAACGAGGGAGTCTGATAGATTTGAATTTGAAATGGTCGCGTCGGCGAACACAATCCCAGCCTTCAGCACCGAGTTCGAAATTGTCGCGCCGGATTCTATAGATGTTTCCGGTCCAATTTCACCACCGACGATGCGGACGCCCTCCCCGACATAAACAGGTTGATGCACAACGGTCCCCTCGACGCTGCCTTCCGGAATGGGGTGCTTTTCTCTGCGGATAATAAATCGTGTTGTCTCGGCGAGTGCTTCGATGGTACCGCAATCGAGCCAGTCGGTGACGGTCGCCGTGCGAAATACGCGGTCTTCCTTGAGCATTCTATCGAACGCGTCCGTCAACTGATACTCGCCTCCAAAGCCAGTGATCTCGTTGTCGAACAGGTACTGAATCGCATCCCGGAGCATTGCGAGGTCACGAACATAATAGATTCCGATCAGCGCTTCCGTGGAAATCAGTTCTTTCGGCTTCTCAACCAGTGCCACGATTTTATCCCCTTCGCGAACGGCGACGCCGAATCTACTTGGGTCCTCCACGTGTTTTACCCAGGCCACCACGTCGGAATCCGACAAATCGACGCCGGGCTCCATGAAAAAGAGGGTATCGGCGAATACGACGATTCCCTCTCCCTCCAACTTATCTCCTGCGCATCCCACGGCATGAGCCGTGCCCAGTGCAACGTCTTGAACTCCGAACGATGCAGATGCATCGTGACGCTGACAGATGTCCGTCAGGGAGTCCCTTACTTCCTGGCCAAAATCGGGACCGAGAATAAAAACTCCTTCCGTGATCGGTCGGGGAAGAACCGTGGAAAAAGTATTTACGATTCGTTCCACCATGCTCTTACCACAAACGGGCAGAAGCGGTTTGGGAGTCACGTGAGAGTGCGGACGGACACGCGTACCGCGACCGGCCATCGGAATTATCAGCTTCATGTGGTCTATTGAATTCGGAAGAGATTTCAGACCACAAGATAGGTCTACAAAAAAGCACTCACACGAATGGCGCAGCTAAATGTCCAAGGATTTTGACCGGTTTTGGTTGTCCTATGTGGTCAGTATCCTTTCCCCCTGCGTGCCGGGTCCTGGCCCATGAAGCACCATTCCAACAACCCTAATCACAGAGATCATGACTCAACTCCCTCACCCGAAGCCAGGCGCTTCTACATCGACCTACGACTCCTGGCAGGATGCCCGGATCAAGGACCTGTGGCGGGTTTTTCGCATCATGGGCGAATTTGTTGATGGCTTCGAAACACTGTCTGAAGTGGGCCCCGCGGTTTCCATCTTTGGATCTGCGAGAACCAAACCCGACCACCCGAACTATTTACTGGCCGAACAGGTCGCCAGCGCACTCGTGGCCCGCGGATTCGGGGTAATCAGCGGTGGAGGCCCGGGTATCATGGAAGCGGCCAACAAGGGTGCACGGGATGCGAAGGGAGTGTCGGTAGGATTGAATATTGATTTGCCCCACGAGCAGAAACCCAATCCATATATAGATCCTGAGCACCTCATCGATTTCAACTTTTTTTTCGTCAGAAAAGTCATGTTCGTCAAATACGCGCAGGGGTTCGTTGTTCTGCCAGGTGGATTTGGGACCATGGACGAACTATTCGAGGCGCTGACGCTGATACAAACCCACAAATCTACTCCCTTCCCGGTCGTGTTGATGGGCAGTAAATTCTGGTCAGGTCTCCTTGATTGGCTGAAGAGCACGATGCTGGAAGCGGGAAACATATCTCCCGAAAACCTCGAATTGTTCAGTGTTACTGACGATCCCCAAGAGGCGGCTGAACTGATAAGTAAGTTTTATCAAGATCGGGCGATGACTCCAAATTTCTAATTTGCTTTACACATGTGTGCTCAGATGTACTTAGATTTGCCCTGATGCGACCTCCCCACAGAGGAAACAAGGTGATTTCTAGTGGCGTTGGTGCAACTTCTTGATCCTTCAACGTTCTTTACCCGGAGCCCTGTACTCAAGAAGTAGCCACCACCTTCGGAGCTCCTTATCATTTTCGACCAATCAGTGAATACCCGATGACTGTTTTCAGCTCGATGCGGACCGCCATCACGATGACGCTTTGCCTGACCTTTATGGTCGTTCTCAGCAATAAATCGGCCACGGCTCAAGATTCTCAAGCCTATAAAGAGACGTTCAACGAGGCTCGCGAAGCCGCCCTGGCAAAGGACTTTCCTACGGCCCTCACGAAGTACACAGATGCCGCTGCAGCAGCAAACGTCGAAGGCGATGATGTTGTGGAAAGGCAGGCGCGCAAAACAATTGCCTCACTCGAATACATTCTTGGTCGCAGATTTCTTAAGACTGACGATTTTGACACTGCTCTCGCGCACTTCGACAACGGAATTTCGAACTACCCGAGTTACGCGAAAAATTATCTCGCTCGGGCGAGCACGCTGAAAAAAATGGATCGGATGGACGATGCCATTACCGGTTTCGCTCAGACGATGGATGTTGCAACCGCCGGTAGCGATACCAAGGTAGCTCGTCAAGCTGAAGATGCGATTCGGGGCCACTATATATTTCTGGCCTCAACGGCACTTAGCCGCAATGGAGCGCGCACCTCGACGACAGATGCCAATGAAGCGATGGATTACATCATCACTATGCTTCAGTATGTAGATCCGGATGCTGACGCATTTTACTACACCGCCGTGAGCCAGAAGGTTAAAGGACAGTCTATGGAAGCGGTGATGAGTGCGGACGAAGCGTTGGCCCTACATACCGGAAGCCGTACCGATAAAGCGAAAATTTACTTTGTCAAAGGCGAGGCGCTCATGAACGTTGGCGATGTCGCGGGTGCGAAGGAAGCTTTTCGGAACGCTGCGTTCGGCAACTACAAAAATTCTGCTGAGCACTTCATCGAAACGCTTGGTTCCAACTGATTCTAGCGGGACGAACACACTGTGCATCCAAAATGATAGAAGCCCGCGGCCGACAGGCCGCGGGCTTCTATTATCTCCACCCTGTGCCTGCGTATCTTACCTGCCTAAGTAGCCTGAAAATCAATGGAATTCCAGGACATATCAGTCAGTGCTGAAGTTGGAAGTGGCACCACCCTCGGCCAGTTCGTTGTGATCGAAGCGGACGTCGTGATCGGCGATAACTGCTCGATCGGACATCATGTTATTTTGAAGAGCGGAACCAGACTGGGCGAATCCGTACAGGTTGGTGACCACAGTATTCTTGGAAAACAGCCCATGAGAGCCGCAAACTCTGCTGTTACCACCGCCGATGTGCAGGCCGGTCCTGTAATTGGGGACCGCGTGCGCATAGGCTCGTCATCGATAATTTATGCGGGATGCCAATTGGCTGAGGATGTATTTGTCGCCGATATGGTGACCATCCGAGAACGGGTAACGATCGGACAGAAAACGATCGTGGGACGCGGAGTAGCTATCGAAAACCAGTGCACCATCGGTGAATTGTGCAAATTGGAGACCAATGCTTATATCACCGCCTACTCAACTGTCGGAGATCGGGTATTCGTCGCACCAGGTGTGCTGACGAGCAATGATAATTTTATTGGCCGCACCGAAGAGCGGTTCAAACATTTCAAGGGCGCAGTTCTGGAAGAGGGCGCTCGCCTGGGTGTCGGAGCGGTACTCCTTCCTGGAGTCGTCATTTCCAAAGAGGCCGTCGTGGCGGCAGGAGCTGTGCAGACAAGAGACGCCGAGGAAGCGACAGTACACATGGGTGTGCCAGCCAAAGCCGCAGGACCTGTTCCCAAGGAGCAATTGTTGTCTTCTGAAGATTGATGAATCCACGTATGGACATTCACATACCAACGGACATTTACATGGTCGACCTCCACAGCCAGTATCTCAGGATCAAGGAGGAGATCGACATCGCGATTCAAGAGGTCATCGACAGCTCGATGTTTATTCGAGGGCCTGTGTTGTCTGCATTCGAGTCTGAGTTGTCAGCAGAACTGGGAGGCGTAGGGGTTCTCGGTGTGGCAAACGGCACGGATGCACTGCAGATTGCACTGATGGCCCTTGGTGTCGGCCCGGGAGACGAGGTGATCACGCCCTCGTTTACGTTTGTGGCGACCGCGGAGGCGGTCGGATTACTTGGAGCAACCCCGGTATTTGCCGATATCGACCCTCACACGTTCAGTATTGACGCCGAACAGATTCAGGCACTGATTACGGGGGAAACCAAAGCCATCGTACCCGTGCATTTGTTCGGTCAATGCGCGGATATGAGCGCCATCATGGATATTGCCGAGTCTCATGGGATTCCTGTAATCGAAGATGCTGCACAAGCCGTCGGCGCCCGGTTCGAAGGCCGAACGGCGGGGTCCATGGGCGATTTTGGCACACTGTCCTTCTTCCCCACTAAAAACCTGGCCTGCTTCGGAGACGGTGGAGCCGTCGTCAGCCACGATCCCGATCTTCTAGATCGCGCACGCCTCATTGCAAATCACGGCTCCATGAAAAAATACCACAACGAAATTATCGGAATAAATTCGAGATTGGATGCGATGCAGGCGGCCATTCTTCGGGTGAAATTAAAACATCTTCAAGAGTATTCGGACGCCCGAAGATTGGCCGCCGACCGATACGATGAACTGTTTTCGGATGTGAGTGAAATCACATGTCCCGTTCGAGACGAGCGAAGCACGCACGTATTCCACCAGTACACCATCAGGGTGATCGGAGGTGATTCGAAGAGGCGTGATGCCCTGCAACAATTCCTGAAGCAGCGTGAGGTGCCCTCGTTCGTGTACTACCCCGTTCCGCTACATCTGCTGCCGATCTACAAAGACGATCCGACCTCCTGCAGAACGGGAACGATGGATGAGACCAGTCGAGCGACAAACGAGGTGCTCTCTCTGCCCATGCATACCGAGCTGACCCACGCCCAGCAAGTCAAGGTCGTAGACACTTGTCGAGCTTTTTTTAACGAGTAGTTGCTTCCAGTGGAGGTCAGGATAGAGTGGCGGAGCAACCCGTTGGTGAGCCTCCTTGGTTGTTTTGTTAGATCACAATTGATAGAACGCACTTCATTCGGAAAATTCGTTCTGGATGCGGTATCGACGCATGGGGTGGGCTCTTAAAACATTTAGGCGTGAAGATAGTGTGAAGGATACCCTTTATAGCGCTTCCTTTTGGCTGATCAATCGCAACACAACGGTCTATAATGCGTAAATCTGTCATATTCGGTTCGTTTTAATGATTATGATTGTAGGTATTACTCATGGTTGACAAGGAAAAGGTTCGCAGTTCGATTGAAGAAATGAAGGTTAAAGGCAATCAACTCGTAGATAAAATCAAGGAAATTATCGAGGACGGAAACGCCAAACGGGTCAGCATCCGCAAAGATGGTCGAACCCTTCTCGAATTCCCCCTCTCTGTTGGAGTAGGTGGCGCAACTGCTGCCATCTTTCTGATGCCCACGCTGGCAGCGGTTGGTGCTCTAGCTGCTCTCGTGACCGATGTGGAAATTGAGGTCGAACGAGAGGAAGACAATGTTACCGAGGTTGAAGTCGAGGAAGTGGCTGACGAAGAAGAGTAAGCCTATCTTCTTTCGGCGCCGAGTGACATTACTCATCTTTCCGAGCCCCGTAAATGACTGATGTGAATCCGGTGGGTCGGGTGAACGGGAGTTCACCTGTCTTGCCCGTTACGTTTAACAATCTTCTTTCGGCCGCAGATCGACTTTCGGGAATTGCGACCAAGACGCCAGTAATCACCAGTCGGACACTCGATGATATGTCGGGTGCAACTGTTTTCGTGAAATGCGAAAATTTTCAACGCTCGGGTGCGTTCAAGTTTCGCGGTGCGTACAACGCCCTCAGCCGTCTACGGGAAAGCGACAAAGAAGCGGGAGTCCTCACGTACTCTTCCGGAAATCACGCTCAAGCGATAGCTCTAGCAGGTCGACTGCTAGGTATTCGAACGACGATAGTGATGCCTGAAGATGCACCTGCCGTAAAGATGAGGGCCACCGCAGGTTACGGAGCCGAAATCATCACCTATGATAAAGATGCCACGTGCCGGGAAACCCTGGCCGCTTCCATTGCAGAAGAGAGGGGCATGACCATCATCCCGCCCTACGATCATGTTGATATAGTGGCCGGCCAGGGAACGGTTGGACTCGAAGTGATGCAGGCTGCTCACGATCTTGATTTCATTTTCATCCCCTGCGGAGGTGGCGGCCTCCTCTCAGGATGTGCTATCTCTACCAAGCATCTCCAGCCAAACTGCAAAGTCGTCGGAGTGGAACCCACCGAGGCAGACGACGCGACTCGCTCGTTTTATTCGGGTACGTTGCAGACCGTCCACAATCCGGACACCATCGCGGATGGTGCCAGAACACCATACCTCGGCAAAATCACCTTTCCACTTGTCCGCGCCCATGTAGATGAAATGATCACTGTTCCAGACAGTGATCTCGTTCGCGCAATGCGTTTCTTTTGGGAGCGCGCAAAACTGGTCGTCGAGCCTACGGGCGCGATGGCTACTGCCGGGATGCTTTCCGGTCAGTTCGACATCAAGGGTGCCAGAGTAGCCGTGATCATAAGCGGTGGAAACGTCGACCTGGCAAACGCACTTTCCCTGTTTCAAGAGCAACAACACACTTGAGCCCGATGCTGGAACTGGATTCCATAAGCAGATTCCGGTTGTATCTGAATCCCATCGTCTCAAAGTATGAGTCCGCTTCGTTCATTCAAGACGACCCCATTTCGATTCCCCACGCGTTTGACGATCCGATAGATCAGGAGGTAATTGGACTCTTTGCATCGATGTTGGCCTGGGGAAGGCGTGATGTCATGCTTCGCAAACTGGAAGAGCTGTGTGATCGCATGTCCTACAAACCAGCCTCCTTCGTGCACTCATACAAGAGCGATAGAGATCGAAGACGTCTCGAAGGATTTGTCCATCGCACCTTTAATGAAGGCGACCTGGACGGCATCCTGGTCTCACTGAAAAAGCTGCTCAACGGCGGGACCGTGGAGCAAGCGTTCCTTGCCGGAGTGGACCCCTCGGACCCGGTTCGATCTGGAATTCAGAGTTTCTCCGACCGAATGCTCGGTGGTGTACCGGGCCAGCCGGCTCGTATCAGACAACACATCGCACGACCATCCAGAGGAAGCGCCTGCAAGCGAATGAACATGTATTTGCGTTGGATGGTTCGGAAGGGACCTGTGGATATGGGAATATGGGACATCCTGGATCCTTCAGATTTGAAACTTCCCCTGGACGTGCACTCTGGAACTCAGGCCCGTGCCATCGGCCTCCTTGCGCGCAAATCAAACGACTGGAAGGCCGTCGAAGATCTCACCTTGAATTGCTTGGCGTTGGACCCAGTGGACCCCTGCAAGTACGATTTTGCACTGTTCGGTGCTGGATCAGCGGGAGAAACGCTCAGTCTGGATGCAGAAAATTAGATGGAACGATCCGCCATGTGATCGCCGACCGCGTGGTAAGCCCGCTGGTGATACACAATGGGCCTGGCTGGCTCTCCTTCCGTGATGCCTTCGACGCAGGCCAGGAATATCGAATGATCCCCTCCATCATAAATTTGGGTGCGTCTACAGTCGAAACGGACCAGATATTGTTTCAGAGTAGGAATATTGTGTGGCCCGTCCTCTGTCCAGTTCCGATTGAGTTGTTCTCGACACGAAAGTGTGGGATCTGCAAAACGATCGGATACATCTGCCTGATCATCCATCAGAACGTGTACCAGAAAACGTTCAGCCTGGATGGCCTCCGCGTAAATGGAAGAATCCTTGTTGATGTTGAAACAGATGAGTGGAGGATCCAGCGAAAGACTAACGAATGATCCTATCGTAATTCCGCAGGGTCCTTCCTTTGCGTCAAAGGTAACCACCGTCACGACCGTCGGTACGTGTCTCATTCCACGCCGAAACGATTCTGCGTCTACGGGCACTATAGGATTGTTACTCAAGATGGCTTTTTCTTAACTGGGCTATGAAAACACGTCTTTGACACGAGAAAAGAAACCTCGGCGATCTCCAAGAGAATCTGGATCCGGCTGGAAAGACTCCGCGTCTCGCAACCCTTCAAGCCCCTCTCGTTCTTCATCGGTGAGGGTTGTAGGCGTCCAGACACGAACTCGTACCATCTGATCGCCGATTCGACTCGATTCGATGTCAGGAATTCCACGCTCTCGCATCCGAAGAATTTTACCCGACTGCACTCCCGCATCTATCTGTAGACGGGCGCGCCCCTTGAGCGTTGGGACTTCCACTTCTGTACCAAGGGCTGCATCTGGAAACGATATGTGTAATTCGTAAAAAATGTCGAGTCCTTCGCGGGTGAAGTGCTCGTGCTGCTTTTCAATGATTTCGACCCGAAGATCGCCAGAACTTCCTCCACGCTGGCCAGCATTGCCTGCACCCCGAAGCGTCAGGTAATGCCCCTCCAGAACCCCTGCAGGAACGGTGATGTTGATGGTCTCTTCTCCCTTGGTTCGACCCTCGCCCGAGCAATTTTCACAGGGTTCGCGAATGATTTTTCCTTCCCCCCTGCACGTCGGACAGGCCTGGACGTTCACGAACTGTCCAAAAACCGTTCGTGATACCTGTCTGACCTCACCGGCACCCTTACACGTTGAACAGGTTTCATAGCCTGTTTCTGGATCTTCGACTCCTTTCCCATCGCACACTTCACATGCAATGAATTTTCGGACTTTGATCTTTTTTTCTGTTCCCTCAGCGATGTCCTCCAGAGAGAGCGGAAGTTTGATCCGCAAATCATTTCCCGGGCGGCCCTGCCTACGACGAGCACCACCGGCACCACGTCCACCGAACATCTCATCGAAAATGCTCCCTCCGCTCCCGAAAATGTCGCTGAAAGCGCTGAATATGTCGTTGATGTCCTGAAATCCTGCTCCACCAGCGCCGCCGCCCCCTCTCACACCAGCGTGACCGAACTGGTCGTAGCGCTGACGCTTTGAGGGATCAGAGAGCACCTCGTAAGCCTCGGCGGCTTCTTTGAACTTCTCCTCGGCTTCTGCATCACCCGAATTTCGGTCGGGATGATACATAAGGGCCAACTTTCGATAGGCCTTCTTGAGCTGTTCGGGAGAGGCATTTTTCTCCACACCCAGTATTTCGTAATAATCTCTCATATCAGGTAGAAACTACGACTCGCGCGTGACGCAAGACTTTGTCTCCCATGCGATAACCGCGTTGAATTTCACTCAGGACGATTCCTGTTTCCTCTCCCTCGGCGGCTTCCTGCTGCATTATTGCCTCATGCTCATCCTCATCGAACGGCTTGCCGACCGAGTCTATCGGATGAACACCCAGTCGTTCGAGTTCGCTCATCAGTTTTTGATAGACGAGTTCTACGCCGCTTTTTAACGATTGATACGCGGCCGAAAGTTCGCCCTCCGATTCCAATTCTGCCTGAGCGGTGGCCTCCAGAGATCGATGAAAATCATCGACCACATCGAGCAACTGTTGAATTACGAGGCTCTTACCGAGCGAAACCGCGCGCGCCTTCTCCTGCTCGGTGCGTCTCCTGTAGTTCTGGAACTCTGCAGCCTGCCTTTTCCATTTGTCGGTAGTCTGCTCAAGTTCGTCTTTGAGTTTGTCGATTTCACTCGCTCTATCTGCCAATTCATCGATAGCTTGGATTACAACATCTTTGTCTTCCTGAGATTCAGAAAGGCGCTCCTCGACCGTTTCTTCGGACATTTCGTTTTCGCTGAGTGGTTTCAGCTCTTTTTCAGTCATGCGTCATCAGTGGGTGAAGGAACGCGCAAAGTCGTCCCGGGAGGTCAGGCGAGGTTGTTATGCGACCCTGAAATACTCATCAGCGTGGCCATGCCTTCTACCAGAGCAACAGCTCGGGCATAATTCATTCGGGTGGGACCGATCACGCCGATCGTTCCCCGCATATTGCTCCTTATATATGGAGCGGTAACAATGGATATCCTTTCCAGAAATTGCTCACTCTTTCGATTTCCGGTGTTACATCCGATCTGGATGCGCGCGCGGCCAGGTGGGTGTGAAAGATCATCTTCCATCAATCTCACCACGAGCGATTCGTCATCCAAGAATTCGATCAAGTCCCTGAGGGGGGCTGAATTTGAAAACTCTGGTTGGGACAACATATAGGTGGTACCGTCAAATTGAACGGTCCTGGACTGGGGCTCCTCTGTAAAGAGGTCTGACGACCTGTTCAGAATCAATTGGATCACTCCCGTATCGTCGTTCGCAAGATCCTTGATTCTCGGAACGCAGGTGCGGCGAATCTCATCCAATGTCAGGCCGACGAGCCGTTCATTCAACAAAGGAACGAGCTTATCCAACTGCGATCGTTTCAGATCGGATTCGATCTTCATGAGAATGGTCCGTACATGCCCGCCTTCAACGCTGATCACGAACAGAACGCTGTCCGAAGCAACAGGGACTATTTCGAGACGCTGGAGAACACCCTTGTCCATTCTGGGGCTCAATACAACACCGAGCATCTGGGCCAATCTGGCCAGGAGGCGGGAGCTCTCCTTGATCAGCGCCTGGGTGTCGTTCAGCGCATCTACAAGCTCGTTCTGCATGATTCGCTTTTCACGCTCTTCAAGAACCGCAGCTTCCATCAGCTGGCCCACGAACGCCTGGTAGCCCAGATCAGTAGGGACCCGACCTGCTGACGTATAGGGATGGCCCAAAAACCCCATCGTCTCGAGATCGCTCATAGTGCTGCGAATTGTTGCAGAACTCATTCCGAGCTCGAACTCCTTCTTCAGATATTTAGAGCCAACCGGGCCAGCGGTGTCAATAAAACTCTTCACGACCATCCGTAAAACAGAGCGCTGCCGCTCCGTCATTTTTCGGAGGGTTTGAGACAGGTCGCTATGAAAAAATTTTCTTACGATTGCTTGTAGGTGCTCGGCATCGCTGCGAGCGGCATTTGATTCTGGTCTCCAACCTGAAATGCGGGTGCAGAGTTTCCCTTAGCCGCGATTTCAAGAACGGGATGTTCAATAAAGCAGTTGGGCCTCCTCTGTTAAGAGGAGGCCCAACCTATCAACACATTGAATTACCAGGGTCTGCTATTCAATGCGTCGAATTTCTGACTTCCGATTGACGCTGAAATCAGCTCCGAACGCAGTGGAGTACTCATACTCCGATTCTGCGCTGGTAACAGCCGATGACCTGTAGCCAACTCCATTCGCAGATGAATAGCCGTAGTAATCACCGTAATCGTCACTTTCGGCGCTTAGCGCTTCCAGCCCGTAATCCCACAACCATCCCTCCTGCTCCGGAAGCAGCGAGATTGGCGCATATCCGCGGAAATTCTCTGGATTGAAGAGACGACTTCTTTGCACGGAGCGTACCCGTCCCGAGCACAGATCGAGACGTCCGACCTGGTAGCCTCGTCCAGATTTGTGACCGGCTAGTGCGTATCCGTCGTCATACTCCGTCGAAATGATCTCGAATCCGCTGGAACGGTCCCCCACAATGAACACGTCGCGATCAAAGGCGATATCTCCATTGCGGAAAACTGTAGCCTCGATATTGGCCAGATTTCCAGGGATTCGATCGACGGAGCCAAGAAAACTATCTCCATCATATAGAGCTATCTCTTCGATTTCGATATCCAGAACTGCGTACTCGTCATTGGCAAAGCGCACTTTATGACGATAAGTCGTCTCCATTTCGACGCGTGTCGATCGATTTCGTCTTCCCCATTTCGCCTCAACAAATACGACCTGTCGATAGGTGTACCGAGGCGACCAGTGGCGATGGAATCGAAGTTGCCAGGGCCATGCAATGTGCACATTGATGTGTCGGTAAGAGTGACCGTAGTGGCTGTGTCCCAACCTGAACCGAATCAGAGGTCTGAACCGGATGTGCCTGCTTCCGTGGTGGCGATACTTTGCGGCCACGTGTGGCAAGTTCAGCCTGGAGCGTCGGCCCTGAATAACAATTCGTTGATTGTTGAAACGGACCCTACCTGATCCCTAGACAATTACGTGCCACTTATCGGCAACGCACCAAATGGGAGGTAAAAGAGGAATAAG
>Ga0209554_1000370_pt1 | contig 38069 bp, 27 predicted proteins | sample MarorgKNORR_S2LV_5_FD_188221 | JGI IMG/M metagenome (GOLD analysis project Ga0209554, IMG submission 188221) | Marine microbial communities from the Southern Atlantic Ocean, analyzing organic carbon cycling - Bottom_A/KNORR_S2/LV (SPAdes) (version 2) | ecosystem: Environmental > Aquatic > Marine... | reverse complement strand
GAGCTTCAGTGCAATCCAGAATCACTTTCGTTCGAACGTCTTTTCCTTTGGCCATTAATTCCTACCTGTAGGTCAAACGTTGACGCCATTCGCGCGTGCTTTTTTGAGCACAGCGGAAATTCCATTTTTGTTGATCGTCTTGATGGTCTTTGCCGATACTTTCAGCGTGATCCAACGATCCTCTTCCGGGATATAAAAACGTTTCTTTTGAATATTGATTTCAAAAGTGCGTTTGGCCTTGTTGTGCGCGTGGGAAACATGGTTTCCTGCGACTGGGCCTTTTCCTGTAAGTACGTCTCTTCTCGCCATCAATCCGGGGGTCTGGCGTTTTAAAAAATGCACAATCCGACGGTGGGAGGGCTTATGCACACTAGTACTGTCCGGTATTCCGGTACAGAACCGCAAATATACGGCGGTGACAATGCGCTTTACAAGCAATCCACCTCCCGAAAGTCATGGTTTTCTGCCGAATTTGTGTGAAGCTGGCGCCTTTAGGGCCGCAAACAGCCGAGTAGACGCATATCGCCTTTCATCCGCTCATATTCACCGCATCGGCAGGCTCGATGGCAGCGGCGCGCGAGGCCGGATAGAGGGCGGCGCTTATGCACAGGAGGAGCGCCATTACGCCGACGATAACAACATCGGTTGTGCTTATTGAAACGGGGTAGGCGTCGATCAGAAATGAGTCAGATCCAGGCAGTGAAATGATCCCAAATGTTTTTTGAATGAGCGCCAGTGCCAACCCGAGGGCAACGCCTGCTCCGCTTCCCACAAGGCCGATCAGCAGCCCTTCGGCCAGGAATATTTTCTTGATATCCCGCTTGGTCACACCCATAGCTCGCAACGCGCCCACATCACTTCTTTTCTCGATGACGATCATTGTGAGTGACCCGACGATGTTGAACGCTGCTACAATGACGATCAGCATCAGTATTAACGAAGCTCCAAATTTTTCCAGGCGCATCACATCATAGAGTGATTTCTGAAGGTCGTACCACGTGAGCGTTTCAAATCGCCCCTCAGGAAGGCGATCGTTGAGCCAGGAGCTGACTTCGTCCGCCTTTTCAAGATCCGTGAGCCTCAGCTCTACACCCGAGACACTTCTTCCCATTCCAAAGAGCCGCTGGGCTTCATCCAGGTCGATGAAAGCATGACTCTCGTCGAAAATAGTTTCAAGTTGGAAAAGACCTCGAACCTCAAATTGTCTGAAGGGTGAACTCGAGAGAACCCTCATGTACATGCGCTCGATTGCCGGCGCCGACAACAGCGCGATGCGGCTGGCTTCAACCCCTCCTCCGGCGGGTGACAACAGGAGTCTCTCCCCCAGTCGGCGCCCAAGCACAATTCCGGGCCGCCCATCGACGCGGCGTACATCGAATTCGCCCATTGTGGTAGCCGTCGCAATTCCATCGTCCGCCGACATCGCCTCGCCATCTATGCCGCGAACAATCACCACTTTATTTACATCTCCCGAGCCATCGTGCAGGAGTAACGCCTTTCCTTCAACGTACGCAGTGGCGGAAATCACATCTGGGTTTTGAAGGGCTAGGCTGATGAGCGAGTCGGCGGATTCAAATCCTCGGTCTTCAACGCTCACTATCCGGACATGAGGATCATACGAGACGAGCATATCTCTAACGAAATCGAAAAATCCGTTCAATACCGAAAGGACGACGATAAGGGCTGCAACCCCAAGCGCCACACCGACTACCGATATACCAGTAATTCTAGATATGAGCGAAATCGACCGCGGGCTCGACAGGTATCGTCTGGCTATCAGAAGGCGAAAATCCAATTCGTCGGCACCAATTGTTGAATATGGTTGCGAACCGCTCCTGCGAACAGGAAACGATGAGGGACCGCAGCGGAGACCTAACCTCCCAGCTGCGCCGCGGGTCCGGTCACGCCCGGGGAGGACCCCGTGGCATTCTGCCCGTAGTAGAGCGGAAAGTAGGGTACCCCTGAACAATACTGGACAAATACGGTTGTCCATTTTTGAACCCTGTCAGCAGCAAACTGAAAAAAAGAACGAAATATCACCTTCTGATCTACTGGGTAGTGCTCGCCGTCTTGCCTGGGGCCGCAATCGCTCAAGACAGTGTCGACTCCCTCAGGGCTCAACGCACGTTCGGCGCACAGGTCCTTCTCACCAATAGTGGGTTCGGAATCGGTGCGTTTCTTTCCAGACAAACATCACCAGTTCACACGTTCTCGGCTGAGATCAGTCTTTCGGCAGTAAAAGACGAGCGGGAAGTCGCCTTTTTTGATCGATTTGGGCAACGAGACGTGCCCAACAAAGCTAATTACCTTCTTGAGTTTCCAATCCAGTTTGGGCTCGAAAAGAGACTTTTCCGGGACCAGATCGAAGACAATTTCCGGCCGTTCATCTATGCGTCTGCGGGACCTCTTCTCGGGTGGCTCTACCCCTATTTCGATGACAAGAACGGCAACGGTGTCTTCGATGACGAAGAGCGCTCGTTTGATGTTTTCAGTGGACTCTCTTCCGGTCGCTTCGTGCCCGGAATCAACGTTTCCTTCTCGATCGGAGCTCGCTTTGGCGATCCCGGCGGAACGGCGAGCGGCGTCCGAATCGGATACCGACTCTCCTATTATGCTGACCCCATTGCACTCCTGGAGGCTTCAATCAAAGAGCCTACAAGACGCATCGGGACCCCTATCATCGTCGTGTACTTTGGTAGAATGGGCCGCTGACAAATGTCATACTCCAGGCGAAGTCAGGCGCGCTATCAAACGTTGAATCGGAACAGAATGACGTCGCCATCGGCTACGACGTATTCTTTGCCTTCAGATCGCATTACGCCAAAGTCCCGGGCGCCAGATTCCCCGTTGTGTGTTACGTAATCGTTGAACTTGATCGTTTCAGCCCTGATAAAACCCCTCTCGAAATCTGTGTGGATCTGGCCAGCAGCTCCCGGTGCTTTGGTACCATGGGGTACGGTCCAGGCGCGAGTCTCCTTTGGGCCAGCTGTGAAAAAAGTAATCAAGCCCAGCAGTTTGTAGGCGGCCTCAATCAGGCGGTCCAGCCCGGACACTTCCAGGCCCATCTCTTGAAGAAAGAGATCCCGCTCATCGTCTTCCAGTTCGGAAATTTGAGATTCCAGCTCGGCGCATACAACTACCACGCCCGCTCTCTCCTCGGCCGCAATTTCGCGGACCCTGAGAACATGATCATTTTCTCCTTGAATGTCGTCTTCGCTCACGTTCGCCGCGTAGAGGACGGGTTTGTTGGTCAGTAGGAATAGCGACTTTAGCCAGATTGCTTCCGGATCTGTAGTCTCAAGCAAACGGATAGGGTTGCCATCCGAGAGAAAAGTCAGCAGGCGTTCATAAAACGCCTGCTCGTCCTTGGCCGTCTTGTCACCACCTTTCGCGGCTTTTGTGCTTTTTTCTATCCGTTTTTCGACGGCATCGAGATCTTTCAGCAACAATTCCGTCTCTATAATCTCGATGTCTTGCTTTGGATCGACAGCGCCGGATACATGCACAACATTCGAGTCATCGAAGCAACGAACAACGTGAATGATGGCGTCGACCTCCCTGATGTGCCCGAGGAACTGATTCCCTAGACCTTCGCCTTTCGAGGCGCCGGCAACCAAGCCCGCGATGTCAACAAATTCAATGGTCGTCGTGACTACACTTACAGACTCGTTGATCTCGCCCAGTTTGGTCAGACGGGTGTCGGGCACGGAAACCATACCCACATTCGGCTCAATTGTGCAGAACGGATAGTTCGCCGATTCGGCGCCGGCTCGGCTGAGCGCGTTAAAAAGGGTGGATTTCCCAACGTTGGGAAGTCCCACGATGCCACATCGTAAGGCCATAACTCATGAAGTATATTTGGGCCAACCCATACATCGACCCGTTTAAAAAGTCGGTCGATAAACCCCGCGGTGCCGATTTGTTTCTAAACTCTCGTAAAGACTGGTGGAATACTGCGGTAGTGGCCCTTGTGTGCCTTTTTTCGACCTTTGCGGCTTCCGCTCAACGCACTGCGCCCGGCGGAAAACACCTGCAGATTGGCGCTTCTGTGGGCGGAGGCATCGGGTTGGAGTTGGGCAATCTGGCGGTTCGCACGGTTTACACCAGGGAGTTAGTACTCTTGGCCGACCTTGAACCGCTATTCGCCAATACGGATCGACAAATCCGGGTAGCCATACTACCGGGCGCTGCCATCAGAATTTTTGGATTTGAACGCCTGATCGGTAACGCTGCCTATCGCGGATTTGACATTGATGTGGGGGTTCGGGCTGGGCCGGCGATCGCCTTTTCGAGGGATGAGTCCGAGGGAGAGGCTAATCGTCGATTCGAGCTGGTGGTGGATCCGTTTGCGAGAGTGTACTGGGCTTCAAAACGCTCGGTGAGCTGGTATTTTGAGATGGGCACTACTCGGCCTGTTTTTCGAATCGGAATCTGGATTCCATACTGACGACGCAATTCCCGCTTGATCCCGCAGCAGGGTTCTTGCGATCAGCCCACGAAGGGTATTCTGAAGTAACGACGCTCGGGGAGGCGAACCGCCGTGAGATGTCCCAGCGAAGGGTGTGTGTAAAAAACGCAGCCCGTGTCGATGTTAATCAGTTTCTCTGTATCCATTGGCTCTGAAACGGGTGTATGCCCACACACTACCGTTTTTTCCCAAGGTAGATCGGTAGCCTTGAGGTGACCTCTTTCCCACAGAAAAACCTTTTCGTCCCCCGCCTCAAGATTTTCTACGATCGTCAGGCCGGGCTTGAGTCCCGCGTGGACAAAGAAAAACTCATCGGTCTCCAGATACATCTTGGTTTCTCTGATGAATTCTACGTGCTCATCTGGAATTACTGAGCCGTTTCCAACTGCTCCGTAACTTTCCAGTGTCGCTACTCCTCCGTTTATGGCCCACAGATCGTACTCGCCATCGTCGAGATATCCGAGCATGAGTTCCTCGTGATTACCCCGGAGGAACGTGCACGTGTGCTTTTCTCTAAGCGCAAACAGGCGATCAATTACACCTTTGGAGTCAGGACCTCGGTCGATGTAGTCCCCGATAAAAACAAGGTGGTCGTCCGCTTGTATGTCAAGCGAGCGAATCAGCGCATCCAGCGTGAGTGCGCAACCATGAACGTCCCCGATGGCGATGAGACTCATCGTAAGAAGTCCCTTCTGAGGTGATCAGAGGATTTTGTCATTGGTCGTCTTTAGGCTTTTCCGGCTCAAGGGTCTCCATTCCTACAAGTCCTCGTCCTGTTTTCTTGAGGCGTCCTTCCTTCTTGAACTCAGTTAAAATTGCGTCCAGAATTCCATTGATAAACTTGCCGCTCCTGTCGGTGCTGTAACGTTTGGCAACTTCAATGGCTTCATTGATGGACACTTTCGGGGGAATATCTTCGAAGCAGAGCATTTCACAAATCGCCAGTCGCAACAGGAGTCTGTCTATGAGAGCAATACGAGACAGCTCCCAGTTTTTGGTGTATCTGGTTACTATTTCGTCCGCTTCCTCCGCAATATCCTGTGTGCGAATGAAGAGTTTCTTGGCGAAATCCTTAGCCACTTGATCGTTTCCAAGCTGCGCGTCGATGATGGTCTCGACGACATGCTCAGCATCGTCCCCCCCTAAGGTGAACGCATACATAGCCTGCATAGCTCTTTCGCGTGCTTCTCTTCTGCTACTCATCTATTCCCGACAGCGTATCAAAAAACTTCGTTTCGCTCTGTGTAATCCAGCGGAGACAGGGGCTAGGATACCGAGTTGCCGGAATGATATCAACGGCTATCGCTTTTTTGATCAAGCCTTAACACGGATGGGTTAGGCCCGAGCCCCAAATGGGTCAATGCAGGGCATCTTTATTGTAGGATAAAATTGCGTCCTCCTTCGTAGTACCCGCTCCCTTCGTTGCAGGCCTCGTCGCGGTTTCGAGCCCGCTGGTATTTCTTGCTGCTTTGGTGGTAACGGTGATTGTTGGAATTGCGTCTCTTCGAACGGCAGCTATCCTATCCCTGGCTTTTATCGCAGGCTTCACCGGTGGATTAAGAGAGCAGGCTGACTGGAATGCCGGTCAGTTACTGGTGTCCCAAGCTTCCAACGGAATCGACGAACCGTTCTATACATCCGGTCTCGTTCTTGAGGCCCACCCGTTTGCAGACATTCTGATAGCCCCCGATACCCGGCTCCGAATCGGCTGGGAAGCCAGCAGCGTCGCAAGGCATCCAGGAGATCTCATTGTTTTCCGAGGACAAATCACCAAGCCGGCTTACCCTCGAAATCCCAACGATTTCGATGAACACGATTTTTGAGGCATCATGGGATCGCTGGAACGGTCCAATCGATGAGTAGCGTCATCATTGACCACCGTTCCCACCACCCCATAAAATATGGGCGCTGGCGTCTCCAGCAATGGATCGGACGCCGTATCGACCGGTTGTTTCTCGATGAGGCACCGCGTGCTTTGGTTCACACAATGATTCTTGGAGATCGTACCCATCTCAATCTGAAAAATTCTTTCCGACGAAGCGGTTTGGTCCATCTTCTCGCAATCTCTGGCCTGCATTTCGGATGCATCACTTTGATACTGGTCGGACTCTTTGGATCGTTGGCACATCGGTTTCCATCGAGTCCGTCCTCCAAAAGATGGGTATCGATCGGGCTCATTTCTCTTTCACTGGCATCATTTGCATGGGTCGTTGGATACTCGGCCTCTGTACTTCGAGGACTGATAATGAGCGTCTTTGGGCTCGTCGCGTGGGGCTGCCGCAGAAATCAATCGCTGTTGTCTGCCTTGTCGATCGCATTTGTTGTCCTTCTTGTTTTCAACCCAAATCAAATCGAACAAGTGGGATTTCAATTATCTTTTCTCGCTGTTTCTGGTATTGCAATCGGGTTGAGGGCCGAAAAACGCTTCTCTCCTGCCTCCAAATCTCGAAGAACGATCCGGTCCGCCTTTTGGATCTCGGCCTGTGCTACCGCTTTCACCGCACCCATAGTTCTCAACTTCGCGGGATTCGTTCCTCTAATCACACTGGTGCTCAGCCCCGTTGCCATCACCCTTACATCCTTTGCGCTGACAACGTCGGTCATCGCTCTACTCGCGCCCCTGGGTGCGTTTCCGCTTGCTCTGGTTTCGTCGGTGGCTTTCAATCTACTAGAGTGGATGGTCGAAGCCTCATCTGCTACGGACTTCATCCCTGTCTGGCGTCAGCACGCGCTTGGCTTCAAGTGGCTTGTAATTATTCCCATCCTGTTCGTGGCGCAATTGAGATTTGATAAGGGGCGTACGAAAACAACCCTTCTCATTTTCACTCTGCTCTTATTGGCTTGGCTTCCGTTCTCTCACTCAAGATTTGAGATGAACATCCTGTTTCTAGATGTCGGACAAGGAGACGCAGCCATTTTGAGTTTCGCCAATAAAAATCACCTGATTGTAGATACCGGGCCTGGATCTGGAGGCGCCAGGGCTATCAGTCGGCACCTGGAAATGTCGCGATCGGATGATGCGAGGACCCTTCTCCTAACTCATGCACACAATGACCACACTGGGGGCCTTGAAACGCTGGTGAGCAGGGCTGAAATCGATACGTTTTTTCACGCTGGATGGTTCGGCCCATCAATTTTCCAGAGTACAAACGTTGAAGCGAAAGCTCTACGCAGGGGTGATACCATCGATATGGATCCAGACACTCAAATATATATTCTTCATCCTGCCGTTCCAGGAACCGAAAACGACGATTCCATTGTATTCCTCCTGGTTTTCGGCGACACCAGAATCCTGTTTATGGGAGATGTTGAGGAAAAGGCTGAAGAATTGATTCTTCGCTCTTTCTCACCGCTGTTGCAGGCGAACGTCGTCAAAGTCGCCCATCACGGATCTTCGACCAGTAGTACGGAAAAGTTCATAGCCACAACTCGTTCGAACTATGCTATCGTAAGTGTAGGCGCTAACAATAGATTTTCACATCCTAACCCTGCAATCGTTCAAAACTGGGAAAACTCCGGTGCTCGGGTCGCGCAGACCGCTGCCGATGGGGGTCTTTTATTTCGCAGTGACGGTAAAAATATTACTCAGATCCTGTGGGCCCGTCAATGATCAATAAAGACAGGGATGCGGTCATTTTCTGTAATCGCGACCGTCGTGGAACTCAGTTTATAGCCCATGATGCCCTTGCTGGTATGCGATCCGGCCACAATGAGATCGGAATTTCCGTTTTGAGCCTGCTCAATGATGCACTTGGCAGGATCTGAATCGATCATACTCACCACACGCGACACGAACCCATGACACTCCAAATAAGTCTTGGTCAATTCCATGTGTAACTCGGCGTCGACATCATCTTTCGAGTGAACATGTAAGATTTCTATTTCAATATTGGATCCAAACGGCGCCATCTGTATGAAGCGACGAATGGCCCTCGATGATGAATTTTCTCCATCTGTGGCGTAGAGTACTTTTTTCACCTCCCGATAGCGATCAGGCACAATGAGACTTGGACCAATCGTGTTATGAAATACTCCCACTAACGTGTTTGTTCGCTGCTTGGGATGACTGTAGAAGAAGTGAGGATCGGATCCCATTATCAGCAGGTCGTGGTACTTCATGTCTTCCACAATTCGCTGAAAAGGGACTCCCTCTTCCATCATTTCAATGTGATCAACACCTGATCCTTCAACATACTTCTCAAAATTATTAATCAGTTTGCGGGCATGCTCACGGGTCTCCTGAGTGAGATTTTCTTTCAACTTTTCCGCGTAATACATCGACCCAATTCCACCGCCCCTAGAACTTGATTCTATGTGTTCTGTGTCAACCACGGCTAGTCCGGTAATTCTGGCGCCAGTGGCCCGAGCAATGTGTATCGCAAATTGTGTTGCTACCAGAGAATCCGTGCCTGGGTCGAGAGCTACGAGAATGCGTTTAATCATAATGGAAATCGGAAAGATGGACCTGATTCTTGAAGAAAGGTAAACGATGTCTGGTAGTGCGACAACGTTTCACGATGACTGTGAGCTGGATTACATACAAATACACACTCATCAACAGCTTCTTATAGTTACTAAAGAGAATATATATTTAGTAGTCATTCGTAGTAGGGGTTGTGGATTCGTTTAAAACAAAATTGTCAACGACACTTGATGGCTAACTGTGGGCAATAGTGTTAGCTGTTTTCCCCACCATCGACCATTCAATATCGAAGGAAACCGACCTCCCATCCATCGCTCTTCTCTTTTCTGAACATATCCACAGGTATTAACACCAAAATTGTGGAAAACAGTTGGAGGACTGTCAACCATCACGGGGATGTGTGTGACTCGTGGATGAGAAGTGTCCAACCTAATCGTTCTACACACGACTCCACACTCGTCATTTTTCCTAACAGTCCGCGACGGATTACGAACGGATTGTCAACAGAATAAAATGGTCATCATGAGTCACCCTGCGCCCCGAGAACACGGAGCATTTCGGATTTATAGGCATCCACACCGGGCTGATCGAATGGGTTGATACCGAGTAGGTAGCCACCAACGGAAACGGCGTGTTCAAAGAAATAGATCAACCTTCCCAGATTTTCCTCTGTGAGACCGTCCATTGTTATAATGTGAACAGGTACGCCCCCTGATAAATGAGCCCGGGTAGTGCCCAGAAAGGCCGCATGCGCAATGCTCTTTATTGATTTTCCCGCGACAAAATCCAGACCGTCCAGTGAACCATTCTCGTCTGGAACTTCAATAGAGGGACGATCGGAATCAATCATCAAAAACGTTTCAATAAGATTGCGACGACCGGATTGCAGGTATTGTCCGAGAGAGTGGAGATCACCAGAATAGGTACAGGTGGTGGGAAAAAGCCCCTTCAAGTCCTTCCCCTCACTTTCGGCAAAAAGTTGTTGCCACCAGGACCCGAGACCGGCCAGTTTTGGCTCGAAAACCGACAATATTTCGGCAGTGTATCCTGATTCATGCAGCGCATAGCGACTCATCGCGTAGGCAACGGCAGGGTTGTCTTCGGGCGAAAGGAGCTCCGTCATCATGGCTACGGATCCGTAAAAAAGAGACCGGATGTCGAATCCCGCTACCGCGACAGGAAAGAGCCCCGCGGGGGTGAGAGCAGAAAAGCGACCGCCAATGTCTGCAGGAATGTCAAACGTCCTGTAGTCATTTGTTTGGGCCAATTCTCGAAGCGAACCCCCATCTGGATCTGTCGTGACGATGATGCGGCGGCTGCAGTCGTCAAACCGGTCCTCCATCCATTTCCTGATAATGCGAAACGCGATGGCGGGCTCCAGGGTGGATCCACTTTTCGAAATAACATTTGCGAAGACAGATTTTCCTTCCAACGAGTCCAGGAGTTCTTGCAGATAAGAGCCGGAAAGATGGTGACCGGCGAAAATGACCCGAGGAGCTGCGTGGACACCCTCTTCACCATCCGGTTCTGAAGAGAAATACGGAGAAAGTGCACTGATGATCGCTTTCGCGCCCAGATACGATCCGCCTATGCCGACACAAATTAACACGTCGGCTCGTTCGCGAATCTCACGACTTACACTCGTGATTTCCTCCAGCAGCGCGTCGTTGGGGTCCTGAAGAATGCGTCGCCAGCCGAGCCATTCACTTCCCGCACCGGTTCCTTCAAGGAGCGCACGATGGGCGGCATGCGCACGGAGAGACAAACCGCTTCCTACATGAGAATCGATAAAGGCATCTGCAGGGCTGAAATCAAAATCTATCATGGAACGGACGAGTCTTGAGAACGGCGAAAACGGTTGATGGCTATCTTGTCTGCCCAAACTTAATGACGCAGATGCTCTGATATGCGAACATTCATTTCATTTGAAGATGCACTGAACATGGTGCTAGCCTCCGGAACCAAGGCAGAAGCAGAGCACATTTCTCTTTCGATGGCATTGGGCCGAACGCTGTCCGAACCGATTGTGAGCCTACAGAACCTTCCGCCTTTTGCGAGCTCCGCGATGGATGGCTTTGCCGTGATTGCCTCAGATCTGGCCAAGGAAGGAGCGGTGTTGAACGTGGTCGAACACATCCAAGCTGGAGATATCCCTCAGCGCGCAATCAAGCCGGGCACGTGTGCAAAAATCATGACGGGAGCTCTGTTTCCTGAGGGTGCCGATTCAGTTGCACCGGTAGAGTGGGTCCTCAGCGAGCGTGGAGACCATGTTTCGTTTTCACGCGCGCCTCAATCTGGCCAACATGTGAGGCCAGCAGCTGAAGATGTGCGAGAGGGCGACACCATATTTGTGGGCGGAGAGGTTATCACACCACCAGTTACAGGGATGCTCGCTTCACTCGGCGTGGACCCGGTTCCGGTCGTGCGACGTCCCAGGGTGGCCGTCATTTCAACAGGCGATGAAATAGTCCCTCCTCATGTTCAGCCCGGCCCTGCTCAGATTCGGGATTCGAATGGTCCAGCATTGAGGAGTCAGGTATTGGCGGCCGGGGGCGATTGCGATCGATACGAGCACGCGGCAGATGACCCGGCCGCGATCAGATTGGTTATCGAGGAAAACAAATCAGCGGATATACTGATTTTTTCGGGCGGAGTGTCGATGGGCGATCACGACTACGTGAAATCGGTTTTGGTTGATATGGGAGGCGAGATGTTGTTCTGGAAAGTTCGCCAACGGCCTGGAAAGCCCCTGGCTTTTGGGAAAATTGGCAGCACCGTGTTTTTGGGACTCCCTGGAAACCCGGTATCATCGGCGATGTGTTTCGCCATCTATGCTCGGCCGCTGATTCACAAAATGCTTGGACGCGAACGGGTAGGTGGTCAGAAAGTGTCAGCGATCCTGCAACATGATGTGAAGAAGGTCGCGGACCTGCACCATTTTTCGCGGGGAGTTGCGACCGTGGGAGAGGATGGCACAATTGGAGTTTCAGAGGCGGGTTCGCAGGGCTCAAATCTCTTCAGTTCAGTAGTCAGAGCGAACTGTATTATTCACCTCCCGAGCGGCGAGGCGATGGCAAGAGAAGGTTCGCGCGTAACTATTGAACTCCTTCCCTGGGCGAACCTGCAAGGCCACTGAAAATCGGCCCGAAACTTCTTGAGGTCGAATCCTTCTCACCAGAGCTGCATTTTCCCAGGCGGAGTTCGAGCTCGTACTGGATCCGATCTGATCGGCAGAATCGTTGCTGAAAACAAACTTGTTGTCCGGTTTCTGTGGAGGATGAATGCTCGATCAGCAGAAGGGCCCTTCCCCACGGCACATCGAGATGCTGCGCAACATCATTGGGAGCGTTGACAGCCTCCAGACGAAAACGTCCGAGGCAAACCGAAATGTCGTACACATCTTCCAGAATGGCATAAATAGAGGTTCCGCTCAAATCGTGCTTTTCCAACAGGTGAGCGTAAAAAAGCGGAAGCCAGATACGATCGAAAACGACCTCCTGTCCGTTTCCGCGCTGCAGTCTGTCAATACGAAAAACCGTGGCACCCCCGTGGACTCCGAGGGCGGATGCAACACGGGCGTCCGCTTCTTCAGATTGTTGGTGAAGGATCTCCGACCCTGGTAGCACACCGGCGGCCTCCATCTGTTCGACAAAACCCGAAAGCCTGCTTCTCCTACCGGCAGCTCCTGAACTGGCCACAAACGAGCCGAGACCCTGGCGGCGATAAATAATTCCTTCGGTTTCGAGCGTTTGCAGAGCCCGACGAATCGTTATTCGACTGACGTCGAACTGGGTCCCCAACTGGTTTTCGGAGGGAAGGCGATCATTTTCCCCCCATACAGCGGCGTTTATTTGATCTCGTATCCAGGAGCTGACACGTTCGTGTCTGGACTGAGCTTGTGCTGTGGCCATTGTTTGAAGGATCTGGAGTGACGAGACCGGAAACCAGTAAAGATCCGGTGCAGGATGAACCGAAAGAGAGCTACTTGTGATACATATTATGACATGTAGGCACAAGATGCTAGTTGCTTAGCCCGAAAAATATCTCAAATGGGCTACGCGAATCCCTTTTTGTCGATCACGCCACGGGAAGATGCACGCTCACAACGATTCCGGCCTCAGAATCAGATGCGACACCGATCGAGCCATCATGGGCCAGGGCGACCAGGCGTGCATACGAGGTTCCGAGGCTGGTCCCCTCCTGTCCTGATTTTGTAGAATTGAATTTGTCGAAGAATGTGACCAGTTGCTTGGCTGAAAGAGGCACACCACGGTTCTGGACACTGATGAGAACCAATTCACCGACGGGCTCACAAACCACTTCGACAGGGGCACACTCGTCATGTTCGTGAGCATGACATGAGCCGTGTATTGCCCCTCGTGGACGGTATCGACGAGATATACGACGCGAACTTCCTGTGCGAGAGAGACTCTCGGCACAAGAATTATAAACAGAAAAAGCGTAAAAACGGCCCAACTACGGCGCATACTCAACCCGGAAGCGGTAAAAACTCCCTGTCAGAATGAGAGGACGGTGAAGAAAGGCGGTGTCTCGTCCGCAGTTGAGAACGGAAAGATACTCGTTTTTTGCGCTAACGGAGCCTGATCCTAGTGGAGCCTGATCATGGCGCGGGTTTTGGTACCTGCCACCGTTTCGATCTGGACGAAGTAAGCGCCCGCTGACGCGCCAGCGCCGTTCCAGGAGTGCTCGTGCTGACCTGCAGGGACCTGCCCATCGAACAAGGTGGCGATCAGGCGTCCCTGAATATTGAATATTCGAACCACGGCACGGCCTGCGATATTGGCTGACCAGCGAACGGTGACTGCGGAGCCGAAAGGATTCGGATAAACGCTTTCTAACTCGAATTCTACTGGAATTTCTGCCGCAGCATCCTCAACATCCGTTGGAACCTCCGACAGCGGTAGCGACCATACGCCGCGCCCGTGGGTGGCCAGGACGACCTGATCTTCGATGAGTCGCATCTGCCAGATTGATACTGCCGGAAGCCCGTTGTCGGCGATATTCCAGCTCAAGCCGTCGTCGAGAGACTCCACGACCCCGATTTCCGTCGCAGCCCACAGAACGGGTGAGTCCGGGAAATCCAGCATATCGAAGGTAGCCACGTCCGGGAATCCCCTCTGACTTATAACTCCCGGTGGGCCATTGTGAAATCCCGAGATATCTTCCCAGGTCTGGCCCATGTCGTTCGTTCGAAGAACTTTTGCGGTGTCGAAGAAAGAAAACGTAGCGTACGCTACCGAATCCTCATCGTGGCTCGTTGAAAGCCCCGCCAGCCTGCCTGGGGCGAACTCGGGAGTAAGGGTGGACACGAAGGTATCACCCCCGTCGTTGGATACCTGAAGCTTCCCCAGATCATCGTTTGCGCCGTTGAGGGTGGCGTCCATTTCGTAGCCCGCCCACACGATTTCGGGATTGGAGTTGGAAACGCGGACCTTTCCAGAGGATCCGTAGCCCCAGTCGGCTTCCGGAATGGCCGTCAGCGTCCACGAGGCAGCAAAATCCACACTCTTCCAGACGCCCGATTTACCGATTGTATAGACAATGTCCCCATTCAGATGATTGTAGGCCAGGGTCGTGATGAACTGCGCGCAGTCGCAGCCACTACCCGTGTCCGTAAGACCAGTCGTAGCGTCGGTAAATTGAATTCCACCGTTGACGGATCGTCGGATATTGGTCCATTGTGACGAAACGATCAGGCGTTTGTCATCCTGCTTATGCCAGATGGCGTCGAATCCGTCTCCGCCAAAGGCGGGCTGCCAGGCGGATGCTGCGCTTGGATTTCCGAGGGAGCGCCAGGACCCATTGTCCTGGGTGCCTCCGATATACACGTCGCCCCCGGGTTTCTTGTCGACTCCATAAAACTGAGAGGTGTTGTATCCTCGAGAGCGATCGATCCAGTTCGACCCTGCATCGCCGGAGTAAAAGACTCCTCCGTCATTGCCCGCGACGAGCTCAAATGCCTCGCCCTCCGTACCCGTCTCAAATATCGCCAACGTGTGTTGATCCACATGGATCGCAGATCCCACGGTGGATGTTGTTCGTGTTGGTGTACTCACATTCAGGTAGTTGAACCGCAGGATGGATTCAGGCAGATCGGATGCATCCCATGTCGCACCCGGCGTCAAGATGGGCCAGAAGAAATAGGCCAGGTCATTCACGACCCCACCGTTCTGGGCGATGTCCGGATCGGGGGTTGCGCCGGTATAAGGCCGGGATGAAATCATCACGTACTCTCTCCCCAGATCGTTTTCCTCCCGCTCGATCAGATCAAATAGGCCATCGTCGGATCGATCTCTGAAGGAAACATGCAATTGTCGATTGTTGGTAATGTCCCAGACCTCAAACGGTACTTCGACATAGTCCTTGTATGGGTAGTCGGCAAAGTCGACGCCGGACACATCTGGCGGCACGAATCGGTGGGCAAACTGGGAGAGGCCAGATCCGAATCGAACTTCGACGGAAACCATTTGGGACGCGCTGATCGTGCTTTCCTCTTCCTCTGTTCCCAATCTCAGAGCTCCGCCGAACTGGGGGGCCGTGAAGTTTATGAACGAAAGGAAGGGCGAGGTTCCCTCCTCTTCTACGCCAATAAAGTAGCTGACGTCCCTAGAACCTGTCTCGGTGAGTCGATGGATTCGAAGTCCTCCCATAAAGACGACATTCGCATCAAATGGATGAGGGGTCACCATCTGATCGTACCATCCCTGACTACCAGCGATGTCGATCGCTGGGGAAAGATTGGCCTGCTGGAAGGGAAGCCAGAGACCAGCTCTGTCTTTTGACACATACACGGGGTCTGGGCCGTCGCCAGATTCTACGAGCGCGTACAGCCGAGCAGGGTCCGCCGGAGACACGCCGATTTCGATGCGATTACCGGTTCCTGCCTCGCTGAGACCATAACTGGAGAGAGTCCACGACATCCCGGCATCCAAAGATTTCCAGATTCCGGAGCCTTCGTCTACGGCGTACTGGATATTGAAATTTTCGGGCTCGTCCACGATCTGCGTGAATCCCCGGAAACTGTCGGGCTCTTTCACCTCAATCCAGGATCCTCCACCGTCGGACGATCGCATAATTCCACCCTGGGTGGCTGCCAGCACAAGATTCGGGTCAGAAGGTGAAACGATGAGACGGTTCACAAAACGGAAACCAATCACGCTCTGGGTAGACGAAAGAGGGATCCACGTGGTGCCCCCATCCGTGGATTTCAGGATTCCGTCACCGATGACCGAGTCTATGTTCGGGTATCCTTCCCCTGTTCCCGCGTAGAAGATCGACGGATTCGAGGGCGCCTGGACGATTGTTGAGACGGCAAGTCTCGGAAGATCATCTGTCAGCGCTACCCAACTTCCGGGCGTTCCTTTGTCGGTCGTCTTCCAGATTCCACCACCTACAGATCCCGCAAACCAGGTTTGGCCCGTCGGATCATTTGCATCGATTACGATGGTGCGCGTTCGTCCCCCAAAGTTTCCAGGGCCGCGCTCAACCCAGGCCAGGGAGGAGCCAGACGATTTACGTGCTGCCCGCAGCTCTTTTAGCGAGGCCTGACGATATCCGGTCTTGTAGCCAGAAACATCCTGGTCCTCCTTGACGGTGATGTTGTGAAAATATTTGGCGAACTCATCCGGAAATCCTTGAACACCTGCTTCAGAATTGTGGTCGAACGACCTCGAGGAGTCAGTAGCCAGGGCGACTACCAGAATGGCGAAGAGAGAGATGGTGAGCAGATTGCGCATAGATCTCGGAGGGAAGTCTGCGATTGCGAAAAGTGTACGCGCGGAAGTACCTTCTCGCTCGACCAGGCATTGAGGTGCCAACAACCAATCTACGACTTTGGCTTCTTGTCAGCCCACCATTTTCAATTCACCATCCTACGTCATGCGTTCTCGTCTTCTAACCATATTCCTATCCTCTTTTATGGTGCTTCCCGCGATTGCCCAGGAAAGCCTGCAATCTCCGAGTTCCTTTCTCGGCTACGAGCTGGGATCGACCTTTTCCCGTCATCACCAGGTAGTGGATTACTTCAATCACGTGGCCCGAGCGTCCAACCGTGTGACAACGGTGCGATACGGCACAACGAACGAGGGCCGGCCGCTGATGGTAGCGGTTGTCTCATCACCGTCGAATATGGCTCGCCTGGAGGAAATTCAACAAGACAATCTCAAACTGGCCAATCTTGAAACCGGTGACGTGACCGGAGAGGCGCTCGCCATCGTCTGGCTGAGCTACAATGTCCATGGAGACGAGTCAAACAGCACCGAGGCGTCCCTTTCCACGCTATACGCGCTGGCCGACCCTGGAAATGCCAGATCTACCGGATGGTTGGAAAACACAGTCGTCATTCTGGATCCCGCAATCAATCCTGACGGGCGCGATCGATACGCAAACTGGTTCAACATGGTGGTCGGAGATGAAATGAACGTCAGCCCCGCGGCGGCCGAGCACGCTCAGCCCTGGCCGGGAGGCAGAACGAATCACTACTACTTCGACCTGAACCGAGACTGGTCATGGCAGACGCAGATCGAGACGGTGAGCCGCATGGAGCTCTACAAGAAGTGGATGCCCCACATTCACGTCGATTTTCACGAACAGGGATACAACTCACCCTACTACTTCGCTCCTGCCGCCGAACCCATACACGAAGAGGTCACGGACTGGCAGCGAGAATTTGAAACCATCATTGGACGCAATCACGCCAAATATTTTGACCGCGAAGGCTGGCTGTATTTCACGAAACAGAGCTTCGACATCCTGTATCCAGGCTACGGGGATTCATTTCCGATGTTCAACGGCGCGATTGGGATGACCTATGAGCAGGCTGGCGGTGGCGGAGCTGGCCTTGGGATCAAGACGGCCATCGGTGACACGCTGACCCTTCTCGACCGGTTGACCCACCACACCACGACTGGTCTTTCCACCGTCGAAATGGCAGCCACACATCGAGACAGGGTCCTAACAGAATTTTCGAGTTATTTCGATAGAGCTCTTTCGGACCCTCCGGGAGACTATAAGGCCTATGTTGTGCGCGCATCTTCCAGCGGGAATCGGCTTCAGGAGATGGCAGATCACCTGGACATGCTGGGTATATCCTACGGCAAGGCGTTGTCTGACACCAGAGTGCGGGGACTCGACTATCGCAGTAACACGACTGGAAGGCAATCACTTTCCGAAGGCGATCTCGTCATTCCCGCTTCCCAGCCACGGGCGGTTCTGACCAAGGTGCTGTTCGATCCTGTTACCGAGATGAGCGATTCACTGACCTACGATATTACCGCCTGGGCATTGCCCTACGCATACGATGTGCAAGCGGTCGCGTCGAATGATGAGATTGAGCTCGGACCATGGGAGAAATCGAATGCCCCATCAGTCGATCATGCTGAGAGGCCCTACGCGTACGTCATCCGGTGGGACGACGCGGGAGATGCGACCTTCCTGGCAGCGCTACTGAAGCACAAGTTTGTTGTCCGATACAACCTTCGACCATTCACCATTCACGGTGAGCGATTTGCCGAAGGCTCGCTCATCGTCACGCGACGCAATAATGAGCGTTTTGGAGAAGTGTTTGGGTCAGAACTGGCCGCTCTGGCCGCCGAGTATTCTCAATCTGTGACGGGAATCGCAACTGGATTTGTGGATAGTGGTGCCGATTTGGGCTCCTCTGATGTCCGGTATATGAAGGCTCCCCGCGTAGCCATGCCGTTTGGTCGTCCGCTACGTTCGACCGGGGTAGGAGAAGTGTGGTACCTGTTTGACAAGGTGTTAGACTATCCGATCACTCGCTTTCCGGCAGACAGGTTCTCAGCGCTTGAACTGGATGACTATGACGTGGTGGTGCTCCCCTCTTCTTCGTATTCGACCATGTTGCCTGAGGCGGAGCTGGAACGACTCACAACCTGGATTCGAGGCGGCGGCCGACTGATTGCCATTGATCGTGCAGCTTCGTGGCTGGCCGGTAAAAAAGGCTTCTCTCTCAAAATGAAAGAAGCCGAAAAGGCCGCCGACAGTACAGCTACCGCGATTGCGCGTGCCAAACGTTACGTCGACAGAAGCCGGGACAGGGCGCCAACCTCGAACCCAGGTGCGATCTACCGGGTGAGCGTCGATACCTCTCACCCCCTGGGGTTTGGCTTCTCAAAGAACTCGTTCGTTCTTCGGGGTCGGGGGGATCACCCATCCGTGATGACGGGCTCTGGAGACTGGAATGTCGGAATCGTCCTTGAGGATGGACGAGTGAGCGGTCACACAGGGTACAAGGCGGAGGAGCGAACAGAAGGGTCGCTTGCCTTCGGTGTGCAATCGATGGGACGCGGGAGCGTAGTCTATTTGATGGACAATCCGCTCTATCGGGGATTCTGGAGATCGGGACGGATGCTGTTTGCCAACGCCTTGTTCATGGTCGGTCAATAGATCGAGCCACAACCGTAGGAATCACGGTGCGGCCGCCATCAAGAGTGAATAGGCAGCAGCCAGCATATCTGCCATGATGAGGAGAAAGAGGATGATGGTTTCGAGAATCGAAAAGTGGCGTCGTGCCTCGTAAGCCCGCCTCATTTCCCTGGACCGGATGAATCCCTTTCGGTCGTTCATCAGAAGAATCAAGATCTACAAAATGATCGCGAATCCGGTGAGCGCGACCCAGTTTACATCCAGAATAACGGGTGTGATCACGCCTGCCACACCGAACGGTGCCACCAGCCAGAACACGGCCCACGCCGGAAGCCCTCGTTTTTTTTTGGACCTCTTCGTGCGTTGTTTGCGCTCAGCGCGCCGCGCCAGTTTTGTATCCAAGTCTACTTCTGCCATTCGAACAATGCGTTAGTCAGGTTTCCGAGGGGCGAATAGATGAACCTGACGGGTATCTGCGCGCATCTTATTGAAGTTTATGCTCGACACGTCCCAGAAGTCGAATAAGCGTCTTGTGCCCGAGTCTGCGTTTGGCTTGGCTGAGGGGAAACCACCGGACCTGGGTGATCTTTTCTTCCCGTTGGGGGACAAAGCGCGTTTCATCGGTCTTCATGTGGTACCAATGGGTTGTTTTCACGGCGAAAAAATCTCCGTCGCGATATCCGTGGGTGGTCGTGTCAAGAAAATCCAGCACCTTCACCGAGCTGAGTCCGAGCTCTTCTTTAACCTCTCTCTTTGCGCATTTCTTTATCGACTCTCCGGGATCTTGTTTTCCCTTGGGAATATCCCACAGACCTCGGCGATAGATGAGCAGAATCTCAATGCCCGAATTTCCTTTGCGGGTAAGAATTCCTCCGCCAGCTCGAATCTCCTTCGGTTTCAGGTAGGGGCCAACGTTGAGAAGGGCCTTCTTTGGTATTTTTTGGACATCTCCGGAGAGCGTGGCGGGAATCTTGCGAGCATCCAGAACGAAGACTTTTCCTCGACCATCCGCTTTGGCTTGTTTCAGGCTCCTATAGAGTCTCGACTCATCATACTCAGACGGAAGTATCCCGGCCTTCGCGTTCTTGGGTGATTCGACATAAAAATAGAGCATGCTAAATCTGGGCAGGAAAAACTTGAAGTTGCCGGCTGAAAGCGGTCGATGATTCAGACGAGCTGCATTGTATGTTGTCTCCGTTTCAAAAGATAGACGCAGTCTCGATGAATCGGGCAGAAATATTCAGAAATACGGCGTGAAAAAGGTCGCGAAACTTACTGGAGTTCTGTTACTCGGTGGACGAAGTCGTCGATTCGGGTCTGACAAAACTCAAGCTTCACTTGGTGGCATGCCGCTCGCCGGGCATGCACACCGGGCGCTTTCCGAGGTGTGCTCGCGGGTGCTCCTCTCCGTCTCGAATCACTCTTCGCACTCTTCAGTTGGCGAATTGAGCGGTCGTCTTCTATTTGATGATGTTCCGGATAGGGGACCTCTGGGCGGCATCTTGACTGCGTTTTCCATTTCGACGGAGCCCTTCCTGGTGGTTCTGGCTGGAGATCTCCCCCGAATCAGGGCCGCTACATTATCCCGCATGGTCATGCGGTTCGAATCTGGCGTTCTCCTCGCACGTGATGAGCAATCTGGCCGTGTCCAACCGCTGTGCGCCGTCTGGAGCCGCGAAGCCAGCGGGCAACTCGAAGAGTATCTGGAATCCGGACACCGGTCGGTCCTGGGATTTCTGGATGGGGTCGTTACGCAGGTGTTTGACCTGCCTTCGGAGGAGTTGATAAATATAAATCGTCCAGGCGACCTGGAAGATGTTCGATAAAGCTCCCGGACCTTTATTATGCGTTGTCGTTTGTTCTGACAATGGAATCACCAGAGTTACTCACCGCGAGCCAGCAGCCTCCCCCATCAATCGATGAATTACGGATTCCTGATCAACAATGACACCTGTATCGGGTGCCATGCATGCTCGACGGCGTGCAAGAGTGAGAACGAGGTGCCACTTGGAGTCAATCGGACCTGGGTCAAGACCGTTGAGACGGGCGTTTTTCCAGACGTTACACGCAATTTTCAGGTCACGCGATGTAATCACTGTTCGAATCCGCCATGTGTCCGCATTTGCCCCGTGACGGCGATGTACCAGAGGGATGATGGAATTGTAGAGTTCGACCCGGACAGCTGTATCGGATGCAAGGCGTGTATGCAGGCCTGTCCGTACGACGCCATTTACATCGATCCCGAATCGGGAACGGCTGCAAAATGTCACTATTGTGCACACCGTGTTGATATCGGCCTCGAACCAGCTTGCGTGGTGGTGTGCCCGGAACACTCCATTCTAGCCGGCGATCTGGATGATCCTCTGACTGAAATATCCCAGATGATCGCGCGCAATAAGGTCACGGTGCGAAGACCCGAACAGGGCACGGTGCCGAATCTATACTATATCGGAGGGGACGATATGGCGATGCACCCGACAGCCGTACAGGGTGCCCAAGAGACATTTGCCTGGTCTGATCCCATGCCGGAAGCGGGAACCGGTGGTGTTCGTGAGAAGGATCATCGGCCCAATTCGTCGCCACGAAAGACATCCCCTTCGGGTCAGCCGCTCCGCACACCTCAGCCACAAGGGATTGCTACCGGTGGCCCCATCCAGATTGGAAAGGGCCGTATGGCGGAGCAAATGACTCAGGTGGTGTGGAACGCGCAGCATCGGGTACCCTGGCACTGGCCCGTACCCGCGTATCTGGTCACCAAAGGCATTGCTGCAGGCATGTTCTTGATCGTGTCACTGATGTCCATTCTAAGGATCGGGGAGATCGGTAACTTCAGCGGACTTATCACGGCTTCCTGCTGTCTGTTTTTTCTCGTGGTCACCACCGCACTGTTGGTATATGATTTGGAGCGCCCAGAGCGTTTTTTACGTATCGTCACGCGTCCTCAGTGGAAAAGCTGGCTGGTCCGAGGGGCCTATCTGCTCATTGCATTCAGCATTCTTGTCACCATCTGGGCTGCCGGTGAACTGGCCCTGTGGATGTCCTGGATTGCAGAGGCCGATTACATCCTCTGGCGAACCGTCCTCAACTGGGTCGGTGTACCGCTCGCAGTTGGCACCGCCGTCTATACAGCATTCCTGTTCGGTCAGGCTGAGGGCCGAGATCTGTGGCAGAGTAGCCTTCTACCACTGCATTTGATTGTGCAGTCCTTCGTTGCGGGCGCTGCTTTCTTCATGATTGTCGGGAGCGTTGTTGAACTGGATGCGGACGTGATCGCGTTGGTCCGACTCACGTTCATCACGAGTCTGGTTTTGGACCTCCTGGTGACGATGTTCGGCGAATTTGGGATGCCGCACGCATCCGAAGCTGCTGCACGGGCCGCGCACATGATTGTGAGGGGACGATACGCCCGCTCATTCTGGATCGGCAGCGTTCTTTTTGGTCACCTCATTCCACTGGGTTTGGACTTCGTCAACCTCCCAGGAGCGGTCGCCGGAATACTGGCGCTCGTGGGGCTGTTCTTATATGAACGTGCCTTCGTCAGCGCCCCGCAGGAAATTCCCAACAGCTGACTCAATGAGCAATAACAAGCAGAGCAGCAACGACCAAAGCAGTTCCGAATCCGAGTTCGGACTTCCGAAATTTTCTACGACTGACCGGCAGCCCGAAAAAATTAAAATGACGACCGTCCAGCATCCCGACGGCCGCATGAGCCAGTATCCACCCTCAGAGATGTGGGATGATTGGGTCGAGTGGGATGGAAAGCAGTGGCCTCGGCGTGTCGCTCGGCACTACACGTTGGTCCCAACGGTCTGCTTCAACTGTGAGAGTGCGTGTGGACTGCTCGCCTACGTGGATCGGGAAACGCTGGACATCAAAAAGTTCGAAGGGAATCCGAAACACCCGGGCAGTCGCGGACGAAATTGCGCCAAGGGGCCCGCTACAATCAATCAGGTTTACGATCCAGAGCGCATTCTATACCCCTTGAAACGAGTTGGAGAGCGGGGTGAGGGGAAATGGAAGCGCATCACCTGGGAAGAAGCGCTGACGGAGATCGGCGAGAAGATGAATGCATCCCGCCAGAAAAGGCGTGATGGCATCATGTACCATGTCGGTAGACCGGGTGAGGATGGATACACCAATCGATGTATTCAGGCCTGGGGCGTGGATGCGCATAACTCACACACGAATATCTGTTCGGGCGGGGCTCGGGCGGGCTATTTCCTCTGGTCCGGCTTCGACCGCCCGAGCCCGGACTACGCCAATGCAAATGTAATTGTACTCATCTCGAGCCACCTCGAGACGGGCCACTACTTCAATCCACACGCGCAGCGGATTATGGAGGCGAAGGTGAATGGCGCGAAATTGATCACCTTCGATCCACGTCTCTCCAACACGGCTTCAAAATCAGACACCTGGCTACCCACGTGGCCGGGATCTGAGCAAACAGTTCTCCTGGCCATAGCCAATTATCTCATCCAGAATGATCTCTACGACAAAGACTTTATGCGTCGATGGGTGAACTGGCGGGAGACCCTGGAATTTTTCAAGGACCGTCCATACGAGGAGGTCGATTTTGAGCTGCCAGGGGAAAACATGTGGGAACGATTTCGAGCTCTTCTCGCTGGTGGGCGCTTCGATATCGAGGAAGATGAAGCTGACTTCGATGTTTTTGATCGACTACTCAAGGCGCTTTACGCGGAGTATACCTTCGAGCGCGCAGCCGAAGAGTCACAGGTCTCCATCGAAAAGATCAAGGAGGCGGCAAGGTATATCGGTAATTGTCAGGGTCGCCTTGCCGCGCACACGTGGCGCAGTGCTTCCATCGGAAACAAGGGTGGATGGCAAGTGGCGCGGTGCCTGCTGTTCTTGAACGTGTTGACAGGCAGCATTGGGACCGAAGGCGGCACTTCCGGAAACAGCTGGAATAAGTTCGTCCCCAAGCCCTTCGATCAGCCGCCACCCCTGGAATCGTGGAACGAACTCCACATGCCCCACGAGTGGCCACTCGCCTTTTATGAAATGAGTTTCCTGCTTCCGCACTTCCTCGAAGAAGGACGCGGTGAGATCGACGTCTACATAACCCGTGTTTACAATCCACTCTGGATCAATCCGGACGGATTCATGTGGATGCGGGCGCTCAAAGATGAGAGCAAGATCAAGTGTCACGTCGCCCTGACTCCAACCTGGAATGAGTCAGCCTGGTTCGCCGACTACGTCCTTCCGATGGGCCACGCGAGCGAGCGTCATGATCTGATGAGCCAAGAAACCCATTCAGGGCAGTGGATTGCGTTCCGTCAACCCGTGCAGCGCGTCGCCGCAGAACGCCTTGGGCGAAAGGTGAAATACACCTGGGAAACGAATCCCGGTGAGGTCTGGGAAGAAAATGAATTCTGGATTGAGCTCTCGGTGCGCATGGATCCCGACGGCTCTCTGGGCATCCGAAAACATTTTCAAAGCCCGTACCGCGAGGGCGAGATCGTGACTGTCGAGGAGTACTACCGGTGGATCTTCGAGAACAGCGTACCGGGACTTCCTGAAGCGGCCCAAAAAGAAGGCCTCTCTCCTCTCGCGTACATGAGAAAGTACGCCGCCTTCGAAATCAATAAGGACAACTACGTACCGTATGAAGAGCGGATCGATACGAAGACCACGAAAATGGATGACCGAAGTCGGCTCCTCCGTGACGGCTCCGTAGTTGGAGTTATGATCGATGGCGTTCCACGAGCGGGCTTCTCGACTCCGAGCCGCAAGATGGAATTCTTCAGCCCAACCATGCACGAATGGGGCTGGCCGGAAAAAGAGCACACCATTCCCTGGACCCTCAAAAGTCATGTTCACCCCGACAACATTGATCGGGAAAAAGGAGAGATGCTTCTGCTGCCCAATTTTCGTCTGCCGACGCTCATTCATACCAGAAGCGCCAACGCCAAATGGCTCTACGAACTAAGCCACAAAAATCCGGTGTGGATGCATCCTTCCGATGCCTCGCGTCTCGGGGTAGATTCGGGCGATCTGATTCGCATCACCACTCGGATCGGATACTTCGTCGACAAGGTCTGGGTGACCGAGGGAATCAAGCCAGGAATAATAGCGATGAGTCACCACCTTGGTCGATGGCGATTGAAGGAGGCCGAGGGCGTGAGCCGTGGGGCGTCAAATCTGGTGTCGATTTCGGAAGAAAACGAGACCGAAGGTAGACTGAGGGTGGAACACGGTGCCGGTGCCTGGAAATCATTCGACCCGGATACCTCTCGAATCTGGTGGGAGGATGTCGGGGTGCATCAGAATCTTACACATGCCGTGCAGCCAGACCCGGTATCCGGTCACCACTGTTGGCTTCAGAAAGCGTTCAATGTCGAAAAAGCGCGTACCGAAGATCGGCACGGGGACGTATATGTCGATACGAAAGCCTCGATGGAAAACTACTACGAGTGGGTAAAACTCTCCAGATCGGCGGTCGATCACTCTCCGGACGGACTGCGACGGCCGTACTGGTTCAAGCGGCCGCTGAAGCCTGTAAAAGCAGCTTATGCTCTTCCTGACAAGCCTTTTGGTCGCTAAAAATATCTTGATGAAGGCTCCCATGACTCGATTTATTGTATAGATGTTATGTCAAGTACTTACAAGTATGAGTTCAGGATTATTCCGTTGCCTTCCACGACACTTTGAGCGCAACAATCCCATCAGATCAAATACGGAGATTGGCAGATCTTCTGCAGCATCCTCCGTCGCAGGATGACGATTTGTCCTGGTTGAGTGATACGGCTCAAGATCTGCGGTTGTCGTCCGACGAACTGGCAGCGGAGCACTACCGGGTTCTGGTTCACGAACTCATGCCGGCAGCATCGGTGTTTCTTGCCTCGGACGGCATGTTGGGTGGCGATATTGGCCAATCGGTGCAGGAGTTCATGAGCGCGCACGATCACAGACCTGTCTCACCAACGGACCCTGCCGATCACCTCGTAGAAGAGGTACTTTTATTAGACAATTTGATCGCTGCGGGTCAGAGAGAAGCGGCGTCCAGATTTTTCACCCATCTGAGTGGATGGGCTCCGTTGTGCCTGAACGCGATTTCAACATCGGGGAGCGTTCTGTTCGAGTCCGTAGCGGAGGCGCTCAGAGATGCTCTCATTGTAGTTGGGCGCACCCTGCCTCGTTCTGCCGGCTCAGATCTGTTTCACCCCTCACTGACTCCGGGAGCCGTGACCTTTCAACTGGAAGACAGCAAGACGGGACTGGCCCAGATCGGGAGATTTTTCTCCACCCCGGCTCAGTGCGGCCTCTATCTCTCGAAAAGAAGAATCAGTATGCTGGCCCGCAGAACCAATCTACCGACCGGATTTGGATCGCGAGCGCGCACCATCGAAGGTCTCTTTCGTTCAGCCGGGCAGTACGGAGGGATGGACACGGTGTGCCACTTTCTGGCAGAGGAAATTGAGGCCACCCAGCTCGTGTGGCAGTCCTGGAAAGATGAGGAGTTACCAGGGTCCCGTCACTGGGCCGCCTTCTGGTCATCAAGACTGGATTCCACCCGATCCATCGTGAGGCGCCTGGGCGATTCCTGACGTTATCCATCAGGGGAGGCGGCCGACATATTCGTCGAGACGATTCCATCCGGTCAGAACGTGTACAAGGGCGCGGTGAACGCTCAGGAAAAAATGATCCACCCCGATGGTATCATGCACGCCGGAGGATCGCAGCACCTTTACGACGGCCATTTTGGTCCCGCTCATGTAAAAATCGATCTCTCTCTTTGACAGGGCCTCGTGGGTGTCAGAAAGAATGGCGAGAGCGGTCGTATCCAGATCATTGATACTCGATGCGTCGAGAATGATAGCCCGAATGTCCTGTCCGGACGCCTGTTTCATGATTACCTCGCGCAGCCGGTCTGCGTTCGCGAAAGAGAACGAAGCATCGATCCGGAGGATGAGGACCCCATCGAATTGTTTGGCATCTCCATGATCTCGCATCCCGCGGAAGGTGCGAGTTCCGTCCAAATGACCCAATATTGCGACATTCGGACGACTGATTCTATAGAGCACGGCGATGACCGACAGCGCAACGCCTGTCAATATTCCCTGGTGGATACCGAACAGCAGCGTGGCCAGAAAGGTAAATGACGCGATAAACCCATCTCTCGCCTTCGTCTTCCAGAGAAACCGAATCTCTGAGATGTCTATCAGGCCCAGGGCTGAGACGACAATGATCGATGCGAACACGGGAATCGGGAGGAAATAGAAAATGGGCGTGAAAAACAGCAGCGCGAGGCCGACGAAGACCGCTGCGATGGCGCTCGACATGGGAGATGTGGCTCCGGCATCGACATTCACAGCAGTGCGGGAAAAACTTCCCGACACGGGCAATCCACCCATCACGGAGCTGGAGACATTCATGGATCCCAGTGCCAGTAGTTCCGCATTGGGCCTGACCTGATCGCCACTTCGCGCGGCGAATACCTTACCGAGAGAGATGACGTTCATGAACTGGACCAGCGCAAGCATAATCGCTGTCGGAAAAAGGGCTTGTATGGACTCGAGTCCAAATTCAGGAAGCTTAAATGATGGAAGACCACCGGATATACTCCCGACAATGGCCACGCCACCCGACTCTAAATCCATAAAGAACACGGCCAGTGCAGTCAAAACCACAGCCACGAGCGCCGAAGGAAATTTCTTGGCAACTTTTCGTCCCACGAGTAAAATTAGAATCCCTGAAACCGAGATCGCAACGGAGGCAGGGTGCAGCTCGCCAATCCGTTCCACAACCAACATCACCTGCGAAACGGCGTTCAAGCTCTGCGCGGTCGATATTCCCAACAGAGTGCCCAGCTGACTGAAACCGATGATCAAGGCCGCTGCAGCCATGAATCCGGCGATCAGAGGTCGTGAAAGTAGATTCACCACAAAGCCGAATCGCAGAAAGCCCATGACCAGCTGGATCACGCCGACCATCATCGCCAGCGTGAAGATGTGAACCATGTAGGCATCGGAGGAAGCAGGGGCAAGCGCGGCCAACCCGGCGGCGACCAGCAGACCGTCGATGGCGGTGATGCCTACCGAAAGTTGTCGGGAAGTACCGAGGATCGCATAGACCAGCAGCGGCATGAGCGATGCATAGAGTCCGTGGATCGGAGGGGCACCGGCCAGTATGGCGTACGCAATACTCTGTGGGATGAGAACCACTCCGACGGTCAGGCCTGCAATCAGATCACTCGAAAACTGGCTCCGATTGTATCCGCGGATCCAGCTTAAAGCCGACGGTTTATCAAGGTGGTCAATGATCATCGAACGCGAAATATCTGTTTTGGACTTCAAAAGCCTGCATTGGAGGTAAAAAGCCCGCATTGGGGGCCAAAAGATAGTCATTCGGGTACCGCCAGCCCGATCCTGTCCTCTTCAGCTACAGATCGCGAGGATTTCGATACTCAGGAATCGATCAATTGCGCCTTTACAACAACGTGATCGGAATGGGCAGCCCAAGAAGCAAATGAGCCACTGACGAAAATCACGTCGTGCCCCAGTCTGGCAAGTAGAGAGCTCGCAATTGCTGCGCGGCCACCGCCAGCACAGTGGATGAGCTTCGTTCCTGGGGGAATTTCATCCTGACGAACATGGAGGCGGGTGTGTGCGATATTTATCGAGTTTGATATGTGCGCCGCTTGATGCTCGGCCTGGTTTCGAACGTCGAGTACCACGACATCGCTTTGAGTCTCGATAACTTCATCGACCTGCTCGAAGCTGATTTCCCGAATAGCAGCCATTTCGGCCCCAGTGGATGCATATGATTTCAACCCGTCAGGCGTTGCAAAGCCCTCAATGGTGTCGAGTCCGATGCGAATCAGGTCTCGGACCGCCTCTGCCACATGCTCTTCTTCAATAATAAGATAGATGGGCACGTCCTCTTCCACGATTGATCCGGCAGTGGTATTGAAGGACTTGTTGAAGGGTGCGTACAGAGAGTCCGGCAGGTGAGAAGCCATGTAGGCCGAGCGATCGAGCCGCGCGTCAAGAACAACCACGTCAGTATTTCCTGAGAGGTTCGCCAGGTCCTGGTCGGTGAGGGATCGCGGTTCAGGGAGATTGCCCAGTATTCGTGGCCCACTTCTGTTATCGCGTTTCATTCGGGCGAAATACATGGGAGGTTCCGGCTGACCATCGAGAATGGCTGATATAAACTCAGCCTCTCCCCGGATGGCGGACCCGATCGCGCCGTTAAACGCTCGTTCGTATCCGACGGTTGACTGGGGAATGGCACCGAGGGCCTTGCCACATGAACTTCCAGCACCATGTGCCGGCCAGACTTGAAGAAAGTCATCCAACTGCAGGAAGGTCTGCACGGATTGATAAAGCGCACGGGCTGATTCGTCGGCTGCGCCTTCGATCCCTGCGGCTGACTCTAGCAGGTCGGGACGCCCGAGGTCACCTACAAATACAAAATCACCGGTCAAAATTCCCATGGGCTGATCGGCTCCACCGCCGAGATCTGTCACCAGGAAGGAAATATGTTCGGGGGTGTGACCCGGAGAATGAATCGTCGTGAACTTGATGTTGCCGACATTGAAAGAGTCTCCATGGGTCAACAGCGTGTACGAGTAGGAAGAATCGATCAGCCAATCATATTTCCAGTCGGCATCGCCTTCGTCGGACGCGTAAGCATGTACACCCGACTCGGCGAACTCTCGTAATCCAGTGAGGTAGTCCGCGTGAATGTGCGTGTCGGCCGAGGCGACTATTTTCAAGCCTTCCTGATTCGCAATCTCAACGTATCTATCGATATCTCTTTCGGGATCTATGATGATCGCTTCGCCGGTGGCCTGGCAACCAATCAGGTAGGCATATTGGGCGAGCTTTTTATCCCAGATCTGTCGGAAGAGCATTTTCAGTGCGCCTGTTTACTTACTAATAATTCTGGCAGTATTTCGGTCAGTGGGGCAGACGGGGTCTTACAACGCCATACGCAAATGTGCCGGCCACAGCGGCGACGATGGTCACCAGCATCACCGTGACGCCGTTGCCTACTAACGCGAACAGGGGTCCCGGGCACGCTCCTGCAAATGCCCATCCGAGACCAAAAACCGTACCTCCTGCCCAGTAACGCGTTCCAGAGCCCATCTCCTTGGGTGGTATAACGATTTCAGACCCGCCAAGTGCCCGTACCCTCCATTTCTTGATGATCTGAATGGAGATCGCTGCCACCACCACGGCACTGCCGATAATTCCATACATGTGAAACGCCTGGAATCGAAACATTTCCTGTATGCGGTACCAGGAGATAACCTCCGATTTCGTGAATACGATTCCCAGGTAGATCCCGATCAGTAGGTAGGGGATTAGCCGCGATGCGCCCATTTTGGATGTTGACATGGTTGCTCCTACAGTACGAGTGGAAGGATCACGAAGGTGGCTATCAAGCCTCCTGCAAAAAAGCCGAGCACGGCGACGAGTGACGGGAGCTGCAGGTCAGCCAGGCCACTTATTGCGTGTCCGGATGTGCACCCCCCTGCCCACCGCGCGCCGAAGCCGACAAGAAATCCACCAAGGACCATCAGAACGATTCCCGGGCCGCTCAATAGTCCTTCCCAGGAGAAATACTGGGAGGGGACAAGTCCTCTGAATTCGGTGACTCCAAGCAGGGCCAGGTCTGACCGGGTGGCTTCGGATATGGCAATCGGATCGGGGTTTTCCAGGAATCCCATGCTGATCCATCCCCCGATCAGTACACCCATGATCAGGACGAGATTCCACGTGCCTGACTTCCAGTCGTATTGGAAGAACTCGACCTTTGTATCCAGTACTGCACACAGGTGGCGCAGATTGGCCGAAACACCAAACTGTTTTCCACCGAGGAGAAGCAGCATCGGGACGATGAGACCAATCAGCGGACCGGCAACATACCAGGGCCAGGGTTGGGACAAGAAATCAATCATATGCGTGTATCCGCCTAGTGCGATCCGCAGAATCACGTCCGCGAGCAGGAAGGTCAATATGGACAGGATTAAAACTCCAAGCAACCGGGATATTCTCACCCGGGATATCTATATCGAGGTCATCCGGAAGTCATTATTGATGATCGAACATCCTTTGCCTGGAGTTGCAGGCTCGTTCGACCATTCCAGGTATTTTCCTCGATCGAATATAATAGATCAAGCGGTGTGCCTGTTTCCTGGCTATCCGCGACAATCTCCAGATGTTTGCCCATTCCAAATCCTATTACGTTTCGGACAGGGTGAGAACCGGAAACAGATCTGACCGCAAACTTCAGGTGGTTTCGATCTTTTCCGACGGTTGTAACCGGCCCGATCACTTCAAGATTTGTAGACATGAAAATCGGAGCCTCGTTATCCACTCCGAAGGGCTCAAATTGCTTCAGGACGGCCCAGAATCGTTTATCCAGATCCTCGAGATTCATTTCTGCGTCGACTTCGACCACGGGCTCGAGAATATCCGGGGTTACCGAAGCGGCCACTGCTTCGTCGAATTTGATTGAAAAGGCCTCCACGTCTTCGGGCCGGAGTGAGAGTCCGGCGGCAAAGTTATGTCCTCCGAATTCGATGAGCAGATCTGCGCAGCTTTCCAGCGCCTGATAGATATTGATTCCGTTGATTGACCGCGCACTACCCTTGACCACATCTCCACTTTTGGTCAACATAATGGCCGGACGAAAATGCCGCTCTACGAGGCGGCTGGCAACAATCCCGATAACGCCCAGGTGCCAGGTGGGGTGGTACAGTACGACGGTATGTCGTTGCGGCCCAGAAAGGAGCCTGTCAGCCATTAAAAATGCTTCCTCCTGGGTTGCACGGTCGAGGGCGCGCCGCTCGTCGTTCAGGCGTTCGAGCTGCCGCGCTCGCGCAACTGCCTCCAGTTCGTCATTAGCCAGCATCAAGGTCACGGCGCGCCCCGCATCACCCAATCTTCCTGCCGCATTGATTCTGGGACCGAGGGCGAACGAAATGGATCTCGGAGAGCACTCGCTCATCCTCACGCCTGCCTGTTCCGCCAACATTTTCAGGCCAATCCGAGGATTTTCGCGCAACAACTGAAGGCCCGCCCTCAGTAGAATTCGATTCTCACCCGTGAGCGAAACCATGTCGCTGGCGGTAGCTATTGCGACAAGGTCCAGATATTCGTACAACTCTTCAGGATCGTGACCAAGTCGTTGGTGGATCGCCTGGGCCAGTTTCATGGTTACGCCACATCCGCACAATTCCTTGAAGGGGTAACAGCAATCGGAACGCTTGGAATCCAGAACCGCTACCACATCGGGTAGTGACTTCTGCGGCCTATGATGGTCACAAATTACCAGGTCAATGCCCAGTGATCCGGCATATTTGGACTCGTCAATGGCGGTGACTCCGCAGTCGAGGGCGACTACAACGGTGGCTCCTTCGGTTTTAGCGACTGCAAGACCCTCCCTACTCAGTCCGTATCCGTGCTTGAATCGATTTGGGACGAAGAAACACACATTCGCGCCTTGTCCTTCGAGATAATGAGTTAATAGTGCGGTAGACGTTGTGCCATCAACATCATAATCACCGTAAACGAGGATCCTCTCGCCATCTTTGATGGCACGCACGATTCGATCGACGGCAGGCTCCATATCCGCCATCATATAGGGATCGTGTAGCTGGTCTGTCCCAGACCGGAAAAACACCCTGGCAGCTTCAAAGGAGTCGATTCCACGCAAGATGAGCGCCCGCGCCAGCGGTTTTGGCAAATCGTTCAGAACGCCCTGCAGTTCATCAACGAGTCCTTCGTTGTCAAGACTTTTTATACGCCAGAGCTTTTTAGTCACAAATCTGCCTCCGTTTCGACCAAATATACATCCAATAAAAACGGTGGTGAGACTTTACGAGACTAGATTGTTAACCGATACCAGACGTGGCGAATCAAGGAAATGGTGAAAACCAGATAATGCGTTATAAACCGACTATCTACAGAAACTCGTGGGCGATGGTAGCGATAGCACTCGTGCTTGTTGCTACGTCTTACGTAATGATATTCGCTTCGCCTGGCCACCTGGTTTCCAGCAAAGTAGAGGTCATTGAGCGCAGAGCAGAGAGCCTGGTGTTCGTCCTGAGTAGCGCACTTCTAGACGCCCAGATGGATTCGACGAGCCTGGCGAATACGATCTCCGCAGCCAAAATGATCGATGACCTGGCCTATCTCCTCATCACGGACGAGGAAGGGCGGGTCCTGAGCGCTCTCAATGAAGCCGGTGCGAGAAGGCTCGGATATTATAGTTTCGACACGTATGAACCGAAAGCCGGCGAGGCCTTGGTTGTCAAAACATCGCATCAGATCGACGATGATGACCCTTCCAAAGGCACTGTATACATCGGGATTTCGCCAACTGGTATACAAGAAGGAATCCGGCTCGACAAGCAATACTTCTCGACGATGGGCTTCATTCTTTTTCTTATCGCCGCAGCCCTTCTCGCTTCGATTAAGGGTGTCAAAACGGTCGAACAGACATCCGAAAAGATGCGCGAGGATCAGTTCGCCATGGCCCTTAAAAAGGGATCGTTGGAAGACGAAGTCTTCCTGCACAAGAAGGCGGAAGAGACGCTAAAGCAGAGTGAGCAACGCTACAAAGATGTGCTGGAAAAAACGATGAAGTCGACGTTCAAAGACCTGGAAAGGCAGAAAGGAGCGCTCGAAGTCGAGGTAGAACAAAAAACGATCGCACAGCGAATTCTGAAGCGTTACGCAGATAGATTGAGTTCGCTGAATGTGATAGAACGTGCCATCGTGGACGAACTACCGATCGAGCAGATAGCCCAGTGTGCCATCGAACAGATCGAAACACTCCTCGACGTGGATAGGGTATCTGTCGTCCAGATCGATGAAAATGGAGAGCAGGCCACCATACTTTACGAGCTGGGTTTGGACGGGGACAACCCGGGATCTGGATCCACCGCTCCAATTTCGATGTTCCGATCCTTCGACAAGGGAATGTTTTCCATTTCAGATTTGAGCAAGCAAACAGACAGATCTCCAATCGAAGACGTATGGATGAGCTCGGGAATCAGACGCTATTACCAGGTGACGTTGACTGCCGGCGAAAGGGTAGCTGGCGCTTTGAATGTTGGCCGTGAGTCCGCTTTGGAGCTAAGTGAGGACGATCTTACCACCATTCAGGAAGTCGCAGACCTTCTGTCTATCGCGTTGAGACAACATCGCCACAAACTTGACCAGATCCGACACGAAACGGAGTTGGTTGCCGAGCGGGATCGAGCCGAGGAAATGGCACGGCTTAAAACCGCGTTTCTGACCAACATGAGCCACGAAATTCGTACTCCATTGTCTGGTATCATCGGAATCGCTCAGATACTCCACGAGGAGCTCCCATCTGAAAAACGTGAATTTACAGGGTTGATACAGGAGGCGGCCCAACGACTTTTGCTGACCATCAATTCGGTTCTGGACCTATCCAAGCTGGAGGCCAACAAAGAGTCCTTTTACTCGCAGAAGCTGGACATATCCGAGGTGGTTAATGAGACCGTGAAGACCCTCCTTCCTCTCGCCGATAAGAAAGATCTGGAATTGATTGTTCGGGCACCGTCTGAGACCACAGCCATGCTGGACCGCAGTGCTCTGGAGGCAATAATCAACAATCTGGTTGGAAACGCAATCAAATTTACCGACACGGGGACTGTGACCGTCTCGGTCAGGGCAAAAAAAGGAAAAGCGATCATCGAAGTGGAGGATTCTGGAGTCGGGATATCCGAAGATTTTCTCCCATTTATCTTCGACGAGTTCAGACAAGAGCAAGAGGGTCTGGATCATCGCCCGCATCAGGGGTCCGGTTTGGGATTGGCCATCACAGCCCGCCTTGTCAAACAAATGGATGGAACGATAAAAGTGCGGAGCACGCAGGGCGAGGGTTCCCTCTTGAGGGTTACGTTCGACAGCCTGTCTACATCGAGAGCGAGCGATCGAGGAAGTCGCGGTGTAAAGGGTGCTGCTTCAAAAAAAGCGGTGGCCAGTAAATCACCTTCAAAGGGCGCGGCTTCGGCTTGAACGCTGCACCGCGTCTCAGGAGAGCCATCTGAACGCCTGATCAATCTCCACTGCTGAAGCAGTCAGGCGACAATTAATCGAGCTCTCGAATATTGATATTTCTCCACCGCACCATTTTTCCAACAAGACTCGCATCACGAATTGAGTGAACCTGTAGGGCAATAAACCCTTCGGAGGTCATGGAATCGAGTATATCTGTCGCGAGCACGCCGTTGAGCCATGTTCGAATATGATCGCCACGTGCTTCGATCCGAAAATGATTCCACTCATTCTGTTTGAACGCAGCCCTCGCCCTTGGACTCCTGGTCAGATTGAACAGCCACCCTCGCCGACTCTCGTCATAAAGACCGGCAGTCCACGCTCGGTCCGATGGATCGATCTCAATCTGATAGCCGTGAACCCGACCATTTCGGTAGTCGGGGAGGCTGTTGCTGCGGATCTGTACGCCTGAATTCAGATCGGGATCGACGTTGAATTCGAGTTCCAGGATGAAATCGGTGTACGTACGGTCTGTCGCGAGGAAGGAATTAGGTGAATCCATCACCGTCATACCTGTTATCTCTCCATGCTCGACACTGTAGCTGGCGGATCCATTTATCAACGTCCATCCTTCCAGGGAATTTGGCCGAACCAGAGGAGTCCAATCCGTCACGGTCGCCCGAAGTGCATCGGCTGAATAGGCCTCTACGGCGCCCTCGTTTCGTATGGCGGCAACCTGACTCGAGGTGACCGCCCCAGCCTGATTGCCCCACTCATTTCGAGCGAAGGTCAGCGCGTCTGCAATATCCTGATTAGAGTACGGCGAGTCGCGCACTCCCGGCATATGATCGATGACGTCGGGTGCGGCGTACGTTTTCCCATCTACCTCGACGGGACCTTCGATTCCATCCATAACCAGACGAATCAGTCGATTAGCGTCTTGAAGAACCCATTGCGATCTGATCATGGGCGGGGCAGTTGCTGTCATCCCGCTGCCGTCCCTTCCATGGCAGGTTCCGCAAAACGTTGTATACACCTCGCGACCTCGTTCGAAGGACGGTATGAATTCGGCCGGTAGGAGGCGAACTCCATCCATAGCCTGTACGAGGGCCATACCGGCCGCTTGTTTGGTTGTAGCGAGGAAGCGATCCGAAGAAGTGCCTGCGGCGCGGGCGAACGTAAGAAAGTCATCCTCCTTGTCTTCGAGTGTTCCGAGAATCGCATCGATGACTCGTGGCGAATCGGCGTGCCGATTCGCCAGCGCTACCTGCAGGCCCCAAGCTTCACTTCGATCACTGCTGTAGTAGACAGCTATGGCGGAGGCGATGTAGGCGGCGTCTTCCGCGGAAGAAGTGCGACTCATGGAACGCAGCAGGTTCATTCCTCGCGCGGTATGTGTCTGTGCTGCAAGGGTTACTACGGCTCCTCGTACTTTGGGATGATCGCTTCGGGATGCCAGTTCGAGCGTTGAGATCGAAAGCCGATCCAAACCCTCGAGCGCGTAGAGTGCGTGAATCCTCGTGCGCGGATCGCTCGCGCCGGTGGCCAATACTTCCAGAGCGGTCTGCATTTCCGTGGCGCCGCGTTCAATCAACAGGCGCTGCGCCGTGTCACGCCACCACCCGTTTGGATGCGTGAGGTGGCGAACAAGATCTGTGTTGCTCGCCCCGCTGAGCGAGGGTTGTTCACCGAGGGATGTGGCCTTCCATTTAATCCGGTATATGCGTCCCAGGCCCAGGGGCGTGGCGAGACCACGACTTTCAATCTGAGTCTTGAGGTAGTCGGTCAGATAGGTGGAATGCTGGACCACACCTCGATACATGTCCAGTATATAAAGGCTGCCATCCGGAGCAGTATATCCGTTGACCGGTCTGAATCGCTCGTCGGTCGCTGTCAAAAACTCCCTATTTTCATATGGTTCGGCTCCTCGAACCACTCCTTCCTCGTCCGACACCACTACTCGTTTTATAAGATTCGCTACCGTTTCCTGGACGAACGCGTTTCCCCGATAGGCTTCCGGGAAATTATCTCCCCGGTAAATCACAGGCCCCGTCGCTGAAGTAACGTTCACCAGCCGGCCCGAGTCGTCCAGTGTCGCCGGGCGATACGCCCGGTTGGCGCCTGGCGTAACCCGCCTCGGATAGGTTCGATTGGACGCTCGGCTGGGGCCATAGACCCTTCGATCCCCGACCTCATGATGCGGATTCATCGCGACAACATTGGGTGGAGTGTCGTCGCCGAGCAGGGTCTGGCTGTTGTTGTTGTAAAAAAGGCGCCCCCAATCGTCCTGGGTGATGCCCCACTGACCCCGATACTGGGTGAGCTCCTTATGCCACTCACCATTTCGGTAGCGATAACGCTGATCAGATTTAGCGTTGTAGATCCAGTTATCCATCGACACCAGGAGTCCATTGGGTTGGTGTTCGGGATTTCCGCCGACTGCGTAAACGGAGTCGACAACGGTCATCTCCCCCGCTTCGTAGCCATTGCGCTCGACGAAAAACAGGTTTGGTGGAATGGCAACCAGGACCCCACCATTGTAGATGGAGATGGCTCGCGGGAGGTAAATGTGGTCCAGAAACACATGGGAAGATTCGTAGTGACCGTCATCGTCCTCATCGGTTAACACGACGATACGGCCCGCGGGCTCGCCGGTCTTGTCTCCTTCGGTCGTCCACATGTAGTCCCGCATTTCCACGACCCACATGGCTCCGTCTTCGTCAAAAACCATGGCGACTGGATCGACGATCTGAGGCTCACTGGCTACCAG
>Ga0209554_1000367_pt1 | contig 38245 bp, 42 predicted proteins | sample MarorgKNORR_S2LV_5_FD_188221 | JGI IMG/M metagenome (GOLD analysis project Ga0209554, IMG submission 188221) | Marine microbial communities from the Southern Atlantic Ocean, analyzing organic carbon cycling - Bottom_A/KNORR_S2/LV (SPAdes) (version 2) | ecosystem: Environmental > Aquatic > Marine... | reverse complement strand
GGAAACCACCTGGGCTTCAGGGCCGGATCCACCGAGGTCTACACTCGGCTCATCGAGGGCTCGTATCCGAACTACGACCAGGTGATTCCGCGCGATAACGACAAGGTGGCCAGGGTCGACAAGAAGTTGCTCGAGTCGGCCGTTCGAAGAATGGCCGTCGTCGCGTCCGACCAGACGCACAGGATCCGACTGAAGTTCGAGCCGGGCCGCGTGCACCTGAACGTGCTCACGCCCGATCTGGGCGAGGGACACGATGAACTTGAGCTCGACTACGATGGCGAAGAGTTGGAGATCGGCTTCAACGCCAACTATCTGCTCCAAGTGCTCAGGTACATGCCCACCGAGGAGGTGAACATCACCTTCAAAGCTCCCGAGCGCGCCGCCACGATCGAGCCGGCCGGAGACGACGATATCGACTACCTGTGTCTCGTAATGCCGCTGCGCTTGCTGGATTGAAGCCTTTTCAGAGATGGGCGGAGGCTCAGATTCGGCCGACGCCCTCTTCTCGGCACTTAGGCGGGTAGCTTAGACGCTGTCAGGACTGCTGCGCCGCCTCGAGAATCTCGGATCCCTTGAAGATCGACATCAACTGAAGGCCCTCGGCCTCGAACAACGCACTGGCGTTCTCGGAGCGGTCGATCAGCGTGAGCACGCCGATGATGTCGATGCCGTGGCTGCGGACGGCCTGCACTGCAACCATGGTGCTCTTGCCAGTCGTCATCGAGTCTTCGACGAGGAGGCATCGCGCCGAGGGTGGGACCCCGCCCTCTACCTGCTGGCCCGTGCCGTGCTCCTTCGCTTTCTTTCTGACGGAAAACCCGTCGATAGGATGGCCCTCAAGGTGGCTCCGGTGAGCGATCGCATAGGCGATTGGGTCGGCGCCCATGGTGGGCCCCCCGACATGGGTCGGGTCCAGTTCGCTGTCCCGGATGAGCTTAAAGGCCACGTGCCCCACCAAGAACTGACCCTCGGCACACATGGTCGTGGGACGAGCGTCGAGGTAGTAGTTCGAGCGTGCACCACTGGCCAGGGTAAAATCGCCGAGCCGCACTGACCGCTCTACAAGAAGACGTTTCAAACGATCGCGATGAGTCATTGGCGCCACAGTGTTCGAGCATCCACCGTGATGCAAGGGTCCTCGGGTCACATATTTCGGCTCCGGGGGGCGTGGCGAGGTGCGCTCCTAGCGCTTTTGGCCCTTACCGGATGTGACGACAACGCCGTTGGCCCGGGCACGCTTCGTTTCGGGCAACTCGGCGAGATCTCGGTCGACCTGCTCGACCGGTCGGCGGTGGGCCTCGTGGCCGGAGCACGCTGGGGGTCGAATCGCTCGTCAGTCCGCTTCTTCGGGGGCCTGAGGTGGAGCGAGTACAAGCGCTTGAGCAGCAACGATCCGACCGACCCCTTCCGCCGTGACAGAACCGTGCGCACCGGGATCGACTGGACGCACTTGGGCGAGAGCGTCTTCGCGCAGATCGGCCTGGAAGGGACGATCAACCGTTCCAACGGGAATCGACCCGAGTACGATGCCCTCAGCGCTTCGGCGCTCGTCACGACCCCGTTGCCCAAGCAACTGACCCTGAACCTGTTCGTGCTTCTCACGGGCAAGAGCTACGTGCACGAGATTGACTTTGCGCGCCTGGTACCGGGTGAGGAGGCTGACAACGCCTCCATCGCATACGTGGAGGTTGGGCGACCGATCGCGCCTAACCTGAACGGAGCCGTTCGGGTCGGATGGACGCGCGCCGAGATCGACATCGGGAACGCGTATTACGAGCGCGTCGGGATTTCCATCCGGCTGAACTACCGGCCGATGGGGTAGGGCTCCCGCCTCTGATTGGGGCGAGTCGCCCCGGCTCTGCAAGCTACGAAGCCGGGTCCGTCGTGAAGGCCCACCCGATCCAATCACCGTGATGAGAAAGCGACACGTCGAGGTGAGTTGCTCCTCCGTCGAGGAGGAGGAGTGGCGGCCGACGGCCGGTGGCGCCGGGCACGCACACGATCTGAAGACGTTGCGGCTCGATGCTCAGCACACGAGCGATGTCGAAGCGCGCACCCACCCGGACTGCAGCTGATTCCCGTGAGTACACGGCGTCCAACTCGTCTTCGGTGAGAAGCGACCTCAGCTCGTGCAGCGGCCTCGACCATGTCGCGTCGGGCTCGTCGAGCCTCGCCAGACTCCACTCCAATCGATCGGCCGGTGACCCCGCGGCCAGCGGAGGATCGGCGACCCAAGCCACCGCGTGAAGAGGCCCGCCCGCCCGGTAGACGCTGACCGGAATCGTCATGCCCTCGTACTGCACCGTCCCGATCCGAACCACCGGGCCCATCGATCCCAAGACCTCGGTCCACGAGACCTCGAAGGCCGCGTGCACGAAGGGAGGCGGGGAGCCCTGCACCTTGGACACGACCTTGTATGCCGCCTCCTTCGCTGCCCACAGGGTCCAGAGTTCGAGATCGGGCTCCTGAGCCCCCTCGATCAGCATCCGTTCGCTCTCGGCGTACACACGGTCGATGAATCGTTGGTCGCCTGACTTTCCGGCGATCCGCGGCTCATTCAGGTCCACGACATCGTTCCCGACCCGCATTGGCGCATCACCGAAGGTGCTCATGAGCCCGGCGTATCCGCGAACACCACGCGCCAGACCCGCATCTGACCCTCGATGCCTTTCACATCGACCAACAGCGAGGTGAGTCCGGCTCGGTTGTTGGCGAAGAATCGCTCGACCTCCGGGTCGAGCCTGACCGCGTCGGAGATCACGATGTCGTCTCCGCTGGAAATGCCACCGAGCCGGGCGGCGACGTTCACCGTGGTGCCGAAGTAGTCGAGTCGTTCGTTCATGGTGACGGCGAGGCAAGGACCGTAGTGGAGGCCGGCCTTGAGGCTGAGGCGGACGCTTTCGTCGTCCGAAGCGGCGAGACCACGCTGCGCGTCCGCCACGGCTCGGTGGCCGTGAACCGGCTCACGGAAGATCGCCATCACGGCATCACCGATCGTCTTCACTATGGTGCCGTCGTGGCGCCGGACCGCCTCTTCGAGCACGTCGAAGTGGCTCATCACCCTACCGAATGCCGGTCCGTCGCCGATCTGCTGATAGAGCCGAGTCGAGTCCTTGAGGTCGGTGAAGAGCATGGCCAGGCTTCCGACATTCGCGAAGGCTCCGGCCGCCAGAACCTCTTTGCTGAAGAGGTCACGGAACTCGGGTAACGCCGTGACTTCCGCCCCAGTTGCGGCATGGTCAGCCCACTCGATGCGCTCGAGGATGAACAGGCGACGGTCGGTGCCGCCGTTGATGAGGCGTAGCTCCGCCGTTGATGTGATCGAAAGCGGGGCATCTGCCCAGCCCCCTGCGTCCAGTCGCAACGTCGCCTCGGACTCGCCGGACTCGTGTACAGCGATCGACGGGCCGCCGGCGATGCCCCAGGCGCGCACGCGGTGTCGTCCTTCACGAAGGTGAACGCTCAGGTGACGCTCCTCCCCCGACTCGAGGAGTTGCTGCACCGCCACGTGAGGCGTGACCTGAGGGCCCGCCACACAGAACGGTGGCGCTGACACCTCGCGGATGGCTGCGCAGGGTGAAAACGAGATCTCGACCGACTGCTCGAAGTCTTGCGAGAACTCGATGTCGCAGGTGTCACAGTGCACCACACCCGCCCGGAGGAGTTCCAGGGTGGAGGCCTTGTCCTTGGCCGCTAGACAGCTGGGGCAGATCACGTCCCAGCTCAGGTCTAGAGGCCCTCACGCGTCCCGTGCAGGCAAGTGGTCAGCATGTCCCTACGGGAGGCGCCCCAGACGGACGCGAGCTCGTAGGGACGAATTCTGGCGAGAGCAAGATCATCGGCGTGGATCACGTGATCCACGAGTGCGGCGGAGAGCTTGGCGTCCGCACCGGCTCCCTCCATGCGGTTGAGTATCTGCTGCAATCGTCCGCCGGCGAGCCGACGGGGGGTCGCAACCGCGACGTGCTCCGACCGGGAGTCCCCTGCCACGACCCCAGCGGCATAGCGCTTGAAGACCCTCCCAAACGTGTAGCGGCTGATCGCTCCGATCTGAATCGGGATCGTTACGAGCCCCAAGAGACCGCGCGGCCGAACGCTCGTGCGATACGTCAGGCGTGTGCCTTCACCCTCTGGTTCCAGGGTCGCCAGAACCCGCATCTCCCGAAGCGGACCGCCTCGATAGCGCCGCACCACGCCGAAGCGCCAGGGCCGCACCCACTCGAACGGACTCTCTTCCCATTCGAGCACCAGCCCCTTCACCCGAATTCGCAGATGCCGGTGCGCATTCTCGAGCCTCTCGTCGTCGGTGCTGGCATCCTCCACGGGGGGCAGACCCGCATCTCTGTTGAATCGATTCGTATCCGAGACGAGGGGCCACAAGGCCTCCGCAGAGGCCGGCAGAGACCAGCTCCACCGATACTCGAACTCGCGCTCGCTCACGGGTCAGACCCTGTCGGGTGGAGAGGTCTCCAGGTGCATCAGGCCCTCACGAAGGGCATTGGGCACCCTCGTCGGTCGCCGATCCGGTCCTACCCACACCGCCGTGACCTCGGATTGGGTCACGATGACGGCGGGGTCGTCCACCCGTACGATCTCCTGGGCGAGAACCATGCTAGTCCGGCGGAATGAGTCGGCCCAAGTTCGCACCAGCAGCTCGTCGCCGTGCGTCGCTTCCGCCAGGTATTCGACCACGATGCGCACCACGAAGATGCTCCGACCCTCGCTCTTCAAGGTCGACCATCCGAAGCCAGCTCGCTCGAGCGCCTCGAATCGGCCGTGCTCCAGGTAGTGCAGGAACACGGCGTGGTTCACGTGCCCGAACGAGTCCAGTTCTGGACTGCGGACAGTGACGGAGGTCTCGAAGACCGGCCTGTCTGTTGGCGCCGACGACATGGCGACAAAGACGCAGGAAAATCGAGACTGAGCAAGGTGACCCTCTTGCCACGGGGTCTGCGTGGTCGGTACCCTGGCCGGCCCGTGTCCAGTACTGCCCACATCCCCGCTGCCCGGCCCAGAGCCGGAGCCGTTCGCGCGCTCGTGATGGGCTGCGCCTTGCTGGCGGGCGCCCTGGCGCCGACGCTGATTCACCCCGCCGGGTTGGCCGCCGATACCACCGTGTCGAGCGCACAGCGGGACTCGGTCCTCCTCGTGCTCGCTGCCGCGAGCCTGGCAGATGTGCTGCCCATTGTCGGCACAGCGTGGGAACGCGCCGGGGGAGTCCCGGTCACGTTCTCGTTCGACGCAACGTCGCGCCTTGCCGTGCAGGCGACGCAAAGCGGCTCGGCCGACGTCTTCTTCGCGGCGGACCGGGAATGGATGCGCTGGTTGGTAGAGCGCGATGCCGTCTCAGCCTCGTCCGCGACACTGATTGGTATGAACGAGCTCGTGGTGGTCGTCCCGGTCGGCCGTGCGGTCCCCGCGAGCCCCGAGGCGTTGGTTGATCTTCAGCGGATTGCGCTGGCTGGAGAAAACGTCCCGGCGGGCAGGTACGCCCGGACGGCGCTGGAGCTGGCCGGCGTCTGGGCGTCCGTCGAACGCCGTATCGTTCGTTCGGGGTCCGTGCGCGGCGCTCTCGAATGGGTCGCCAGGGGCGAGGTTCCGGCCGGCGTGGTGTACCGCACGGATGCGGATGCCGAACCAGGCGTCCGCATCGCCTTCTCGTTCACGGCTCCGGGGCAGCCTCGCACGGAGTACTGGGCGGCTGAGCTCAGAACGACGGACGATGGGCCCGCCGCCGCGGATTTCGTCGCGTTCGTGGCGGGAGATGTGGGCCAGGCACTCCTGCGCGAAGCCGGCTTCGGCGTGCCGGCCGCAGGGTCGCAGTCACGGACGACTCAGGTAGGCCAGAGTGAGACCGGCAGCGGCTCGAGTCCCGGGACCCCGTCGGTCGGCTCCGCGATCCGTCTGTCCGTGCTCGTCGCGCTTCTCGCCACAATAGTGGGCCTGGTACCTGCCATCGCGCTCGGATGGCTCCTCGCCCGCTGTGATTTCCGCGGAAAGACCCTCCTTTCGACACTGGTCATGGCGCCGCTCGTCGTGCCACCCGTCGTGACGGGCTTTCTGTTGCTGAGCGTCCTGGGCGGAAGCACGCCACTTGGTAGGCTCCTCGCGCGCATGGGCCTGGAGGTTCCGTTCACGATCGTTGGGGCGGCCATCGCTGCGTTCGTCGTGGGCCTTCCGCTCTATGTGATCTCGATCCGTGGTGCATTCGAGGCGGTGGACCGGACCTACGAGGAACTCTCGTGGACCCTGGGGTCGCCACCTCACCGCACCTTCATCCGCGTCTCCCTACCGTTGGCGCTACCCGGCATCGCCGCGGGTGCGATTCTGGCGTTCGCGCGAGCGCTGGGTGAGTTCGGCGCAACGGTCGTGCTAGCCGGCAACGTAGAGGGGTCCACACGGACGATAGCGCTTGCCGTGTATACCCTCCTCGAGTCGCCCTCCGGGAGGGACACCATTTGGGTGCTGGTCGGAGCGAGCGTAGTGATTTCGCTCCTTGCATTGCTCGGATTCGAGACCCTTTCAAGGCGCCAGAAGCAGCGCATCGAGGGTCGACATGCCCGCTGATCGGGAGTACCGTTTGCGCCTCGATGTCGAGGTCCAGCTCGCGAGTCGGCTCATGCGCGTCGATTTCGAGACGGAGAGCACGGCCATCGCCATCGTGGGACCGTCGGGCGTGGGGAAGAGCACGATTCTGCGTGTGCTCGCAGGTGTAGAGCGCCGCGCGAAGGGCGTGGTCGAGGTCAAGGGTCGGAAGTGGCAGGATACCTCGGACGGGAGCTGGGTCGCGCCGTGGGAGCGCGAAGTCGGGTGGGTCCCCCAGGAGGTCCTGCTGTTCCCGCACCTGTCCGTGAGAGAGAACCTCGGATACGGAGGTGCGTCGGCTGAGTGGGTGTCTGAGACCGCGTCCCTTCTGCAAATCGGGGAGCTCCTCGATCGACGACCCGGACGACTCTCGGGCGGCGAGCTCCAAAGGGTCGCCCTGGGCCGAGCCCTGCTCTCGAAGCCACGACTTCTGCTGCTGGACGAGCCTTTCTCGGCTTTGGACCGGCCTCTCCGAGTGGAGCTGGCGCGGGTGGTCGGCGAATGGGCGTCCGAGCGGGGCGTTCCGCTGGTGCTCGTCAGTCACGACGAGTGGGATGCCCAGGCGCTGGCCACCGAGCGCTGGCATCTGTCCGAAGAGGGGCTGAGCCGCGACTGAGCCGCCAATCACAGCCCACTAGTCGTCGAGCACCCCCTTGTTGCGGATCAGGTCAGCGAGCTCACCGCGGTTGGAAACCCCAGGCTTCTGGAAGATAAACCGGCTGATCGACTCGGTATCGGATGCGGTCCAGGGCTACTTCGACGGCGATGTCCGATCCTTCTCATTTCCCATGGTGACGCCGGGCACCGACTTCCAGGAGGACGTGTGGTCGGCGCTATTAAGAATTCCGTATGGCGAAACCCGAAGCTACGCTGAAATCGCCACTGAGATCGGCCGTCCGGCCGCTGTGCGGGCTGTGGGTCGCGCCAACGGGCTCAACGCGTTGGCGATCGTCGTGCCGTGTCACCGGGTTGTGGGGGCCGACGGTCGACTCGTCGGCTACGGCGGCGGGCTTTGGCGAAAGAAACGCCTGCTCGAACTCGAGCAGGCGTCCACTGGCGGAATAGTGTAACTGTCAGTCGGACTGACGGTTACACAGTCATGGCTGCGGGGACCTTGCCAAATCGACGGTCGCGGGACCGGAAGTCCTCGAGAGCGCTTCCGAGGGCACCCCCATCGAAGTCGGGCCACATCGTGTCGGTGAAAACGAGTTCGGCGTACGCGCATTCCCACAACAGGAAGTCGCTGAGCCGCCGCTCGCCGCCGGTCCGAATGAGCAGATCGACGTCGGGGGCGGGGCAGTCGGTGTTCATCACTTGACCGAGGAGCGCCGAGATCGAGAACCTATCGAGCCGCGATGCGTCCGCGGCCGCCCGCATTGCCGTCAGCAGCATGTCTCGGCTGGAGTAATCGACCGCGAGTCGTAGGGTGAGGCGTCGTCCCTCGCGGGTGACCCCTTCGGCCTCCTCGATCAACTTGACCAGGTCGGGCGCGAGCCGGTCGCGGCGGCCGATAACCTGAAGTCGCACGCCCTCGGCGCACAGCTCCGCGACCTCGCTTCGTAGATAACGCCGGAAGAGCCTCATGAGCACTCCGACCTCGTGCTCAGGTCGTTGCCAGTTGTCCGAGGAGAACGCGTAGAGTGTCAGTACGTCGACGCCGGCGTCCGGCGCGGCCTCGACGATGCGGCGGACGGTCTTCGCGCCCTCTCGGTGGCCCCACTCACGACGACGACCCCTTGCATTCGCCCAGCGGCCGTTGCCGTCCATGATGATTGCCACGTGGATTCCGTGCCGCTCCAATGGCGGAAGAGCACTCTGTATCATAGAGGCTCACAGCCTGAAAAAACGGGCCTCCTCAGGACGCCATGTCGGCTACGCATCGCGGGTCGTCCGGATGATCGCTTCCATGTGGTCCAAGTAGCGCTCCAGCTCGCTCCGACCTCGATCGGTGAGGCTGTACTCGGTCTTCGGCGTGCGCCCGTCGAACGACTTGGTGCACGTCACGTACTCGGCATCCTCGAGCTTTCTCGCATGGGCGCTCAGATTGCCGTCCGTCGCTCCGAGGAGGTCCTTCAGGTCGGTGAACGTCAAAGAACCGTTGACGGCCAGGGCGCTTACGATTCCCAGCCGGACGCGCTCGTGAATGAGTCGATCGAGCTCCAGTGCCTCTGCGGTCGATGCCTGCCCGCCTATCCCCTTGAGAGCAGGTGTCGCCGTGCGGGAATCCCGCTTAGTTGCCGCGCTGTGTTTAGCCGCCATGATTCCTCCAAATCACTACACCAAAAACGATATGAAGACCGCCGAAACCGGCGGCCATGAATGCGTCGCCCCATGCTGGGGGTGTGAACAATGCCGTGGCTCCAAGGAGCATGAACAGCGCTCCCATGAGCGGAACCGGCCGTACTGAGTATGACCCTCCCGTGACGACGCCGGCGCCGTAAAGCAGGAGCCAACTTCCCGGCAACAGTTCGATGAGCCCTGCCTGAATAAAGACGATGGTGAGGAGGGCACCGACGAACAGCGGTGGGGACACGGTCCACGCGAACTTCCAACCCGGTCCGGACAGCAGCGGCACTCCCGCGGCGCGCGACTTCAAGAACATCGACACGGTCGCGGTGGTGAGTCCAAGGGCGGCCGCCGCCAGCCAAATCGTAACCCATGGATCCGGTCCGTCCGCTTGACCCGCCGCGAAGGCCGCAACGAACGTGATGAGGCCCATCATCACGCCACCGATCCCCGAAACGTGCGTGAAGGAAGCTGAGGCTTCCATTGTGTCGCGGATGTACTTCAGGTTGTCCATCGCACGATCGTGCAGCGCGACGGGCGGGCGCCTGGAGTCGGGGATCTTTCTCGCGGGGAGGGTCATGACTGAAGAGTGGGCCTTGGGTCGAGTGTCAGCAAGTACTTTGTGATGCAAAGCCCATGCCACAACCTTAGCTTCTAACGAACCGCGACGCCGTACGATCGACGAATACGAAGCGACTGACGTCCGCGGCCGTCACCCCGGCCTCGTCAGTCCTTTGCGGCCTCGGTGGCTCGCTCGAGCAGCCGCTGGTCACCGAGCCGGTCCGACCAGGCCGCGAACCCGTCGGTTGGCCCCGCCCACCGCAACTCCTCCACGTCCTCGAACAACGTCGCGCTCGTTCTCAGCGTGGCCAGGTCCTTGAAGAGCAACGCCAGCTCCCTGCGGTCTCCGAGTACGGCCTCCGGAAAGTCCTCGATGATGCCGTGCTCATTCAGGAGCCGAGCGGCAGTGACCTTCCCGATGCGGGGAATTCCCGGGAACCCGTCTGCGGCATCGCCTACAAGAGCCAGAAAGTCCGGAATGTGGATGGGATCCACGCCGAACTTCTCGCGGACGCCACTAGCGCCGCGTATCTGCTTTGCTCGACGGTCCACCTGAACGACCCGCTCCCCTCGTACGCACTGGGCCAGGTCCTTGTCCGGTGTCCAAATGGATACACGACTGACGCCGTCGTTGCGGGCCGCGATCTCGGCCGCCGATGCGAGGCCGTCATCGGCCTCGAGATCGACCATGGGCCAAACCGCGACCCCCATGGCGGCCAGCGCCTCCTCGAGCGGATGGAACTGCTTCCACAGCGTCGGGTCGATGCCACTGCCGGTCTTGTACCCCGCCCACATCTCGTTCCGAAACGACTCGATCACGTGGTCGGTCGCGACCCCCAGGTGCGTGGCGCCGTCCTCGATCATCTCGAGCACCGAGTGAAGGACCCCCACCACGGCCCCGAATGGGATGTCTTCGCCCTTGGCGAATCGTTGGCGGCCATAGAACTGGCGGAAGAGCTCGTACGTACCGTCGATCAGATGGACGATCACAGGGGGGCTACGCTAAGGCCGGAGCGACCACACTCAGTGCCTCCGGCAACACTTTCACCTCCACCGTCGCGACCGCGGACTGCCGCACGTCGCCGTCCATCTCGAATCGGGGAGGTTCGTCGAAGTTCAGGCGAAATCCATCATCAGCCAGAACCTCCACGCGATCTGAGGTCACGTGGCGGCCGCGCTCGGCGAGGTTGAAGAGCTTGAACCGCGCGAACGGCGACACATCCTGGATCCTACAGGCGTGCAGGCGGCCGTCGTCAATGCTCGCGTCCGGAGCGATGGGGAATCCTCCTCCGAAGTAGCGTCCATTGGAAACGGTGAGCATCAGGTGAGTGCCGTCGCGCTCCGTACCGTCCGTTCCAGTGATGCCGATGCGCACGCCCGAAAACCGACTGAGCTGCTGCAGCGCGGTGATCTTGTAGAGTAGCTCGCCCTTTAAGAACCGGGCCCCCTGCGCGGCGTCGATGACCGCCACGTCGAAGCCGAAACCGACCACGTTCAGAAAGTGACGCTGCTCCATCGCATCAGGAGCGTAAACCGGCGCGCTGGGCGTATCAATCCACCCGACATCGACCCTTCGTTGATATCCAGCAGCTAATACGTGGACGGCCTCCTGGGGCTTTTTCGGATCGTATCCCAGGTTACGACCGAAGTCGTTGCCGGTTCCGCTGGGCAGGATCCCCATCGCGATGCCCTCTCGACCGGCCCGAACGAGCCCGTCCGCCACGTTGCCCCACGTGCCATCCCCACCAACCGCGACCACGACGTCGTAACCGTCATCCGAGGCGCTGGACGCCAGGTCACGCTCCTCTCCGGCATGTGTCGTGGTTCGGTAGGTCACGTCGTCGAGATGCTCGTCGAGGAGCGCCTTGTACGTCTCGATGTTGCGGCGCCCGCGCCCACGCCCAGAAACGGGATTGAAAATGACGAAGTGGCGGCTCACTCCAGCGTCCCCGGCTCCGCGCCTAGAGCGTCATCAGGGGCTCGAACGTCTGAAGTCCGGCCTGGTACCACTGCTCGCGGAACGGATAGCTGTTGATGTCGTCGATGGTCAGACCATCCGTCATGGCGTGCTCATAGAGCGTCAAGGAACCCTGCTCTTCCTCGTGCTCGGAATGAGGAGCTTCCATGTAGATGTTCGCCTTGAACCGACCGTCGCCGCCGTCCTCGACTGTGAACGCGTTATACAGATTCCTGGTGTCCACGTAATCGCGCTGGGTGACAACCAGGTCCAAGACGGGGTCCGACCCGTCCAGAACGTTCACTTCCATCTCCCCGCCGGACTCGGTGAACCGGATCTCGAGATCCTTCATGTAATGCGGCAGATGCCAGCGCTCGATCGCGTGTTCGCGCGCCGCCTCGGTCGAGGTCCCGACCATGAAGGGGTAGAAAGCAGCCTTGGGCAGTGCCTTACCGGCTTCCACCATCGGGGGTACGATCACCGCCAACACGACCTCCTCGTAAACACCGACCTCGCTCTCGGTGAACTGAAATGCGGTCAGTGCGAGGATGCTCCGCGTATGCTGCATCTCGAGTGGCTCGAGGTGCGAAGGAAGCAGCTTTCGCGCGTCCGCGGTCGGCATTTCAAAGAACCCCCCGACGCAGTTCTTGAAACCGTAGAAGGTGTAATCCATTTCGCTCATTGAGGTGTTGTTTGGTGCTAGTGGCAACGGTCAGATGTTATGATAGCATCCGAGCGCCAAATCATCCCGCCCAGCATCGTCAGGATAACACCGCGTGTCCCACAGCCGAGGTATCTGAAGGTGCGAGGCGCCATCGCGATGCTGTTCATATCCGTGAGCCTTCTGGTGCTGGACCCCGTGCAGCGGCTCGTGATCGCGCCCTGGGTCTGGCTCCGCCCGGCGAGCCGACATCGGGTGCTCGGCGCCTGGGCTCAGCTCCTCGCGTGGCTCACGTCGAGACCCCTGGCGATCATCGGTGGCGCCCACGTTCCGTCTTCACCGGCGATCCCGTTCGAACCGGGTGTGCTCATCATTATGAACCACCAGTCTCTGCTCGACATTCCACTCGTGGTTCGGTGCATCAAGGGTGGCTACGCGGTAGTGGTGGCGCGGAAGAGATACGTCCGCTGGATTCCCTTGGTCTCGCACCTCATACGGCTCTACGGGTACCCCGTTGTGGACCCGCTGGCGTCGCCAGACGAATCGAAGAAGATGATTCGCGCGCTGCGCTCTACGGCTCGAACGACGGATGTGCCGATCGTGGTCTTCGCCGAAGGCACGCGCACCAGGGACGGCGAGATCGGTCCGTTCATGACGACCGGCCTGAGCCTGATCCTACGGACGCGCCCGTGGACGGTGTACGCGATGGTAGGGGACGGTTTTTGGCAGTGGGCGACGTTCAAACAACTCGTCTTCGGGGCGCACAAGATCAGGGGTTGCTTAGAGCTCGTGGATCGTTTCGAGTGGACGGATACGCGGGGGGACTCGAGGCTGTTTGTAGCTCAGATACGCGATCGGATGGTCGAGCACCTGGCAGGCATGCGTGCGGCAGAAACGCAATGAGCCCCAAGAGTGCTGGACCGGCGGGGCCGTCCACCGAAGTGCCGACGCCGATCACGACCTCAGAATGGCCCCAGGCCGCCACTGAACTGGTCGAGGGCCTGGTCGGCGCTGGAAGCGGGACGGTCCTCGCAGTTCTGATCTACGGATCTCACCTTCATCGGACCAATCCTGATAGGCACAGCGCGCTGGACCTGATCGTAATCGTCAGTGAGTACCGCCGATTCTACACAGGGCTGAAGGCGGCGGGCGCTCTGAATAGGCCCGTAGGCCTCATGTCGACGATGGCGAACGTGCTCCCGCCGAACGTCATCGCGTATACGGTCGGGGGTAACGACGATCACCTCGGCAAGTGCTTGATCGTGAGCAAGGCTCACCTAAGCCGTGCACTCGGACCGCGGCCGCGCGACCACTTCCTGCTTGGGCGCCTCATTCAGAGGGTCGGCATCGTCTGGGCCGCCTCGGAGGGCGACCGAGTGTGGGTCGAGGAAGCGCTCGGGGGTGCGCGGAGCCGAGTACTCACATGGATGGCGCCCTACCTCACCGAGCCGGTCGACGCAGAGGAGCTCGGAAGACGGATGCTGGAAGTTTGCTACCGGGGTGAGCTCCGTCCCGAGGCTACCAATCGGTCCGATCAGATTTTCGACGCGCAGGCAGAGCATTTCCGCGATACGCTCGCGCCTGTCCTCGTGGCGGCCGCGGCGGCGGGCGAGATGGTCGAGGAGGACGGGCGATACCGTCTTGCCACACCTGTCGGTGCGTCGGAGCGGCGGAGGTGGCGTTGGCACTTCGCGCGCTCGCGTATTCGCTCGACCACGCGCTGGCTCAAGCACACTGTCACCTTTGACAATTGGCTCCCCTATGTGGTTCGCAAGGCAGAGCGGCACACAGGGACGACGATCGAGCTGACTGGGCTCGAGCAACGGTGGCCGCTGCTCTTTCTTTGGCCCCGTGCGATTCGACTGCTGCGCTCGCGCTCATCTGAACGGGGTCGGCAGATCGATTCTCGCCGAGTCGTAGGTCCAGAGTGATGAAGCTCGCCCCCGCCCTCGAGACGACGGCGTGACGACCGACCTCTACGTCCTGCTGGGGATATTCGCCTTCGCCGCGCTGACGATGGTGGTCTACACGCTTGGTGGCGCCAGTCGGCGGGAGGACCCTCACGAGACAGCGGACCGCGGCGGATTCTTCCTTGGCACGTTCGTACGCAGCTGGTTCTACTGGTTCGTGGGCCCAGTCGAGCGCGTCGCCCTGGCTTTGAAGCTGTCGCCCACCGCGTTCAACTTGCTAGGCGTCGCGTTCGGAATCGCGGCTGGCGTCTGTTTCGCGTTGGGCCTGCTGCCCCTCGGTGGTTGGGCCGTTCTCCTGGGCGGAGCCGCCGACGTGTTGGATGGCCGAATCGCGCGCGCCCGTGGGATGGCATCCGAGCGAGGCGCCTTCCTCGACTCGACCCTCGATCGCTTCGCCGAGGTGGGTGCATTCGTAGGTCTGACCGTTCTCTACCAGAATTCCGCGGTGGCGCTGGCCGTAGTCGCCACCGCGTTGGGGGGGTCGCTTCTGGTCAGCTACGCCCGCGCCCGGGGCGAAGGTGTAGGCGTTCGTTGCAAGGGGGGCGTCATGCAGCGGGCGGAACGCCTGATTCTGGTCGGCTTCGGAGGCATTTTGGACCCGACCGTGGCTCAACTGGGCGGCTTTGAGCCCACGTCTCTGCTCCTCTCTGTGCTCGCGCTCGTCGCAGCCGGCACGATGGGAACCGCTGTCTACCGCACCGTGTGGATCGCCCGCCGGTTGGGCTAACTCTCAGTCGGACTGGCACTTAGCGCCATGGCCTCCCGCTATTTCTGTGAGCACTCAAGCGCCCCAGAGGCTCGGTCTACGTAATCCTACTTAGAGGGTACGTCACTCTTCGTACGGCGGTAGCGATCTCGGTGAGGCATCGTGCGATCAATCAGCACGATCCAGGTCCTCCGCACGTCAAGCGCGTGCGTCGGCGAAGGATCTCCATTTGGAGAGTTCGCCCGATGGGTTCACGAAGCGCCGAGCCAACCGTCCCGCGCCAAGGCGAGGGGACAACTCGCAGGAGGACGCACCTCCAGGACTCCCACCCAGATGACTACCGCGGGGCCCACCCTGCTGCCGCGTGGAGCATCATACCTTCCTAACAAACCGGGCTATCGCCTCGGTTCCCGCGAACAACGCCTTCCTGACAAGCAGACAGCAGACCTCATGCCGATCGGCGCGGCCCATCGGGCGGCTTGCGAACCAGCAGCGGACTACGGTCCGCGAGAGGAATAGAGAGCATCCGCCCGCAGAGGGCGGCGGGAGCCACCGGGCTTCCGTAGCGGAACGAGGGGGCGCCGTGGCCATTCGGCTACGGCGCCCCGGTTCGGAATCTGAGTCGGCCGGACCCGCCATGGGTCGAACCGTCTTGGGCCCGCGAACCGCTCGACCTTGGCGGCTCTCGTGCCAGCGTGACGGGCCTCGCGCAAGAGCCCCCTCGAGGCACTCCGAGGGAGCTGAAACCCTCGGGTGAGGCATCCCATGACGAAGAACGCCCCTCCAGCTCGTGCTGAAGGGGCTTGTTTCTGACTCCGGCGACAGGACTCGAACCTGTGACCCGCTGGTTAACAGCCAGCTGCTCTACCAACTGAGCTACGCCGGATCGGTCCGTACAATGTCGTACGAAGCGGCAGGAAATAAAGAATTGGGTGACAGGGGTGTCAACTAGGGACCGCCAGCTTGGGAACTTGGGCGCGGGCTTTCGACAGGATCGACCAGATGGCGGGCCCGATGTCGTGAGCACCTTGGCTCGTGACATCACTGGAGGCGCACCGTAGCGGGGCAGCTTCACCAGGCTAGTTTAGTCGAGCGCCTTCCGGCTTGTCTGCCCGAAAATCTGAGAGATGAGGATGAGGATCCGCTTGCTCCCGTGCCTTTCTGCGCTCGCGTTGTCGCTGGTGGGCACGGCGCCCGCCGAGAGTCAAGATGCCGAGGGGCCCTCGCTCGTCGTAATGATCTCCATCGACCAACTCCGAGGCGACCTCATCGACCACTTCGAGGAGGCGTTCACAGGAGGCTTCCGGCGATTCCTCGACGAGGGCTTCCGTTTCACGAGTGCATCGCACGCACACGCGGTAACACACACCGCGCCCGGACACGCGACGCTATCGACGGGCGTGTTCCCGTCGCGCTCCGGCATCGTGGCCAACAACTGGTCACAACGGGTCGGAGGCATGTGGCAGTCGATGTACGCGGTCGAGGACCTGGACCACCCTATTCTGGATTTTGAGAATGAGGAGCAGCTTCCGGGGCGGAGCCCGAAGAATCTGCTTCGCACGGGGTTGGCGGACTGGGTTCGGGCCGCGGACGACGATTCACGGACAGTCTCGATCTCGTCGAAGGACCGTTCGGCGATCACCATGGCAGGCCAGACGGACTCCAATGTGTATTGGCTAGTCTCCCAGCTCGGGCGGTTCGTCACCTCGACCTTCTACGACGACTCGTACGACCGTTGGGTCGAGCGGTTCAACGAGAACGAGATGCCTGACATCATCGGTCCCCCTGTGTGGGAGAATGACACGCCCGAGCGCTTCCGTGGGCTTGCGCGCGCCGATTCGGCCTCCTACGAGGGCCGAGGTGTTTCCACCTTCCCTCACGAGCGCTCCCTCGAGGCGGGATCGGACAGCCGCCAGGCGGGCAAAGCCTGGGCTCTCGGTACCTCACGTGCCGACGCGGCCGTCATGGGCCTGGCGAGAGCCGCCATGGAGAATTTCGATCTGGGCCAGCGTGACAACACGGACTACCTGGCTATCTCGCTCTCGGCCACCGACTACGTGGGTCACGGCTACGGTCCGTTCAGCCAAGAACAGCTCGTCAACCTCCGACACGTCGACCGCATTCTGGGAGAGTTCTTCGACTACCTGGACAGTGAGGTCGGCGAGGGTCAGTGGGTCGTCGGACTCTCGGCTGACCATGGTGTCGTGACCATGCCTGAGTACGAGCAAGAGCGGGGCAACATGAGCGCCGAACGACTGTCGCCAGCCGCAGAGGGGCCGAAGGTCACCGCGGCGCTCGAGGCGGCGTCCGCTGGTGGGGGTTCGCCCGAGGAGATCGCGGAGCGCCTTGCGCGGTACCTCGAGCGAGAGGGCATCGCCGAGAAGGCGTATACGCACATGGAACTGACACGGGGTCAGCCCGCCGACTCGTTCGCAGTGATGTACCGCAACTCGCATTACCCGGGGCGCGCCCATCACGCCATGTCCGTATACGGAGTCGAGTTCCGCTACCCGGAGGGCGACCTGGTGTCGTTCCCGACCGGTACCACGCACGGCACGGCGTATTGGTATGACCGTCACGTGCCGTTGATGTTCTTGGGCCGGGGTGTTTCTGCCGGCTCGTCCGGTGTGGCCGCCTACACCGTCGACATTGCGCCCACCTTGGCTGCATTGGCCGGGATCGCGGCCCCCTCCGACTTGGACGGGAGAGCGATCATACCGAGGTAGTTTTTACCAAACTCCTATCAATTCGGCACGTCCTCCCGTCGAATGGCGGGGGGACATTTTTTGCGCCAGTGCTGGAAGCTTGACAGGTGATACCTCGTAGCCGTATTGCTTACGTCCTCCTGTAAACATTTGAACTTGATGTTTCCCGAGAGGGAGGCCTTCGGCACCGTGGCCACGAGCCGCGGCGCGCGGGGATGCTCCACTTCGGGAAGGCAGGACATTTTGACGCGCTGACCCCCGCGCGTCCGCTGGCTGAAGAGCTGTGTGCGGATTTGGGAGGATGAGCCCGTCAGAGGGACGGCTACCCCCCCGCCGCGCGTGTGTTGGCACTGGTGTCGATGCAGAGGAGAGTGATGAGCGGGTCGCGTAAGCGACTGAGAAAACGTTGTCATCGCTGTTCTGGAGCTTGATCGCGACCCGAAGCAGCCGACCGATCTGAAGCCAGTGAGACGGGACAGGAAGGCCGCGTTGCGTGAATCGGCGGCCCATGGCTCGCCGTGACATGTAGATGCTCCGGGACAGTGCGGACACACCGAGCGAAGATTGGCGCTCAGGTCGATGGTTCGCCGAATGAGATGGACGGTTCCCCGGTCGAGCCCGATGCCTCGCCAAGCGAGATACTCCGTGATGCAGCCGCCGAGGTCCTCGGGTGGGCGACGAAGCACTTGGGCCAGCTCCCTTGGGGAGAACTCTCCATGGAACGGGAGGACACCGTGCGGACGTGATCGCTCCAGGAGGCGGAATACGGAGGGTCGTTCGCCAGATCTACGATCGGCGGCAGGATGACGATGAGCGCGAGGCCGCCTGGACGGTGGTCGACAAGCATGCGATCGACCTTCCGCACCCCCTGCTCGAGGACCCAGACGAGGGCCGATCCGGGCAATCGGGCTGCCTCCTTTAGCTCCGGGCGACCCTCACGAACCGGTACCAAGGTGCTATATGGATGCATGAGGAGTCTCAGACTCTTGGTAGGTTCGGCTGGCATGGCTCCCCCGCTGGGCTATAGGTGGTAGTGACGCACCATCATTTCACGCCGGTGTCAGTACAGCGTCAGTGCCAGCGAGGACGTGACCCCTTTTGCTCCTGACGCATCGGGCGTCATCGGGGTCGGCAGGACCGATGACAGAAGCCGCCAGCTTGGCCCGATCTCGTTGAAGAGCTATCTATAATAGAACATCAGTTCTATTTAATTATGTTCTCGTGTCTATCACCCCGCACCTCAACCCCCCCAAACAGTCTCGCTCGAGGCGGACCCTGGAGCGCTTGGTCCGCGCGTCCTTGCAGCTTCTCGAGCAGGGTGGTCCCGACGCGCTCACCGTCCAGGCTGTCGTCGCCCTTGCGGACTCCTCGGTGGGCAGTTTCTACGCGCGCTTCCGAGGCAAAGACGACCTGATCGACTACCTCGGAGCGCGCGTTTGGCAGGACTCGCTCGAGCGCTGGGAGGACGCTCTAGCCTCTCGGGACTGGGCACAGCTCGAGTTGCATCAGCTCACGGAGGGGTGTGTGGGTCTTCTGGTGGACGCCCAACGGTCCCGCGCCTCCTATCTGAAGGCGTTGGACCGAGCCGCTGGTGGCCAGGACGGTGTGTACGAGCGCTTCCGCGGCCACCTCGTGGATGGCATCACTGCGTTGCTGCTCACTCGAAGGAGCGAGTTCGATCACATCGAGCCCGAGCGGGCGGTACGGCTCGGACTGTGCGCAGTGATCGGCATCGCCGAGGCGCCAGCAGGCAGCCAAACCGCTGGCCTCGACCGCGCAGCGATGGTATCAGAAGCGTGCGACCTGCTACTCGGCTATCTGACCGCCACCCAGGCGCGCGACTCCGAGACCGACTCAGGCCAGGTCGACTTCTTCGACATCTGGGGCTGAGCGGCCACCGACGCACCCGAAAGTTTCCCGAAATGTCCCCCCCAGCGTATCTTTCTCGGCTGGAATTGGGAGAAGCGGGGAGGGGGCTTTTGGTACGCGCGCGACACATCTATCGGTCAGGAATTCGCTCGATGTGCCGTTCCTCTACCGGTATCTCATCACCGCCCGGTGAGCGCATAGGGAGGGCATTCCTTGCTGCACTCGCGGCCCGCGCGGCATGTTGGCGAGGTCATAGCAGCCTCCTCGGCATCCCCGGCGCAGGTGCATCATGCCACAACCGACCAACCCTCCCTCGTCGTCATCGTCGCGGTCCTCCTCCGGGTCGCACAACCTCAGCCGGCGTGAGCTCCTAGCTGGAGCCGGAGCTGGAGCCGCGGCCCTGTTCCTCGAACCCCACGGCCTCCAGGCGGATGCGACGCCACGTGTGACACCGGCCACGCAGAGCGCCACAGTTGTGTTCACGAACACGACGGTGGTGAACGCTGATACGGTTCAGAACGACGTGGCACTCGCGGTCGAGGGGACGAGCATTTCAGCGATCGGCCCGACCGACGCGATCCTCGAGAGGTTTCCCAGGGCAGCGGTTTACGACGGGCGCGGAAAGGCACTCCTGCCGGGCCTCATCAACTGTCACGCCCATATGGGGGCTGTGATCGCGCGTGGGTTCAACGAGGACTTCGGATTCCCCAATACCGCACGCCTACCTATTTCGCCGGGCAGCCTCCTTCAGGGTGAAGAACGGACGCTGATGGTCCAGGTGGCGGCGTTGGAGGCCATACGGACCGGGACGACCACGATTGTGGAGAACGTGGGCAACATCGGGCGGCACGCATCAGCGTTGGCTGCGTCGGGTCTCCGCTGCGTGTTCGCCGAGTCCGTTCGGGATGCGGAGAACGTGGCCGGCCCGATGTCCCCGGAGCGATTCGCCATGACGGAGGAGCCTCGCTTCTCGGCGCGCCTACGGGATGAGGGCCTCCAGCGAATCGACGATCTGTTCAGCACCTGGCACGGCGCCGAAGGCGGCCGCATCAGCGTGTTCCCAGCGGCTGCGCTCACCGAAACCTCATCCCCGGAGTTACTGCAGGCGGTCCGCGCCTTCGCCGAGGAGCACGATGTCGGATATACGATTCATCTGAATCAGAGTCGCGCCGAGTTCGAGTTCATGATGAGATACCATGGCGTGCGTCCCGCCGCGTACCTCGATCAACACGACTTCCTCGGTCCGCGGCTGTTTGCGGCCCACGCTAGATATGTGAACGAGTCCGAGATCGCGTTGCTAGGCCGATCCGGCACCACGATTTCGCACCAGGCTGCCATGGCGGCTAACCGGGGGGTCAGCCCGCCCATTCCCGCTCTGCGAGCCGCGGGGTGCAACATCGCTCTCGGCACCGACAACAACACGAACGACGTGTTCGAGGTGATGCGCATCGCGCTGATCACGGAACGTATCAAACGAAACGCCGACGGAGATGAGGTGCCTGGGCTCCTGCCTCAGCCCGAAGACATGCTCGCCGACGCGACACAGGGCGGGGCCCGGGCGGTTCAGCAGGAAGAGCTACTCGGCACGCTCGAGGTGGGAAAGCAAGCAGACATTCTCGTCATCGACACTCAGCGGGCCCACCTCGTGCCGGCGGGACGGATCCTGTCCGCGGTGGTGCACAGCGGCCACCCGGGCGACATCGAGTCGGTCATGATCGCCGGACAGTTCGTCATGCGTGACCACACGGTCCTCACCATGGACGAGGAAAGCATCATCAGAGAAGCCGACGCGGTCGGCCGAAGGGTCTGGAGCCAGGTGTTGGAGGCTGGGCCCCTCGAGGTGCCGCGGGTAACTCGGCAGCCCTGACGCGCGGGCACGACGAGAGTGTGAGCGCTACCGTGTAACGACGACCGTCACGTCCTGGTAGTCGATCAGCCCGCCATCGTGAGCGAGCGCCCTCAACACGTATGTCCCTGCCTCACTGAACGTGGCCCGCACCGTCCACCGGTTCTCGGCCGGGATCTCCGGCGGCTGCCATCCGGCTGACCAGGGCGAATTGCCACCATCTCGGCGGTCTTCCCACACCTTGGTCTGGCCGGGGTCGAACTCGACCGGGGCCGGCCCTCGGTACCAATACCACGAGAAGCGGAGTCCCGTCGCCGAGTTCGGAACGAAGTGGCTTTGGCCGACGAGTCGCGCGGACATCCCCCTGCGTCCTGGTTTGCCATCGTCTGTGGCGATCGCGCTCAATGTCAGGGGCACGCCGACTTTCGCATCGAGGCTCGCGTTGCCCTCGACGGTGACTTCGGGAGCCATGTTGCCAACCAGAGCGGGATTGAACCCGGTCTGACCACCGGCCCCGAAATTGGCGGACATGACGACGTCATCCGCGGCATACAGGTGCCGCAGCGTCCCGTACGCCCGTTCCGTCACACCATCGGTCTTCAGGGTCCAGACGACTTCGCTTTCTCCAAAGTCGGCGGGCACGCGAACGCTGAAGACGAACTGATTGCGTCGGGGGAAGAAATGCGTCGGCTGACCGATGTCCGGGCCAGCCGGCTCGATGTTGTTGTCGGGTCCGATCGGCACGTCGTACGCGTGGTCCCAACTTCGGTTGTAGTAGCCGAACCACAGGTCGTAGGAGCCGTCGTCGTTGGTGGTGAAACCCTCGTACGCGAGCGCGACATTCTTGTCAGATCGCGGGGCCTGAGCCTCGAGGACAGCGGTTCCGGCTGACGCGAACGTTCCGATGGCGACAGCAAGCGCGGCCGCGCCTGCCCTCACCGTCCACCCCCTGGCAAAGTCGTAAACCCGCACAACGGACAGCCGAGCATAGCCTCACCCTCGGCCAGCCCGTGCCGCTCACGGCGCAGTGCGATCTCCTCGGCAAACTCCTCGTCGGAGAGCGTGATCACCGGCATGAGCACGAGCGCCATGTTGTCGATCGATCTGTGGCCGAGTCCCTGCCAATTCCTCGGATCCACCACGTTCGGGTTATCCGACGTGGTGTCGAAGTAGGCGGTGATGTGCAGCAGCGTGCCCCTCGGAAGGAGCGGAGCGTAGTCCTCGTCGTAGTTGTAGACCTTCACCCAATTGTGGTCATAGCCAGCACAGGTCAACGTCTCCGCCCGCCCGCCCCAGATCGCTTCCATGCACATCCGAACACCCGACGCATGCATGTGCGGCTCGAACGTAGGCAGCTTCATGTTCTGCCCGAGCTCTTGATAGAAATGGATCTCCTGCCCGGCTTCCATGGGGCGGAGGTCGATCTCCCCGTTCCCGAACGTGAGGTTCCCGCGTCGCCTGGTCGGCTCGTAGTCCCTGGGCTGGAACTTGAAGCCGAGGCGGAGATGCGCGGTGGTCGTCTGGTCGTTGGAGTGCATGTGCACGCCCGGAATGAAGAACTGCGATCCCGCACGGAGGATCGGAGACGCCTTCGGGTCGAAGTACTCAGCGTTTCGCCCCACCTCATGGATAGGCCAACTGCCTGACATCCGACCGTTCTCGTCCGTGGATGCGATGATGGCGTGATGGTAGATGAAGTTGCCGCCCACGCCTCCCTCCGCGTCGCTGATCTCGAGCACCTGCATCGCGGCCACGTGGCGGTCCTCGGTCAGACCGGAAGGGACAGGCTCGATCACGCCCCACCAGTCTGGGGCGTGCCGCTCCATCGTGAAGTCCGGTAGATCGATCACCAGGTCGGGTGCTCCGATGTCCCAGTTGGGCTCGTCGGAAAACTCGGGGGCCACCGGGAGGTCAGCCGGGTCGCCCTCGGGCGCACCCGCGGCGACCCACGCGGCGATCATTTCGATCTCCCCCTCGGTCAGCGCCTCATCGTTTCGGAAGTGCTGAATGCCGACGTCCCGCTCGATGAACCAGGGCGGCATGACGCCCCGACGGTCGCGGAGGGCGGTTCGCCGCTGGATGCGGGTCGCATAAGGGCGTACCTCGTCATACGTGAGCAGCGACATCGGGGCGACCGATTCGGGCCGATGGCACTTCTGGCAGTTCTCCTGCAGGATCGGTGCGATGTCACGAGAGTACGTGACCTCGTCAGCCTGGCTCTGCGCCGCTACCACTCCGGGAACGGACATCGTGAGTAGGAGCAAGCCTCCACCGACCAGCGTTCCAGAGGCGCTCGGAAAATTACGAATCGGACTCATAGCACTCCCTCTGTTGTCTGCTCTTCTATTAGCGGCACGGACCGAAGTCCGCTAGTTGGTCGCCGTGCAGACGATCCGAGCCTTGCCGGCAGAAGCTACGCGAGCCAGGTGTAGGGAATGACTGACGCTTCAGACCCGGATTTTCGGCACAATCGCAAGTGCTCCGCCCGCACCGGACGCTCGAAGCCGACTCGCGGGTGATGCAGTAAATTGTGTATAGCCAACGCGACCCTGGAGCATTCGATGAACGCCGTCCTGATAGTCATCATTGCCGTGACGGTCCTGGTGGCACTGGCCATCAAGATCGCGACGCTGGCGGTGTTGGGCCGTTGGTTGCTCAACAAGGTCCCCGACGAGCCGGACCACAGCGAGTCGGTGGTTTCGCACCACTAATGCCAGACGTCCCGATGTTCGAGGGCATTTTGCGAGGCGAAGGTGTGTACGAGGACGACCTCGTGATTCGCTTGTTCCGGGATAGCGAAGTACAGATGTCGCCTCCAGCGCTGTATCCCCGCATTCGGAGTCGTGCTCGTGAGGCGGCTGAGCCACGAGGGCACGCCGACGAACAACATCGTCATCGCGAAGCTGAGGACCTCCCGGCGGTACCATCGGTTGGCATCGCGCGCTCCAGACCGCTCGAGGCGGCCGGCATAGAGTGCGTCGAGCTCATCCACGACGTGGTCACGGTCTTCCCGAGGGACGACGCGGGCCAGCAAGCGCCGCCACCGGGTGGGCGGGGGCTGTGATTCACTCAATTGACGTCCTCGTACGCTGCCTCGAGTCCCTCCCAGAGGTTCTCGAAAGCGGACCGAGCATCGCGCAGACGACTCCTTCCTTCAGGCGTCACGGTGAAGTGGCGCCGGTCCCGCCCGCCGTTCGTGCCGGGAGATTCCATGCGGGAATCGACAAGGCCCTTCTCCTCCAGGCGGCGCAGCGCGATGTACACGGCCGCCGACTTCACCCCTCGCCCAGTGCGCTCCTCGAGTTCGACCACGATAGGCGCCGAGTAGCCGCCATCCCCGAGTCGAAGCAGCGCCAGCATTACCTGGTGCTCGAATTCACCCAAGATGTCTCGACCCATAACGTCCCCTCGGTACTAGCAAAGATAGAAACAGATGACAAGGGCGCTGGAGGCGTCCCAGCGAAGGGATACGCTCTGTCCGGTAGGCCGCACCCCAGACATTCGATCTGCGTTGCGTCGGTATCGCCGGTCTACCATGCTGCCCCTCCCCGAAGTCCTCGGCAGGAGCAATAGGAATGAAGCGACGCAACGCCATTGAACGGCTGATCGCGGTCCTGACCCTCTCCGTTCTGGTGGCGGGGTGTGGCGGCGGGGGTGAGCCCCCGGTTCGCCTGAGTACTCCCGAGGTTCAGGCCGCCCTGCGCGCTGTTCAGCCCGATGCGATCGAGAACCACATCCGCGTTCTGGCTGACGACTCACTGAGCGGCCGCGCGCCCGGCACGTTCGGATTCCGTGGGGCCGCCCAGTACGCCGAGGCAACGCTTCAGGCTCTCGGCTTGGAGCCCGCGGGAGTCGACGGCTACCGCCAGCCGGTTCGACTGCGAGAGAGCATGGTCAGGGAGAACCTGAGCTGGATGTCGATCACGACTCCCTCTGCACGGGCGATGCTCGAGTACGACGTGGACTACTACGTGAGTCCTGATCCTCTCCGTCGAGAGGTGTCGACCAGGGATCCCGACGTCGAGCGTTGGGGTCAAGAGACATCTGGCGTACTGGAGCGCATGGCCGCACGAGGCGCGTCCGATCAGGCGGTTTCGGACTCGATGGCCCTTATCGAGCCTCCCGATATGAGCGGCGCCAACGTCGCCTTCGTCGGCTACGGAGTCAGCGCGCCTGCGCTGGGCTACGACGACTACGCCGACATCGACGTCGAGGGGAAGATCGTCGCGTATCTGACTGGCGCCCCGTCGGCATTCCCGAGTAACGAGCGCGCCTACTACTCCTCGGGAGGCACGAAGGCCGCCGAGGCACTCGACCGGGGCGCTATGGGGATCGTCTCCTTCACCTATCCCGGTGACCCCAGGTTTCGTTGGGACGTCAGTATCGCTCGCTCGAAGCGGGGGAGCTTCGCGTGGGTCAACGAAGCCGAGGAGCCGAACCGCGGTGACGAACGGCTACTCGGGACCGCCTCGCTGAACCATTCGGCGGCGGCAGCCCTATTCGAGGGCGCTCCCCGGTCGCTGGAGGATGTGTTCGCGGCGGCAGCTGCGAGCACCCCCCAGGCATTCGACCTGGCATCGCGCGTCAGCATTCATACGGAGACATCCCACCGGCGCGTTGATAGCTGGAACCTCGTCGCTCGACTCGAGGGCAGTGACCCTGTGCTTCGGGATGAGCACGTGGTCTATGTGGCTCACATCGACCACTTCGGGGTCGGCGTCGAGGTCGACGGTGATCAGATCTACAATGGGGCGCACGACAACGCCTCGGGTACGTCGATCGTTCTGGAGATCGCGCGGGCGTTCACGAGTCTCCCCACAGCGCCGCGTCGATCGATTCTCTTCCTCATCGTGACCGCGGAGGAGTGGGGCCTGCTCGGCTCGGACTACTTCGTCAACAACCCCACGGTCCCGCAGTCGAGCCTAGTCGCGAACTTCTCGCTCGACATGCCGTTCCTCTTCCACCCGTTGCTGGACATCGTGCCGTACGGTGCCGAGCATTCGACCATGTCGAGGTCAGTGGCTAGAGCCGCCGAGCACCTCGGCATCGCCCTGGCCGAAGACCCGATTCCCGAACAGGTCCTGTTCATTCGCAGCGACCATTTCAGCTTCATCCGCCAGGGGATCCCGGCACTGTTCATCAAGAGCGGCTTCGAGACGGGCGATCCGGCGCTCGACGGCTCGACGATCAATGCTGCGTTCCGTTCCGACCTCTACCACACACCCTTTGACGAGGCGGATCAGGGCTTCGACTTCGATGCGGGCGTCCAGCACGCCCGGGTCAACTTCCTGACCGGATATGTCGTGGCACAGGAGACAGCACGGCCGACCTGGAATCCAGGCGACTTCTTCGGAGGGCTGTTCGGGGGGCGCTAGAGCCCTGCACTCGCGCTAGCGGTCACCGCGCTCAAAGGAGGTGCTCATGAGCCTCGGGAGCGGCTGGAGTCACAACGTACGATTCTGCTACCTACGCTTTGCGGCGGCGGTGCGCCGACCAAGTCGACGCACCGCCCAGCGCCCAGGCGCCTACTGCATGTCTGAAATCAGCGGCGAAAGGTTCTGAGCCAGAAGCATCCGGTTGAATGCCGCGACCTCATTCTCGAACAGCGCATCCACCTCCCCGCCGAACCGGAGCGTGCGCTCGTGTAGAATGCCCTGCACTTCACCCGCTTGGTCCGTGGGCCGGAAGTCTGCTCCGGAAATGTTACTGGCGAGATAGCCGATCTCCTCGATCAGCCTCGGCGCCCAGCGCGTGAAGTCCCCCCCGGCCGTGATCAGCCGGACCAGGTTGTCCTCCACGGCGAGGAGCTGTTCGTCCAGCTCGGCCGACGCCAAGAGGATGTCAGCCGCGTCTCCGCGGCTCTCGAGCACCGCGTCGAGATCGTAGAGCTGACGCCTTATCCACTCGATGCGGTTGACCATGTCAGCGATCGCCGCGTGGTCGTCCCGAAGCGCCGAGTACATCGCCTGTTGAGCACGGATGTCGGCTTCGGTGCCGCTCGAATTGGGATCCTTGAGGACCTGGAGCAGCTGAGTCTGAGTCCGCCCTCCGACGTCCAGCGTCACGGCATACGTGCCGGGCGGCACCAGCATCGAGAGTCCTCCTGGCCCGGGGCGTGTGCGTTCAGGTCCGAGATCGAACCAGTCGGCGTAATAAGGCTTGGTGCGCAGCGTGACCGCTGTCGAGGGCTCGTCCTGAAGGTTCCACCATATGCGGTTGATTCCCGCTTCGCCGGGACCGCGGAGGGTTCGCAGGGTCTGGCCCGTCGCGTCGGCGATTTGAAGGGTCACCCCCTCTGGACTCGCATCAGCCAGCCAATAGCTGATGGGCGTCCCCGCGGGCGGGTTCGTCCCGTCGGTCTGATCGTTCGGGAAGTCGCGGAGCTGAGTCGTCGGCCTAAAGCGATACGCGTCGCGGGGCTCGAACACGTGCGACGCGGAAGCCACCACCTCATCCGTCAGCTGCTGGAGCGGCGTGATGTCGTCCAGAATCCAGAACCCCCGCCCATACGTCCCGATCACCAGGTCGTTGAAGTGCTCCTGCACTTCGATCCCGTACATCGGGGCCGCCGGCAGGTTGTTCATTAGCGGCTGCCATGCATCGCCATCGTTGAACGACACGTACAGCGTGTTCTCCGTGCCCAGATAGACCAGTCCGGGCCGGACCGGGTCCTCGAAGATGTCCCTCGCGTAGCTGAGCGGACTGTCTGCGATGCCATCCACGATCTTCGTCCAACTCTGTCCGTAGTCCGTGGTCCGGTACACGTGTGGCTCGAAGTTGCCCACCTGATGGTGCTCGATCGCCATGTACGCTTTGCCCGCCTGATGCTTCGACGCGTGTATCCCCCGCACCACCCCGTCTGGAGGTAGATCAGGGACGCGGTCGGTCACGTCGGTCCACGTCCCTCCGTCGTCCCGGCTCACGTGCACGAGGCCGTCGTTCGTGCCGACGAAGAACACACCCTCCTCCACGGGCGACTCGGCGAACGAGTAGATCACGCAGCAGAACTCCACGCCGATGTTGTCCGGCGTGAGACCCCCGCTGATGCCCATTCGGCTTTGATCGTTGGTCGACAGGTCCGGGCTGATGACATCCCAGCTCTGCCCCCCGTTGCGCGTGCGATGCACCACCTGGCTCGTCACGTAGATGGTGTTGCGGTCGTGAGGCGAGATGTGCAGCGGGAACGTCCACTGAAAACGATATCTGACGCCGCTCGCCGGATGCCCAGTGGCTGACTCCGGCCACACCTCGACGTCCCGGAACTGACGGCTGCGTGCGTCCCAGCGGACAACAACACCACCGCGCGCGCCCGCACCCGAGGCGCTCGACCAAACGATGTTCGGGTCGAGGGGATCGGGCGTCGCGAATCCGCTCTCGCCACCGCCTACGGCGACCCAGGATCCACGAGGTATCGTCCCGGGCCCCCCTCGGCCTCCACCGATGGTTCGGCTCGGCCCCCGAAACGAGGGCCCGTCCTGCCGGTTGCCCATGACGTTGTACGGAATCGCATTGTCCACGGTCACGTGGTACAGCTGACCGATGGGCAGCTCGACGCGGTGCCACGTCTTCCCGCGATTCTGCGAGACGCCGAGGCCCTGGTCGTTGCCGGCGATCATCCGGTTCCCGTCGAGCGGGTCGATCCACATGTCGTGGTGGTCGCCGCCCGGGCTACTCGGCCCCGTCTGGGCCTGGGCGCTGACGCCACCGTCGATCGAATACATGAACTGCGTGTGGATGAAGTAGACCTCATCCGGATCGTCCGTGCTCACGTAGCAGTTGTTGTAGTACGCGGTGCGGCCAGCGTAATCGCGCCGATTGGTCATCATGCGCCACGTAGCGCCGCCGTCGTCGGACCGCCACATCTCCCCGCTTTCGGTCTCCTGACCGTTCCACGGCACACCGTCACCCGTCTCGATCAGGGCGTAGACGCGGTCGGCGTCTGTTTGAGCGATGCAGATGTCGGTCTTTCCAACCGGCAGAACGGGAAGGCCGTTTCCGGACAGCCTCGTCCACGTGTCCCCCGCATCCTCGGACAAGTAGATCCCGCTGCCCTCACCGCCACTCTCACGACCCCAGGTGTTCACCTGGACCGTCCACATCCCGGCAAAGAGCCGGCGCGGGTTGGACGGATCCATCTCGACACTCGACGCACCCGTATCCTCGTTCGCGAAGAGCACGTGCTCCCACGTCTCGCCACCATCTATCGTGCGGAAGATGCCCCTCGTGGCCTGCGGACCATGCGAGTGCCCCAGCATCGCGACGTACACGATGTCCGGGTTCGTCGGGTGAATGACGATCCTCGAGACGCGGGTTGGGCCGCCCTCTCCCAACCCCATGTGCTCCCAGGTCGCACCCGCGTTGGTCGACTTGTAGACGCCCGTCCCGAGCGAGACGTTCGATCGGATATGCGGCTCTCCCGTCCCCGCCCACACGACGGCAGGGTCGGAGGTCGAGACCGCCAGCGCACCGATCGAGTGATCGGTCTCGTCGTCGAAGATCGGCTCCCAGTACTCTCCCCCGTCCACGCTCTTCCAGATACCACCTGCAGCCGCGCCCGCGTAGTAGGTGAGTCGATCCCCCACCACGCCTGAAACGGCAGAGATTCGATTCCCCACGGGTCCGATGTGTCGATAGGCGAGTTGCTCGTATCGCTCCGGGTCGATCTGCTGCGCCCCTGCGGGCACAGCGGTCAACGGGAGGGAGATCAGCGTCAGCATGGCCACGCGGGCCAGGCTGGGTCGGGCGGACGGTCTCGTCATGGTGCACCTCCTTAGCGCCTCGACATCGTAGCCGATTCTCCCGTGCGCGACAGATGCGTCGATTTCAATTGCAGCGATGTAATGATGTGATTACACTAAATCACTATGATTCGCACGCAAATTCAGCTTACATCAGGGCAGGCTCGGAGGGTGAAGGCGATCGGCCGCGAAGATGGTGTGTCGATGGCCGAGGTGATTCGACGGTTCATTGATACGAGTCTGGATGCCGATGGGCCGGGAAGGGCCGAGTTATACGAAGCTGCAGCGACGGTCATCGGCCGCTTCGAGGACCGCGAGGCGGCCAAGGGACTAATCGGCGATCACGACGTCTACTTCGCGGGGTCGCTCGAGTGAGCCGGACGTTTGTGGATACCTCGGCGATCCTCGCCTTGCTGGCGAACACGGATCCGGATCACGAGCGAGCTCGCGCCGCCTTCGAGAAGCTTCGCGTAGGCGAGGAGCGGCTCGTAACGACGCAGTACGTACTGGTAGAGACATATGCCCTGATCAAGAGCCGGCTTGGCGGCGACGCGGTCGCTGCGTTCCGGGAGCACTTCGCACCTCTGGTCGAGGTCCTCACGGTGGACGAAGCGGCACATGAACGCGCGCTCGATCGCATGGTGACGGATGAGTCCGACGCGCTGAGCTTAGTAGACGCAGCGTCGTTCGTGGTCATGCGCGAACAGAAGATCGAGCGGGCGTTCGCGTTCGACGGCGACTTCGCGGCGGAGGGGTTCGAGACGCTGGGGTAGGGTCCGCCTTGCGAAGTTGTGGTCGGCGTCGTGACCCTGTCATCCGGCCGCCCCCGCCACCCCGGCCACGCCGAGCACCGAATGCATCAGCACGTTCGCCCCGGCCTCCGCATCCTTCTGCGTGATGTTCTCAGCCTCCGCATGGCTCAGCCCCCCCTCACAAGGGACGAAGATCATTCCGGTCGGACACACGCGCTGCATGTAGACCGAGTCGTGGCCCGCCCCGCTGAAGACGTCCATGTGCGACAGGCCGACCGTGACGGCGGCCGCGCGGACTGCATCCACGCACTCCTCCGCAAACCGCGTCGTCGGAGAGTGCCAGATCTGGTCGATCTGGGCGCTCAACCCCATCGCCTCAGTTTCAGCTGAAACTAGAGCACGAAACTTCTCATCGAGTCCCGTCAGCGCATCGTCATCGGGATGGCGGATGTCGACGGTGAAGTCGATTTGGCCGGGCATGGTGTTGCGAGAGCCCGGACTCGCGTGGATCTCGCCCACAGTGAACTTCCCCTCGTCATCCAGCGTGCGCACGAGCTCGAAGAGCCGGTCGAGAACGCGGGCCGTTCCACGGACCGGATCCTTCCGTTCGCTCATAGGAAAGGGTCCCGCGTGCGTGACCTCGCCCTCGATGCGGACGTCATACCAGCGTGCGCCCTGTACACCAGTGACGACACCGACCGCGGTGCCGGACCGCTCGAGAAGAGGTCCCTGTTCGATGTGTAGCTCGAAGGAGGCACGGACCGGCCGACCACCGACGGGCTCTGAGCCCGAGTACCCGATCCGCTCGAGTTCCCCGACGATGGTGGCGCCAGACGCGTCCTCGATCGCATGGGCGAAGTCGATCTCGAACACGCCAGCGAACACACCCGAGGAGATCATCGCCGGCGCGAAGCGAGAACCCTCCTCGTTGGTCCAGTTCACGACCTCGACAGAATGACGCGTCTCGATGCCCTGGTCATTCATAGTCTCGACGGCCTCGAGGGCGGCGAGGACACCAAGGGGCCCGTCGAACCTCCCGCCGAGCGGTTGCGAGTCCAGGTGGCTACCTGCGAAGACCGGCGGCGCATCCACGTCGGTCCCTGCCCGCCGCGCGAACATGCTCCCCATGCGGTCCACGGAAATGGTGAGGCCAGCCGCCTCGCACCAAGTAGCGAACAGGTCGCGGGTCGAGCGGTCCTGGTCTGTCAGCGCCAACCGGTGAACGCCGCCCGCGGGGGTCGCACCGATTTCGGCCATCTCCATGAGGCGGCTCCAGAGACGGTCGCCGTCGACTCGGAGCGCGGGGATCGGGTCTGGGCTGGGAGACATGGAATCCGCGTGGAAGAAGTGAAGGCAGCAATGTGGCTGACCCGCAGCGACTTCGCCCGTGGCTCCCTTGCGGCAAGTCTTTCGTGCCATGTACTTGACATGCGGACTATTATCACGCAGACTATCGGAGTCACTGCAGATTGAGGGTATATGACCGCATGAAGACATCGCTCCAGCAGAAGGCTCTCGTCAGCCTGATGTGCGCCTCCGGCCGCATCCGTCGCCAGTTCGGCGATGTCGTAGGAGAGCATGGGTTGGGTTCGTCTCAGTACAACATCCTGCGCATCCTGCGCGGTGCCGGTGGCGCGCTACCGATCATGACCATTCGGGCTCGGATGATCGACCCCGAGCCGTCGATCACTCGCTTGGTGGACCGCCTCGAAGAGCGAGGACTCATTCGTCGAGTCCCATCCAGTGAGGACCGCCGGCGGGTCGAATGTCAGTTGACGGTCGAGGGCCGCGAGATGGTCGATGCCCTGGACAAGCCTGTGGACGATCGAGATCGGGACCTCATGAGCAGACTCAACCGCAAGGACATCGAGGCGCTGATCGATCTGCTGGACCGCGTGGGGTTGCCAGAGTAAGCAGTTCGGCCTTGAGGACCTTGAGCGCGACCTTCCGCTCGTGGCGGAGGTCGTCGGCGAGGTAGACGGTCGCCATGCCGCCCTCACCGAGCTCACGCTCGATGATGTAGCGGCCCTCTAGGGCTGCGTTGAGGCGCTCCATTTCGGTCCCACTCATCTAACCCGCCATCCCCCGGCCCTTACAGAAGGGTGATCACATCGCCGGAGTATAGGGTGGCGGGGTTGATGGCGGCCAACCACGTTTCCCACATCGGGCTGTGGGGAGGCTCACTGATCGGAGCGCGACGGTCCTCGACCTACGCGAAGCCGAACACCAACGGCAGGACGAATACCACGACCGCCGCCCAGGCGACGTACATGGGCAGGTAGCTTCCCACCACCCTCCGCATCACCCCGAGCTCCACTCTTTGGCGTACGAACCCGACGTATGTCCATCCGAGCCACGCGAGGTGCCCCATGATCACGAGGTTCGCTCCGAGCACGGTCACGCGGTTCGGCGTGAACCCGTACGACGCCAGGCGGAAGAGAATCGCCGAGAGGGCGACCACATTGATCAGGAGCGTCACACCCACCAGAGCCAGGTTGATGTAGTCCATGAATCCGGTATCCGACGACTCGGAGCGCTCAATCATCGAGAAGATCGCGATGAGGAGCACCACGAGGAGTAGGCCGTTGAACGTGATGAGGAAGTCACGGTCGGTGAACGGGTTCTCGCCCTCGACGAAGGCCACACTCAGGTATATGACCGACATGACCAGGAACAGAGGCGCGAAGACCTTGGCCAAGACCGCTGGGATGCCTGTGCGTCGATTGAAGACGGCTTCGTACAAGTAGGTCCCCGCGATGGGCACGGCCGTCACGCCGAAGACTCCGATATTCGTGAAGTACCACTCGGCGGCACCTTCGCTGACCATCTCGAACAGGCTGACCGTGAGACCGCTGAACACTCCGAAACCGAGCGCCACGACGCTCCCCAGCACGACCAGCTCCCCGTTGTAGCGAACGAAGCGGACCCGGGCGTCCGCGTCTCGCCATGAGTCGCCTGTGAAGACGATGCCGAGGAAGGCCCAAATCACCAACGGCATGTGGATCACGGCCATGACGACCGAGTCGGTGGAGATGGGGTCGCCTGGAAGCAGGCTGACATAAGCCGCCGCTACGACGGCTAGGGTGAGGCCGATGATCAGGAGCCTGCGATCGCGTCGGCCCATCCAGAAGTACGCGGCCAACGCCAACATGACCACCGAGGGCAAGAAGCGGGGGTAGAACCACTCGTCCCCGAGCCAGAGCGCGGGGACGCGCAGGAGAGCGCCGAAGCCCAGCGCGATCGCGATTGCGGGGACGAGTCTGCCCGGTCCGGCGGCCCCGTGTGCCGGCTTCTTGTACTCCAGCCTCGCACGCCAAGTGCGAAGCGCCACCGAATCAGGGTTCGCGGCCGAAGCGGCTGCGAGTCCCTCGCTAAACGCCTCAGGTTCCTGCCGGTAGAGGGCTTCCAGCCCTTCGGGGTCCTGCAGTAGCTCCAGGATTCGCTCTGCCGTTGCGCTCATGGGCCTGTGGGTTCGAGAGCAGATAGAGTACTCTGCACTACAGAGTGTCAGTTCGCAAGTCCGAATGCCAAACGGTGAAGACGCCTGCTACTCCGCGATGTCCCTCCACGCCTCCACGAGATGCGTCGCCGTCCGCCATGCCAACGCTTGAGCGGTGAGCGTCGGGTTCCTCGCCCCGCTCGTCCCCATCACGGACGCTCCCAAAACACCCAGGTTCGGCGCCTCGTGGCTGAAGCCCCACCGGTCGAGAACGTTCATCTCGGGATCGTTCCCCATGCGGGTGCCGCCGTACGCGTGCGTCGTTATGCCCATCGTGTTGCCGAGTCCGCTACGCGTGATCTCGACTGCACCCGCCGCCCTATACCACTCCTCCATCTTGTCCTGCATGTACGAAGCGGCGCGAAGCTCGTTCTCCTTGTACTGGGCGGTGATGCGGATCACAGGCAAGCCGAGCCGGTCCGTATAGGTCGGGTCGAGATCCAGGTAGTTGTCCTCGTAGGGAAGCGTCGTCTTCTGGATGTACGCTCCGTGTGAGCGGTCCGAGTTCTCGTGAATGAACCGCTTCCAGCCTGAGCCCCAGTTCCGACCGCGGCCGTAGGTGCTCATGCTCGCGGCGGAGATCGGGCGTCGATCCGACATCGCCCACAGGTTTCCGCCACCGATGAAGGCGAGGTCCGAATGGTCGAAGTTGTCGTCGGCGAAGTCGTCGATTGCGACGCCCTGCGCAGGAAGCCCGTACCAAGCCTTGAGGTCGAAGGGGAAGAGAGCGCCGACGGCTCCTCCTTGATGGTGACTCATGTAGTGCCGACCCACTTGGCCGGCGTTGTTCGAGAGTCCATCCGGATATGCGTTCGACTTCGAGAGCAGGAGCAGCCGGGAATTCTCGTAGGTGTAGCCCGCGACCAGCACGACCCGCGCCGGCTGGAAGTACTCTTCGGTGCCGACCACGTAGTTCACACCAGTCGTGCGCCCCTCCCGGTCGACCTCGATCGTCGTGACGTGGGCCTGTGTGACGACCTTGAGATTGCCCGTCTCGAGCGCCTTGGGGATCGTCGAAATGAGCGGCGAATTCTTCGCGTTGACCGGGCACCCGCCCTTGTTGCAGAAGCCATGGTAGGCGCATGCCGCCCGTCCGTCGTACCGCTCCGAGTTGATCGCGGCGGGCCCGGCGAAGGGGTGCCAACCTAGAGACCGAGCCGAATCGGCCATGCGTTCCAGGAAACCAGTCCAGCGTAGCGCGGGCATCGGATACTCGCGGTCGCGAGGTCCCTCGAACTTGTTGCCCTTGAGGTCGATGTTCCCGCGGACGTTGCCGGCGTTGCCCGACACCCCGATCGCTCGTTCTACCGCATCGTAGTGTGGCTCCAGCTCCTCGTAGTCGAGCGGCCAGTCCTCGACCGTGGTGCCGGCTGGAAGTCGCGAGAACCCGTAACGGCGTACGGTCTCGCTGGCGACCTTGAAGTCCCACGGGTTGAGCCGCCAGCTCTGTGCCCAGTAATGCACTGCGGTACCACCCACAGCGTTCATCATCGGGCTACCGCCGACGCGATTGGCATTGGTGGCTGACGTCGCCCGAGATGTGGGTCTCTCGTCCTCGACCTTCTTCACGAGGAAGGGCCAGTCACGGTAGTTGTTCCGGATCTCATCGGGGGCGAAGTCGCGCTGGTCGAGCCACGTCCCGGCCTCGAGGCCTACGACGCTCAACCCTGCCTCCGCGAGCGGGAGCGCCGCAACTCCACCCGCAGCGCCCATGCCGATGATCACGACGTCGGCCGGTCTGACCTGTCTAGGCATCGGTCACCCCTCCCCGTCGAGATCGGGGCCGCGCGGACGCCCGGTTCCGAACATCGCGTAGTCGTAGGCAGATCGACGCACGGGCTCGAGCTGCTCGGCATCGAGGAGCCGCTGGTCCTCATCGCTCACTCGCATGCGCACGCCGGGGTAGTCGATCAGGTCCCAGCCGATGAAGTCTACGTTTCCGCCGTAGTGCGGATCCCCGAACGTGGCCTGCCAGGTGTGGCTCTTCACCATGTTGAAAAAGCCGCCCGAGCTGCCCACGAAGTCGGCGCCGGCGCCACCGGCCCCGCCCGTCTGGAGGTCGATCAATGCCGAGTCCTGATCGCGTTCGGACAGCTCGACGAACCGACCACCACGCGTGTATTCGCTGTACCGATCGAGTGCCGCCAGCCCCGATCGATAGGCGTCGACGGACGTTGATCCCGCCTCGCTCAGCAACCGGTCGATGAAGCCGAGCGCTCCGGCGTCGAGCGCCCCGGGCCCGAGCTCGTCGCTCGGGATCAGTCGGTCGATCATCGCCGCCAGGATCTCGGTCTCGCGGGCAGTCAGGTTCATGAGCGGCGCGTTCGACATTGCCGTGACGGCACTAGCGACCGGTCGAATGGCCTCGACGGGCGCCCCATCCAGCGACGCCGGAATCATCGCCGCTGCTCCGGCCGCTCCTGCGGCCTTCAGGAGATCCCGACGGGTGATCGCGTCCTTCTTTCGTCTTTCGTCCGTCATGTTTCCCCCTAGCGGTCCGAGCCGCTACGACGGAGTGCTCCGCCAGGAATGGTGTCACGTCCAGCCGGTTGCCGGCTGTAGATCGGAACCATGCTGCCCTCGCCGATCACGTGCCCGTCCATCGCCTCGAGCACTTCATCGCGAGTCATGCCCGGCGGCAAGCCGAGTTCGATATCGAGTGCGAACACCGCGAAGTGGTAGTGATGCAGGCTCGTCCCCGGTGGCGCCGGGCCGCGGTACATCGCGAGCCCCCAGCCGTTATTGCCCTGAGCGGCACCCATGACGTTCGAAGGCATCGGATCGGCCGGGTCGAACGGAATGCCCTCGGGAAGGCCGGTGGCATCGCCCGGGATGTTGTAGATGAGCCAGTGCACCCACGGAGGTGGGCGACCTGCGCCGTGATCCTGACAGATGACTACGATCTCGCGTGTTCCGTCGGGAAGCCCACGCCAGCTCAACGGGGGTGAGACGTTCCGCCCGTCCGGAGAGTAGTTGCGCGGCATCATCTCGCCGGTACGCATCGTCGGGCTCTCAACGATGAACGTCGCGGGCATCTGTGCGTGAACAACGTCGGCCATCAACACGATGGCAAACAGCGCGCCGAGTACCGAAACCGGCAGACTCACCCTCATGGTCGATCCTCCTGAGTCGGTGCGCGGAAGGTGCGCACCGGGGGCCAAGATTACGGGGCGGCTTGGGTGGCGGGCAAACCCGCGGGGCCGCCTGCTCAAACGGCGTCACCTGGGTGGGGGCCTACGACTCCCGGGCTCGGAAGGGCTCGTCCGAGCCAAGGTGGCACCATTTGTACCGGATTCGGTCGGAGCCGAGGACGTTGAACCCGAGGTACGGGCGGCGATGCTGTCGTGGGAACTGCGAGCTAGGGTTGGGGGCGCTCCAGTCGCTCTGCCAGCCACATCTTGATGACGGATTGGCGAGTCACGCCATAGTGGCGCGCCTGCCGATCCAGCGCATCGACCATCCAGGAGGGGAAGTCCACATTGACGCGGCGTGGCTCCAGTCCTGGGCGACGTGCTTTGGTTAGATCGAGCTCACCCGTGATGTCCTCTCCGTCGTCAAACCGTCGGTCGAACTCCTCAGCCTTCATAGATAGCGACCTCCTCATCGCGAGCCCGTCGAACCGAGATGATCCTCACCCTCCCTGCCCGATGAGTGATCACCGCGGTCCAGTGATGCTCGTCCCACCGAGCGATCAAGACGGATCGTGGCTCGTCGTCGGACCGAGTTGGAGCCTCAAAGCGGTGGAGATCGAGCCAAAGTGCTTGTGCCTCGACGAAGTCGATGCGTCTTTCACGATCAACGTGGCTCGAATCGCCGACTCGGGTCCGTTCCACGTGTCGGGAACCGAGGTGCTCTCGACTCATCCTCTCGAGCCGGGCACCATCCTGAACCGGTTCTTCGACGTCCACCCGAGCGGGGAGCGCTTCTTGGTCCCCCTCAGGGGGGCGACCTCAGAGGGCAGGACCATCTTCGTTCAGAACTGGGACGAGGAGTTGAACGCGCGTCTGGGCACGGGCCGCTAGTTGCCGATCACTCGGGACACAATCCCCTATGGAGATGAGCAAGATGCCCGTTAGAACCACCCGCCGCCGCTTCGTCGGCGGCGCAGCC
>Ga0209554_1000364_pt1 | contig 38316 bp, 37 predicted proteins | sample MarorgKNORR_S2LV_5_FD_188221 | JGI IMG/M metagenome (GOLD analysis project Ga0209554, IMG submission 188221) | Marine microbial communities from the Southern Atlantic Ocean, analyzing organic carbon cycling - Bottom_A/KNORR_S2/LV (SPAdes) (version 2) | ecosystem: Environmental > Aquatic > Marine... | reverse complement strand
CAGCTGGGCTACGAGTTGTCCCACCTGAAGGACCACATCTTCCAGATCGCCATCAAAGATTTCATGGACCCCTGGACCTTCAACCTGAAGCAGGTGATGAAATGCTGCGTGGGAATCCTGGTCCCCGATGGCCGGATCATCCCATTCTGCGCCTATAATTCCGTGGGATACCGGGAAGAGATCAGGGACGCACTGGCTTCGGACCAGAAGCTGGAAAACGCCCAGAAGAAGATCGCATTGGCCGAGAAGATCAATAGCGCGGCGCCGGCGCCCGCGGACGACTAGGAGCGAAACTAGAATTGCAGAGTGAAGCCGAAGCCAAGGCCTGTTGCGCCGGCCTATATCAGTCGGACATGGCCAAGCTGATCATGGGCGACACCCTCCATCCCGGAGGGCTGGGCCTGACCAACCGGCTAGGCCGGCTCATGGGGCTGCGGCCGGGCGATCTGGTGGCGGACCTAGCCAGCGCGCGCGGGGAAAGCGCCCAGGCCCTGGGACGTGTTTTCCGCTGCAACGTGCTGGGGGTTGAGTTCGGCGCCGAAGCCGTGCGCCACGCCCACGACGCCGCGGCCGGGTCGAGCTGCGCCCACTTCGTCCGGGGGGACGCCGAGAACCTGCCGCTCCGGACCGGGGCCTTCGACGCCGCTGTGTGCGAGTGCTCCATGAGTCTGTTCATGAACAAGGCCCAGGCCGTGGCCGAGACTGCCCGGTTGCTGAAGCCAGACGGCAGGTTTGGCCTCAGCGACGTCACTATCGAACCTGGGGCATTGCCCGTCGAGTTGGAAGGGGATTTGGGCCAGGTGCTCTGCATGACCAGCGCCCTGACCGCCGACGGCTATGTCGACCTATTGGAAGAGGGCGGGTTCACCGTCACGGAACGCCTGGATGCCTCCGCCGAGATCATCAAGATACTTGACGAGGTGGAAGGCAAACTGGCGGCGTTCTTGGCCTTTCAACGCATGACCGGCGCGGCAACCGGAGACGGCCAACTGGAGCGTTCGCCGGAGTTGGTGGCCAAAGTCATGGAGATGGTTACCACCGGAGAATTGGGTTACTGGCTCTATGTCGGAGAAAAACGGGGCTAGCGATTTTCGGTCAAAGCATCCGGCGCGCCTGGCTACCTATCCCCATCCCCCCGGCTGGTATATGATTGAACCGACCCCATCTGTCTGCCCACTTTATCCATCATGACCACTTCACCCTCTATACCAGTCCTCGAATCCAGGCCCCTCAGCTTCCCGGACCAGAGGCTATAGAACCCACATGATTGAAGACCTTTATCTGGTCCGAAATATGTTGCTGGCGGTTGCCGCTGGGTATCTCCTGGGAGCGCTCCCCTTCGCCCACATCGCCTCCCGCATCCGGGGGATAGACGTATTCACCACCGGCAGCACCCTGGCCGGCACTGCCAATGTGTTCTTCAACGTGGGACACCGCACCGGCGTGGTGGTCTTGGTCGGCGACGTAGCCAAAGGAGCGGCCGCCGTGTTCGCCGCCTGGGCGTTGGGCGTTCCTCCGGCCCTGATATTGGTGGCCGGCGGGGCCGCCGTGGTGGGTCATTGGAAGTCGGTCTTCACCGGGTTCAGGGGCGGCGACGGCATGGCCCCGTTGATGGGAGTTTCCTTGGCGCTGATCCCGGCGCTGGCCGTGTTGGGAGTGGCCGCCGGATTGGCGGCCATCGTGCTGATGCGCCATTCGCCGCTGCGGTCCACCTGGGGAGTGTCAGTCTGTTTCCTGGTCATGCTGGCGACCAGCCAGTACTACCAGATCGAGCGGGACTTGGTGTCCGGGTTGGTCGTTCTGGCGTCGCTGGTACTGCTGCGGAGCATGTTCACCCGCCGCCGGAGATTGTCTGTCGCGTCTCACCCGGTCTACCGGGACCTCGAAGATGCTGACGGACTGGATGATGCCGACGCCCTCGACACAGACCCCGAAGCAGACCTGGGGCACGCCACCTCCGGCCCCCGCTAGACTTCCGGCTTAGCCTTAGTCGAGCTGACCGTCGTTCTCCGGGCCCTCGTTCCCCAGGCGTAAACTCCTCATCTCCAGAGCCCATGACAAGTGCTCATCTTTGGCGGCGTCGTCAGCCCACTGCGGGGCGATCTCCAGCACCTGGTCAAGGTGTGTCAGGCAGGCGGCGACATCCCCAGTGCGCGAATAGAGGCGGGCGGCGTTGTAATGGGCCGAGGCCAACCCGGGATCAGCTTCCAACGAGCGCTTGTACTCTTCCAATGCCCCTTCCAAATCGCCCATGACCTCCAAGACAGCGCCCCGGTTGCTGGAGGCTTCAGCGAAGTCAGGACGCAGATTCAAAGCCGCGTCGAAGTCCTCGATGGCGTTTTCGTAGTCTCCCAAAGCATCGTAGGTAAGGCCGCGGTTGTTGAACGCCTCAGCGTCGTCCGGGGTAAGTTGGACCACTTCGCTGTAATCGGTCAGCGCTTCATGCAGGTTGCCCAGGTAATAGTTGGTCCGGGCCCGGTTGAAGAGGGCCAGGGAGTTCTCCGGGTTGAGCTCGGTTGCTCTCGTGTACGAGCTAATGGCCTCGGCGTGCAGCCCCAGCTCGTCCAAAGACGCCCCGCGGTTCAAGTAGGCGTTGGAGATGTCGGGACTGATGTCGTTCACACTGTCGAACTGGGCCACGGCTTCCTGGTGCCGCCCGGCCTGGGCCAGCAGGATTCCCCGGTTATACATGGCGTGAACGTACTCCGGGTCCAGTTCGATGGCCCGGCCATAGTCGGCTAGGGCCCGCTCGGTCTGTCCCAGGTCGTCATTGCCGTTGCCCCTCTGGTAGAAAGCCTCGGCCAACATGGGATGTTGGACCAACACGCCGGTGAACTCACGCACCGCGTCTTCCGGGCTCCTCAGGCGCAGGTAGGTTAGACCCAAGTTGAAGCGGGCGTCGGAGTGGGAGGGGTCCCTTTCCACGATAGACGCGTAAATTTGAGAAGCGGTTTCATGGCGTCCGATAGCGTAGCAACCATTGCCAAACACCAGCAACTCACTGGTCACGATCACAGCAATACCGGCGCTCGCCACCGCAGCCACGGCCTCTTCCAGCATGGACCGTACGTCCGGACTCAGTCTGGAACCCCTTGGCCGCGGGGTGATTCGGCCGGAACCGATAGCATGTTGCTCCAGCAATGAGGCCAGAGCAACCAAATTCTTGGAGATCAGCGGGTCTTGAGCGTGGTCAGTCAAGTTGGAAACTCTCTTGGGATGGAGTGAACCAAACCACTCCTAAGTGTGCAACTAATAGAATAACATTCCAGAGGCCGGGGCTGAATAACCGCTGCCGCCGGCCGGTCGTCTCGTTGAAGAATCGGCAGGCCAGACGTACAATTACCGCTAGATACAGGTTATGTCGGGTCTACCCGGCAATTCCCCAAGATCCAGGTTATGTTCGGGTCTACCCGGCAATTCAAATGAATCAGGAGTCAAACGTGGCCGAAGCAAGCACCATCATCTATACCCACCCAGATTGCGCCTTCTCCCAAGCCGCTAAGATGGACTACCGCAAGCGCAAGGTGGAGTACACCGAGATCAATCTAGCCAAGGAAGCCGACCAGATTCCCGCACTGTTGGCCCTGACCAACGGAGACCGGGTTACGCCGGTCATCGTGGAAGACGGCGTCGTAACCATCGGATTCAAGGGCGGCACTTGAGACTTCTAACCGGGCCAGTTGGCCCAAAATCATATGATTCGCACAAAACCGAACATTTGTACTGACATTTTCTTCTTGTTGGGTTTCGGAATGGGATGTTAGGATGCGCCGCAGATTGGAACGGCGGAAGCTGGACCGAAAACAAGGCGTCTGACGCTGGATTGATTAAGGATGGGTGAGGATGACGAGCACAGATAAAACGGATAAAAACAAGCGGGAAGCCCTAGAGACCGCACTGGGACAGATCGAGAAGGACCACGGGAAGGGCGCGGTGATGCGTCTTGGCGAGATCTATAATTCCCTGGTCACCGAGTGCATCCCCACGGGGTCCCTGGCTTTGGATATAGCGTTGGGCATCGGCGGAATACCCCGTGGCCGGGTCACCGAGATCTTCGGAGCGGAGTCCGCCGGTAAGTCGACCCTGGCCATCCACATCATGGCCGAAACTCAGAAACAGGGCGGGATAGCGGCCTACATCGACGTTGAGCACGCCCTTGACCCTACTTATGCCGGCCATTGCGGGCTCATATTGGACGACCTACTGATCGCCCAGCCGGACAGCGCCGAGCAGGCGCTGGACATCACTGAGCAACTGGTCCGCAGCGGAGCAGTCGACGCGGTGGTGATAGACAGCGTGGCCGCCCTGGTGCCCCAGGCAGAGATCGAAGGCGACATGGGCGACACCCACGTCGGACTGCAAGCCCGGCTCATGTCCCAGGCCCTGCGCAAATTGACCAGCAGCATCCACAGGTCCAAGACCGCCGTGATCTTCATCAACCAGATCCGGGAGAAGATCGGCGTCACCTATGGCAGCCCCGAGGTCACACCCGGTGGCCGAGCCCTCAAGTTCTACAGCTCGGTGCGCATCGATCTGCGCCGCGTGGAATCCATCAAGCAGGGCGCCGAGGTCATGGGCAACCGGGTCCGGGCACGCGTCGTAAAGAACAAGGTCGCCGCGCCCTTCCGCGTCGCCGAGTTCGACATCATGTTCAACCTGGGGATCAGCAAGATGGGCGACATCTTGGAGATCGGCGTGGAGCAGGGCATCATCAAGAAGTCCGGCGCCTTCTATTCCTACGGCGAGACCAAGTTGGGACAGGGCCGGGAGAACTCCAAGGAGTTCCTGACCCAGCACCCAGAGATCGCCGCTTCGGTTGAAGCCCGTCTCCGCACCCCGGCCGATGAGGCCGAAGCAGCCCCGGCGCCTGCGAACGAACCAACGCCCAACGGAGACTCGGTTGCGGACATACTCTCCGGCGCCGCCTCCCTAGAGACGGACGAAAAAGAAGAGGAAGAGTAGCCTGCTCTTAGGCGACCAACCACACCCGTCAAGATAGTTCGACAAGCTCACCATCAGCGGTCAAACCAACACCGTTCGTCCTGAGCTTGTCGAAGGGCCACGATAAGTCATGCTTCTGGTTAATTGGCCAACTAGAAGCGGTGCTTCGACGGGTCTGATTAATCGAGACTCTCGACCTTCGGTCGGAGCTCACCACGAACGGGCTAAGCCTGACCTGTAACCCAAAGAGCAGTTCATCCGGAGTATTCACCGATGCCTGAACCCCGAAACCCGGCTGAAGATTCCAACTCTACATACCAGAAGGCCAAGAACGCCGCCCTGCGCTTGCTCTCATACCGGTCTCGATCGGAGAAAGAGGTCCAGCGAAGGCTCCAAGGCCGCTTCAGCGCGGATGTGATCGACCGGACGGTTTCTGACTTGCGCCGACAGGGATTGCTGGACGACGCGGCCTTCGCCAAGGAATGGCGGGAACAGCGGGAGAGGTTCCGGCCTCGAGGACCAGCCGTAATCAGACAAGAGCTGCAGAAACTGGGAGTGGACCGCGAGGTCATCCGGGAAGCCCTATCAGACTTCGACGCCTCAGCCAACGCCTACCAAGCTGGGTCTAAATACGCAGCCAAGCTATCGGTTGAAGACGCCAACGATTTCAGGCGCAGATTGGGCGGGTTCTTGCACCGCAGGGGGTTTGAGGGGGACGTGCTGGGCCAAACGGTGGAACAACTCTGGCGGGAGTTGGCTACTTGACCTTTTGGACGGCAGTGTAGATGGCGAAGAACAGTACGATCAGCCCAAAGAAGCCCATCTGCGGGCTGGACGGCAGGCTGATGACGAACGCGCCGACCACTGCCCCGGCGGCGATGTAGGCCAGCCCTTTACTGCGCTTGGCGTTTACTGATTTGCTGACCAGTTCGCCGGCAGCGTAGCCAACGCCTATGGCGGGTATCGACGAGAGTATGCCGAACCCTCCGAAGATGGCGTTGAAGATGATCCAGAGGACCCCGCCGCCGATGGCCACTCCGATGCCTACCCCAACAGCCTTGGCGTAGTAGGCCGGTTGAACATCGAACGTGGGCATCTTGGTCGCTTTGCCGCACTCAGGACAACGGATGCCGACCGGGGCTTGCACCATACATTGGGTGCAGATGTTCCGGCCGCATTGGCCGCAGGACAGACCAGTCTCAACACTAGGATGCCAATCGCAATGGGCAGTCTGGTGTTCTTCTGGGCCGTTCACAGATTGTTGGCCTCCGGTTTGTTGTTCCATATTATCTAATTTCCCAACCGGGTCTCTCCGGTTTTATCTTCCTTGATCATTGGATTCAGGAAGAGCCTTCCGGGATGCGCCGCACCCATCCGGTACGGTCAGCCACGTCCCGGTCTCTGACCAAACGGTTGAAAAGCACCTTCTTGCGGGAGATGTCTCCCGGGAACGGCGTCCAATTGGCCGATAAGCGCTTGAGCACCACGATACCAAGGAGCCCCAAACAGTACCAGACAAGGTTCAGATTGTCGTGGAACAGATAGGCCCAGAGGGGCAACAGCATCAACGACACCAGCACCCAGATCCCAGAACTCTTGGTCAGCTTCCACCCCCCGATAGATATTACGGCGCAAACCGCCGCAAGGATGGGTGTGAGGGCCAGCAGCGTCCCCCCGGTTACCGCGATGCCCCGGCCGCCCTGGAGTTTCAGGAAGACCGACCAGTTGTTGCCGGCCAAGGTCAGCAGACCAGGGCCGATGAGATAAGCCGACGACCGGTCGATGTCCAAAACATACACCGCGACCGCAATGGGAAGAGCGCCTTTGATGAAAATCTCGACCGCGGCCACGGGATAGACCCACCGTTTGCCCACATGCTCATATAGGTTGGCGCTGCCCACGTTGCCACTGCCATAGCTGCGGATGTCTACGCCCCGGACCAGCCGGCCGATGAGGTAGGCCGTGGGAATGGAGCCCAGCAGATAGGAGCCTATGTACAGCAGAACGATGTCCATATTTCGGAGCTTACCCTAGCTAACCGGACTTGTCATTCCTCGACTTGGCCTTGGCCGCCGCATCTTCCAGCAGCTTGATCGTCTCTTCCGGCGGGCCCAGCGTGCCGGGCAGGGGTTCGCCCGAGTTGCCCAGCCCATGGTAATCGCTTCCGCCGCAGGGGATCAGGTCGTATTCCTTGGCCAACCGGGCCAGATGACGCACGGTGTCGTCATCGTATTGGGCGTAGTAGACCTCCATTCCAACCAGGCCTACTTTCTTGAGATCGGTGATGCCGGCTTCCATGTCGTTCATGAACGTGGGATGCGCCAGCACCGGCACGCCGCCAACCCGGTTGATCATCTCAACGCTCTCGATGGGGTTCAGCTTGGGGCGGTCGTAGTAGGCCAGCCCGTCGTTGCCCAGGTATTCTTCAAAGGCTTCTTTAGGCTCTTTGAAGAAGCCCGCCTCGACCAGGGCTAAAGCGATGTGGGGTCTTCCCACCGAGCCGTCTCCGGCAAAGTGCTGGACCCGCTCCCAGTCCACATGCATCCCCAAAGCGTCCAATTTCTCCACCATGATCTGCGCCCGGTCAACACGGCCTCTGCGGAATTCGGCCAGCGTAGCCTGGAATTCCGCATCGTGGTAGTCCAAGAAATACCCCAGGACATGCACCTCATTGCCGGGCAGGTCGGCGCTCATCTCGATGCCGGGAATGACCCTCAGGTGCGGGAACTCCTTGGCGGCCTCGTAAGCTTCCGCCAGCCCTTCGGTGCTGTCATGGTCGGTGATGGATATGGTCTGAAGTCCCTGCTTGACCACCAGTTGTATCAGCTCCGTGGGGGTGAGCCGGCCGTCCGAGGCCAGGGTGTGCAGGTGTAGATCTATGGTCGCGGGCATTCTAATTCACGGTCCTATCTATTCGTTCGATCATTGACGCCTTGCCGGTGTCTTCGTCCACTTCAACCAGCGTCGCGTTCAACATGCAGGGGCCGGCCGCCACCGACAGGCGGTTGGGCAGTGAAGTCAGGAAACGCTCCAGCACTGCCTCTTTATCCGAGCCTATCACAGAGTCCGAAGGTCCGGTCATGCCGACATCGGTCAGGTAGGCCGTGCCCTGGGGCAGTATCTTGGCATCCACTTTGCCCACGTGGGTGTGCGTCCCCAACACGGCGCTGACGCGGCCGTCCAGGTACCAACCCATCGCCTGTTTCTCGGACGTCGCTTCGGCGTGGAAATCGACGATTATCACCTTGCTTTGGCCTTCTTGTTTCAACTGCTCAAGCAGGGTATCGGCGGTGCGGAAGGGGCAGTCCAACGCCGCCATGAACACTCGGCCCATCAGGTTTACCACGGTCACTCCACCCTGGTGGATGTAGCCTTTGCCGGGGGCGTCGGGATAGTTGGCCGGCCGGATCAGCGGCAGACCCTCATCCATCAAAGGGATGATCTCTTTCTTATCCCAGATGTGGTTGCCAGAGGTGAGCACATCCACGCCGCTCTCTAGGAGTTCCGAGGCTGTGTCAGCGGTTATGCCGTAGCCACCGGCGGTGTTCTCTCCATTGCAGATCACAAAGTCGATGGATTTCTCTTGCTTCAGATCGGGCAGCAGGGCCCGCACCGCGTCACGGCCGGGTTTCCCGATCACGTCTCCTAACATCAGTATGCGCAAGTGCCGTCGCTCCTTGGCATAAATGCCCTGAGGATTAAAAAGGGACCCAGTAGACGGTTACTCCCGCTCCTGGGTCCCCTTTTTCGCTTAGCTATCTGTTGCTGTGGTTGGCCGTTATTTGGCGTATTCCACGTTACGGGTTTCCCGGATCACGGTCACTTTGATCTGACCGGGGAAGACCAAGTCTTCCTCCACCTTCTTGGCGATGTTCCGGGCCAGCGTGGCGGCTTCGATATCGTTCAGGTCATCTGGCTTTACCATGACCCGGACCTCGCGGCCCGCCTGGATGGCGAAGACGCGTTCAACGCCGTCGAAGCTGGTGGCGACCTCTTCAAGCTCCTTGAGCCGCTTAACGTACAGCTCCAGGGACTCTCTGCGGGCGCCGGGCCTCGATGCGCTGATGGCGTCGGCGGTGGCCACCAGGAACGACTCCACGGTCTCGTGGTCGTCGCTGTGGTGCTCCAAGATGCCCCGGTATGAGCTGTGGTTGATACCGTGTTTACGGGCGATCTCAGCGCCGATCTCAGCGTGGGGACCGGATACTTCGTGGGTAACCGCTTTGCCGATGTCATGCAGCAGACCGCCCATCTTGGCGACCTGCACGTTGGCCCCGGCCTCCGCGGCCAGCATACCGGAGAGCAACGATACTTCAATCGAGTGTTTGAGCACGTTCTCGCCGTAGCTGAAGCGGTATTTGAGTTGGCCCAGCAACCGGATCAACTCCGAGTCCAAGCCGCTGACCCCGGCATCGAAGGTGGCCTGTTCGCCAGCCTTCAATATCGTCTGGTCGATCTCTTCCGTGGCCCGGTTGACCATCTCTTCGATCCGGGCGGGCTGGATGCGCCCGTCCGAGACCAGTTTCTCCAGGGCCAAGCGCGCTACTTCACGCCTGACGGGGTCGAAACAAGATACGGTCACAGCCTCGGGAGTGTCGTCGATGATGACATCCACCCCAGTGAGGGCTTCCAATGTTCGAATGTTGCGCCCTTCGCGGCCGATGAGACGACCTTTCATCTCATCGTTTGGCAGGGAAACTGTTGAAGTGGTAACTTCCGAAACTACGTCGGTTGCGAGACGGTTGATGGCGATCGTGATGATCTTGCGAGCATTCTGAGTGGACTTTTCTTTGTACTCTTTCTCTAGCTCGTAGTACCGTTTGGACAAGTCGTGCACGGCTTCTTCTTCGCCGCGCCTGACCACCTGTTCACGGGCCTCGTCAACGCTGAGGCCGGCCACCTTTTCCAAGGCCCTGGATTGTTCTGCCTTTAGTTCTTCGGCTTCTACCCGAACCTGTTCAACTTCCGCCTCTTTTGCGGTTAGCTCACGTTCCTTTTCTTCCTGAGCTTCTACCTTTCGTTCCAATTGTTCTTCCCGCTGCAGATGCCTGCTTTCCATGCGGTGGAACTCTTGGCGTTGGTCTTTCAGGTCTGAATCTGTTTCGCTACGTAGTTTTAAAACCTCTTCCTGGGCCGCTAAGAGGACTTTTCTACTTTCCTCTTCAGCCTGGGTGATGATACCTTTGGCATTCTCTCCTGCGGTCTCGGCCTGTGAGGCGTCGTTCCGCGATTTAAGGGTGAGCCAGGTAGCAGCACCAATCCCTGCGGCCGCCAGGACGGCTAGGATGACGATGATAATCTCCAAGGGAGTCACCTATACCTTTCCGTCTAGTGTGCCTATTTAAAGGAGCTAATTCTCCTGAATAACATCCTAACCACATGCCTAGGGGGTGTCAAGGCGAAAGTCGGCTTCTGGATGTACGTGAAACTAACCAATTCGTCCGGGCATCTACGGAAACAGCCACCGATATACCCCCATTAATCTGGTGAACCACGGCGGTAACCGATATCAGTTTGGGGCTTGGGTGCTCTTGAGTGGCCACCAGCCCTGCTTTATAATGGCTTGGAATGTCCTGGCAAAGGGACCCGCATCTGTAACCAGTGTAGAGAGCGGAACAATACGGTGTTCATGAATGGCTAACAGGGACTATTACGACATTCTCGGCGTGGGCAAAGGCGTTGGAGAAGAGGATATTCGCAGGGCTTTCCGCAAGAAGGCCATGGAGTTCCATCCCGACCGCAACAAGAGTCACGACGCAGAAGAGAAATTCAAAGAGATCAACGAGGCCTATCAGGTCCTCTCCGACTCGAACAAGAGGGCCCAATACGACCAGTTCGGCAAAGCCGGTGTGGGCGCCAACGGCGGGGCCGGACAACCCTTCGACGGTTTCGAAGGTTTCGGCGGATTTGGCGACATCTTCGACTCGTTCTTCGGAAATGGGTCCGGCCGCCGCCGCCAGGCCCAACGGGGCAGCGACCTACAGCACCGCGTCGTCCTGAGCTTTGAGGAATCGATCTTCGGCGCCGAGCGTCAGGTTGATCTAACCCGGCTTGAGGACTGCGAGACCTGCTCTGGCGCCGGCAACGAACCGGGCACTCCCTTGGACACCTGCGGCACCTGCAAGGGCAACGGCCAAGTGCGGCGGGCCCAGCGCAGTGTGTTTGGCCAGTTCACCCAGGTAGTCACCTGCTCAAGCTGCCAAGGAAGGGGAAAGACCATCAAAACCGCCTGCTCCAACTGCCGAGGCGGCGGCAAAGAGCGCAAGACCCGAAAGATCGCGGTCAATATTCCGGCCGGAGTCGAAGCCGGGATGCAGGTCCGCCTCACCGGCGAGGGTGATGTTGGCGCTGAAGGCGGCAGCACCGGCAATCTGTACGTTTATATCGACGTCCAAGAACACCAATACTTCGACCGGGACGGCTCAGACATCACCTACATCCTACCGGTGAACATCGCGGAAGCCGCCTTGGGCGCCCAGAAGTCCATCCCGACCCTGGACGGCAAGGATGAAGACCTGAAACTCCCCCAGGGGACCCAGCCTGGCACCGAGTTCCGGATCAAGGGCAAGGGCGTGCCGCATCTCCACGGCAACCGCCGGGGCGACCTGCTGGTGACGGTGGACGTTAGAGTCCCCGGCTCCCTGGATAACCGGCAACAAGAGTTGTTGCGTGAGTTGGCCGAGTCATTCGCCCAGTCCAACGGGAAGGGCGACTCTTCAGGAGAAGACGACAAGGGCATCTTCGACAAGATCAAAGAAGTGCTAAGTTGATTCCAGACGGCAAGCACCGCAATCGCTGACCTTAAAAGAGACCCAGGGACCCCAGGTCCTTCGGGTCTTTTTATTTAACGTTTTTATTTAACACCCGTTTAAGAGACAGGAGGCCCGGTGGCCTGGCAAGAGCTAAGCATCACAGTTCCCCATGAGTACGTGGAGCCCATCTCCTATCTGTTCGGCCGCTACGGAAAGGGTGTGAGCACCGAGTTGGCCGGCAACGGCCAGGTACTTCTGCGCACCTACCTCACAACCGGGTCGAGGCAGAGGATGGCGCGCATCGACGTCGGCGTCAGGTTGGTGGGGGCCATCGAGCCCATCGGCGATCTGGTCATTCGTGATCTACCTGAAGACGAAGACTGGATGAATTCCTGGAAGTCTCACTTCAGGATCCTCCGCATCGGCAAACGCCTGGTCATCAAGCCCACCTGGTTGGAACTGGACGACACCAGCAAGCCGGATGACATCGTGATCGAGCTTGACCCCGGCATCGCCTTCGGCACCGGGTATCACCCCACCACCGACACCTGTATGCAGGCCATGGAGCAGCACATCGCTCCGGGCATGGCCGTGCTGGACCTGGGCACCGGCTCCGGCATCTTGGCCATCACAGCCATGAAACTGGGCGCCGGAAGGGTGACCGCATTGGACATCGATTCCCAGGCCGTATCCGCCGCCCGCCGCAACTTCAAACGCACCGGCATCAACAAGCAGGTCAGGTTGGGCCAGGGCTCGGTGCCCCACCCAACCGCTCCCGCCGGGGAGTTCGACCTGGCCGTGGCCAATATCTCAGCCAGGGGCGTGGCCGACCGGTGTCCATTCATCCTCACCGCGCTGAAGCCGGGCGGGCTATTCATCGCCTCCGGGCTGCTTGCCACACAGAAACCAGAGGTCGCCAATGCGGTGGAACCCCTGGGCTTCACTTTGGTCAGCGAATGGCCCCAGGAAGAATGGGTCACTCTGCTATACAGGGCTCCTGATTCGCCCGTCGCCGCGCCCGTCGCCGCTTCTGAATAACCGCCCCGGCTTCGCGCCGGTTTCAGGCTCGCTCTGATGTTGCATTTTCCCAGGCCAAGGGGTACCATCCAGTCGGTCTTCAAACAGGGTATTTGAACTCAAATAACCCTTATTTCATCGGTTGACTCCGTATTTAGCCAACCTGCATTCCAACACCGCTTTCAACTGGAGCAGAATCATTGGAGAAGGTCGACCTAGACCGGTACGAGCTTACGGGACGCCTGGGCGTCGGCGCCGACTATGAAGTCAGGGCGGCCGTTGACCGGGAAACCGGGAACCAGGTAGCCATCAAACGGCCCGTGCCGCAGGCGATCAGCCGGAACCAGCACGAGGCCATCGAAACGCGCACCGAGAAGGTCCTGCAGGCCTATCAAGAGATTGGGTTTTCCACCAAATTGATCTCGCCCATACTGGGTTACACCGGCCGGGCCGTTCACGATGATTTCTTCGGCGATGACTTGGGCAAGGAATACCAGGTGATGGTGGAGGAGCGGGCCTCCGGCATACCCCTCTTGGGCGATATGATGTCCAAGTTCAAAGGCGTGCCCATCGGGGCCGGCCAAAATCTTTTCACACTATTTCCCTTGGTCCAGCCCAGCGCGGTGCCCGTCCATGCGGTCCACAACCAGTTGTTGGACTTGGAAGAGGTCTACCTGAGCGCCGGATACGTTATTCTGGACTTGCGGCCTCAGAACATCTTTTACCAGCCGGGCAACGGACAGATGGTGCTCATCGACACCGGCGCCTTGGCCCGTTTGGACGGTGAAGCGCCCCGGGGCCGGCCGCCTTTCGACATCAACGACGCCTGCCTAGAGATCTTGAAGTTCTACACAACGCCGGTGGAGCCGCCGGGCGACCCGTCGGGCTACCGGGAGGCAAGGGGCATCCGGCCTATCATCAACATCGAAGAGGAGCTGGCCGAGATGGCGCGGGACCTGGCTGAGTGCGCTTCGCCGGTTGTAGAAGCGGGCACGGTCATCTTGGATAAGATACGGGACCGCGCCTACACCGAATACGCGAATTTCCGGTCCGACCTGACAACTTATCTGGACCGCATAAATGACCGGAACGCCGCTCTGGAAAGCGCCTCTGAAGCGAATCAAGCTTGGCAGGAAGCCGCCCTCTGGTTGAAAGAGGACTATTGGCGGGCTTTCCTGTTCGACCCGGACTCAGAACTGGCCGGATATCTGGCCTAGCGGTATCATAAAAAACAATCATATTAGCCGAGGTTTGGCCGTAATGTTGGCAAGCAAAGTCATAACGATGCAGGACAATTCAGCCCATGGCGAGGACAGCTTCCTGACCAAAGATTTTGGGCAAGGGGAGTTCTTGGACGTGGTATTGGACGGTGTCACCGGCCACGGTGGCGAACAGGCCAGCACTGAACTAAGGGACGCCCTAGACGCGGGAGACCTGAACAACGCCGAGGACATAGTCAATCTCCTGGGTGAGATGAACGAAGACTTCTTCAGCGTGGGGTCGGGCCGGTTCCTCCTGACCACCGTCTCGGCTGTATTGGGCCGGGGCGACAGCGTTCAGGTCGTCTCCTCGGGAGACAGCCCGGTGTTCCTGATCAACCAGGAAGGCCACCAGAAGCTCTCCGGCAATGCGGGCGGGTTCCTTCATGTTGGGGTGGCCAGGGCGATCGGCGCGTCCGAGAAGTTGGGCGCTCCCGCCCAAGTGGAAGTGACCCCGGCGGCTGGAGACCGGCTCTTGCTGTGCACCGACGGCATCACCGATAACATGACCATCGAAGAGCTGGCCGAAGTGGTTCGCAACGCCTCGACCCCAGAGCAGGCGGCGGCGGAGATCGAGGCCACCATCAAAGAACGGCTCACAGAGGGCCGGGTCCCGGAGACAATCGGCGTGCGGTTCCGTTATGATGACCGCACAGGCATAATCCGGTTCTTCTAGCCGGTGAATCTGGGCGAGACTGCCATGTCAGTTGATGTCCGAATCCCGCGAATAAGCGTCGCAATCCGTAACCGCGCCTCTTGTGACAACTAGGGCGAATTGATAAGATGCAGCAGCTTGATTTACGCATGAGAACCAACGCCGGTTGAGGGAAAAGGAGCCAGATCCGTGGGGAAAATCAAGGTAGCAATCATTGGCGTGGGAAACTGCGCATCATCGTTGGTCCAGGGCATCCACAAATACGTGGAGATTCCGGACGACGCCGAAGTTTCCGGTGTCATGCATAACACCATCGGTGGATACCGTATAGAAGACATCGAAGTGGTGGCGGCCTTTGACATCGATGAGAACAAGGTCGGGAAGGACCTGTCCGAAGCGATATTCGCCGCGCCCAACAACACCATCAAGTTCGCCGACGTCCCCAAGACCGGAGTGATCGTCGAGCGGGGCATGACCCACGACAGCGTTGGCAAATACCTCGCAGACATCGTCAAGAAATCCCCCCACTCCACCGCCGACATCGCCGGCATCCTGCAGGAGCGGGAAGTCGACGTGGTCATCAACTACCTGCCGGTGGGCAGCGAACAGGCCACCAAGTGGTACGTTGAGCAGATACTGAACGCCCGCTGCGGCATGGTTAACTGCATCCCCGTATTCCTGGCCCGCGAAGAATATTGGCGCAACCGGTTCGAAGAACGCGGGGTGCCCATCGTCGGTGACGATATCAAGTCCCAACTGGGCGCGACCATCACCCACCGGGTGCTGACTCGCCTGTTTGAAGACCGGGGCGTGACCATCGACAACACCTATCAGTTGAACTTTGGCGGCAACACCGACTTCCTGAACATGCTGGAGCGGGAACGCCTGACCTCCAAGAAGATATCCAAGACTACGTCGGTCACATCTCAGATGGACGACGAGCCAGACCCGGACGATATCCACATCGGCCCCAGCGACCACGTGCCCTGGTTGAAGGACCGCAAATGGTGCTACATCCGCATGGAGGGACGTGTCTTTGGCGGCGCTCCGATCAATCTGGAGCTTAAACTTGAGGTCTGGGACAGCCCCAACTCCGCCGGTGTGGTGGTAGACGCCATCCGGTGCGCAAAGTTGGCCATGGACCGGGGACAGGGAGGAGCGGTTGAAGGCGCCAGCGCCTACTTCATGAAGTCTCCGCCCGTCCAATACACCGACGACAAAGCCAGAGATCTGGTTGAGGCCTTCATCGCCGAGCAACCATCGAAGACGGAAGCGAAAACGGAAACGAAGAAAGAAAAATCCAAAGAATGATTCATTGGCCGGCGATGGAACGGGAGTGACGCCTTGAAGATCGCCATGGTTTCTCCGTACGACTTCACCTGGCCCGGCGGGGTTACTGCTCACGTCGCCCAGTTAGCACGGGAACTTGGCCGCTCCGGACACGAGGTCAAGGTGTTGGCCCCCCATTCCCCGTCTCGCGAATTTCAGGACGCCGACCTGTTGGTCCCCTTGGGCCGTTCGGTCCCTCTGCCCAGCGGCGGCTCCATCGCCAGGGTCTCTCTTTCTTGGTGGCTCTACCCCAAAGTACGGGCGTTGCTTAAGAAAGAGCAGTTCGACATCATCCACCTGCACGAACCCATGGCGCCGATACTTCCCCTGTGCGTTCTGGAGTTCTCCAAATCGGTCAACGTGGGGACTTTCCACGCCTCCTACGCCCGCCAGCACCTCTACCGTTTCACTTCTCCGATAATCAAGCGCTGGCAGCAGAGGCTCCACGGCAATATCGCCGTCTCTCCGGCCGCCCGCCGTTATGTAAACAACACATTCCCGGGCGATTATGAGATCATCCCCAACGGCATCGACTTCAAGCATTTCTCGACCAACGTCGCACCGCTGCCCCAGTACCAAGACGGCAAGCTGAACATCTTATTCGTGGGCCGTCTGGAGAAGCGCAAGGGCCTGCGGTACCTTTTGGAAGCCTACAGCAAGCTGAAATGGGAGATCCCAAACATCCGGCTCATCGTGGTCGGCCCCGGAAACCCAGACAAAGAGTCCTACCGTATACTGAGCTCCCACAACCTGCAGGACGTAGATTTCGTGGGCAAGGTCTCCTACGATGACCTGCCCCGGTACTATGCCAGCGCCGATATATTCTGCTCACCGGCCACCGGCGCCGAGAGCTTCGGAATCGTGTTGTTGGAGGCTATGTCAGCGGGCAAACCGGTGGTCGCCTCGGACATCGAAGGCTTCCGGGGAGTAATGACCGACGGCGAGCATGGACTGCTCGTCCCAAAGAAAGATAGCGACGCCCTGGCCGGCGCACTTGGAAAGTTGGCCCGAGACCCGGAGCTGCGTAGCAAGCTGGGCGGTCAAGGCAACCGGACGGCCGAGGACTACCGCTGGGAAGTGGTGGCGGGCCGGGTGGAAAAGTACTACAACAAATGTTTACAGGCGGTTAATGGCTCGGCTATTGGCTAGTCAGATGAAACGACTAGGACGCGAACAATTTAGGTCAGCGGTCCTCCGCTATATAGAGTTGCCTGGGGCCAAGTTCTTCAGGGCCATCAAGTTCACCCCCAACGGAATCACCATCCTCGGCTTCCTGATCACCGTAGGTTCCGCATACCTGGTCGGCGCCGGTTGGCTGCTGGCCGGCGGGATAGTGTTCCTCTTCGCGGGCGGTTTGGACCTGATGGACGGCGCGTTGGCCAGGCTCACCGGCAAGGTCAGTCCCTTTGGCGCCCTGCTCGATTCAGTCTTCGACCGTCTCAGCGAGGCCGCGTTATTTGTCGGCATCGCGGTCTTCGCACTGCGTGACGACATCGGTGAGGACCGGCAGGTATTTTTCATCACCGTGGTCCTGGCGGCCTTGATCTTCTCCCAGATGGTCAGCTACCTCCGGGCCCGCGGCGAAGGCTTGGGCGTGTTCACCAAGTCCGGGCTGATGACCCGGCCGGAGCGGGTGGTATTGCTGGGGGCCGGACTGATCGCCGGCCAGATCGAGTGGTTCCTGTTGGCCATCGCCGTAGTCTCGTGTTTCACACTGTTTCAGCGTCTGTTCACCATCCGCGGCATGCTGGACAAAGCTGGATAACCCACGGCTTCCCGTGTAAACTGGTCTCCACCCAGGGCCCTTGCCTTAAGTACGATTGGAGACCGGCGAATGACCCAGCAGGCGTTGATCGAGGACCAACAGAAAGCCCAGCTTAAGCGGACCTTCCGTAAGGACCTAAAGGCTGAGGTAGAGCTGCGCCTGTTCACCCAACGGCCGTCCCCCATCGCCGTGCCGGGCCGGGAGTGCCGGTACTGTGCCCAGACCCAGCAGATGCTGGAGGAACTAACGGCGCTCTCTCCCAAGCTCCACCTGGAAATCATCGATATCTACGCCCAACCTGAGCTGGCCAGTGACGAGGAAATAACCCGGGTGCCGGCCATCGCGTTCGGCGAAAAAGGGAAGGCCAAACTCCGGTTCTTCGGCATACCGATGGGTTACCAGTTGGCCGTGGTCGTCGAGAACATCAAGACCATCTCCCGGGGAGTCAGTCCCCTGAGCATGGACACCCGAAAGAAGCTTCGTGGCATCAACCAGCCGGTGCACATCCAGGTGTTCGTCATACCGACGGACGCCGACTGCCAGGGTGTAGCCCGGTTAGCCCATGCTCTGGCGTTAGAGAACGAAAACATCACCGCCGACGTGGTGGAGATCGAAGAATTCCCCGCCCTGGCCCGGCAGTACGGGGTTCGGACCGTTCCAATGACGGTGGTCAACGAGTTCACCCAGATCGCCGGACTTGTCAGCGAAGCCGATTTTGTCGAGAAGATAGTCCAGTGCGGAATGCGCCAGACCTCTGAATCCGCACCGGTCCAAGCCTAGAACACCAACCAAACTGCACCAGGAGAAATAAGCGTGCCCAAAGAATTAAAGGGCGACATGAACGGTCAGGGCCTGCACGTAGCAGTGATCGTTGCCCGTTTCAACGAGATCATCACCAGGAAGCTGCTGGACTCAGCCGTAGAGACCCTGATTCGCCACGGGGTCCGGGACGAAGACATCACCGTCAGTTGGGTCCCCGGGTCCTTTGAATTGCCAGTGGTGGCCAAAACTCTGGCCAAGACCGGGCGTTACCAGGCGGTCATCTGCCTTGGGGCGGTCATCCGCGGCGAAACTTCACACTACGACATGGTGGCCGGTCAGGCCGCCGGCGGCATCAACTCGGTGGCGCTGGAGACCGGAGTGCCGACCATATTCGGCGTGCTGACCACCGAGAACATGGAACAGGCGATGAACCGGGCCGGGGGCAAGTCGGGCAACATGGGGGCCAACACGGCCGTCGCCGCCATCGAGACCGCCAGGCTCATCGAAGCCGCCAACACGGCCTAACTCCCAGATAACATCGAAGCCTGTCACACGGCCTAACCTCATAGATTCCAAGGAGTGCTCCCAGTGAAATTCGGTGTGACTATTCCCAATAACTGGGGCATCGAGGACCCACAACAGGTCTTGGAGTTCGGCCCCCTGGCAGAAAGCCTGGGCTACGATTCGGTCTGGGTCATGGACCATCTGTTCAACACCGGATACATCAAAGAGCGGCTGGAAGACAAGCCCTACTACCATCCCATGGCCACCCTGTCTTTCCTGGCGGCCACGACGTCAAAGGTGATGCTTGGGACCTCGGTGCTGGTCCTTCCGTATCACAACCCTGTTGAACTGGCCAAATACGCCGCCACTCTGGACCAGATCTCCGGCGGCAGGGTCATCCTGGGCGTGGGCGTGGGGGCGATGACCGAAGAGTTCGATGCCCTGGGCATCTCCATGCGCGATAGGGGCTCCCTCACCAACGAGTGCATCGACATCATGAAGGAGCTCTGGTCCAGCCATCTGCCCAAGTACCAGAGCAAGCGTTGGGATTTCTCGGACCTCTACTTCTCACCCAAGCCGGTGCAGCCCAGCATCCCGGTGTGGGTCGGCGGCTCCAGTCCCGGCGCCATCAGGCGGACCGCCCGTCGCGGCGACGGCTGGCATCCCACCGGCGTCTCAGCCGAGGGGTATGCCATCACCAAGCAAGAGATCATCGAGGCTGCTACCGCCGCGGGAAGGGACGCCTCCAAGATGACCTGGTCCACCAGGGTTGAAGTTGAAGTGCACGGCCGCCCATCCAGCGAACGCGCCGCCAGCCGCAACACCCTGCCCGGCGACGACCCAGCAAAGATGGTGGCCGACATCAAAGCCTACCAAGACGCCGGCGTCGACCACATAGTCCTAGCCCTGAACTCAGGCGACGTCCCCGCCCTGAAGCGGCTGATGGAGAGGATCGCGGCCGAGGTTATGCCGGAGTTTAGGTAGGACTTTTTAAAGTGCCGCCGGTTCCTGTTTTGACATATCGTTAAGGGTGCTTCCGCCCACTCACCTGGAGGCCATCTCACGTCGTGCCGCGCCCATCACTAATCAAATAGAACCAGTGCCACGGTCTTTGACCTTTACTCTCTTGAGTTCCCGCAACAGCCTCGGCTACCGCGGCGGCCGCAAGACTAAGTCCTGGAATAGGAATTGAACCGACAGCCGAGGCGATCCAACTCGTAATACGACGAACACGTGCCGCTTCTCTCTCCAACCTAAGGACCTCAGTCAATACGCTCTGTGGATACGATGGATCAATTCATGTGCCTTTTTGCGACGCGGAAAGTATTTCCACCCGGAGTCCATTAACTCGCTTATCGGCCCTCAGTCTGGAAAAATCCCGAACCGTGGTTGGTGCATACGCAGGAAAAGCAACTTCAAAGAACTTGTGACCGGCTTCCTGGGCGACAGTTGGGTTGTCATCCAATTTGGATTTTAACTTCTGTTCTAAATATCGGCGATATGGTGCCCACATGACCGGTGCCACACCGAGTTCGTCGCACGCCGTCATGCAAGCGTTCAACTCACGGAGTTGGCCTGAAAGAGAGTCTATTGCGCTCGAAAATAATTCCTGATGCGACCGTTGCTCTATAACGTCGTTGGCTATGTCACGCGCTAGGTCGGGATCTTCCTCGGGCATGGGTTCAAAGCCGGGATGGTCAACGCACCGGGGACAGGTTACACGCTGTTGTATGTCCACAGGTTCAATTGCGCCATGCACAGTAACTATGGAAGATACATCTACTTCAGTATCACCGTCACACCAATTGCATTCCATCTTTGCCTCCTTGCGTTTGTCGTAGTCACTCTCGTTTGTCGTAGTCACTCTCGTTGAGTGCCTGTATTGCCGGATGTTTTTTATCCATAAGTGTCAAACTTCTTTACGGCAGAATTGTGGTTCCTTAACACGGTGACTGATTTTTCTGTCACCAAGCCTTGTATGTTGAAGACAGAAGTACCAGGTAACACGCAAAACGCGACGGGAATGTGTCGCCGGTTGATTACACTCCATGACAACTACACGGATTACCGTCAGCGTCGGAACAGTGTCCGTCGCAGGTAATGTCGAGCCTCTCACTACAGGATGCGATGTGACCCCGGAGTACGCACCAGGAGCTTTACTAAGCCTCTCGATTCGGCTCTGTGCGCTTCTAGCTCCAACCTTTCAGGATGCCCGTGTTTTCTTTTGATGCCAGGCTCTTTAGCGCATTGATACAGGAATCCAACCTTAATTGCTCTGTAAGACGATGGAGCTTTTTCTTGGCTTCGGGAAGAGATAGTAGATTCCCATCTTCAAAAACTGCGACTCCGAACTTCAAGATGCAATGGGACCCAACCATTAGTACATTTTGGGTCAATCGGTTAGCGATCTCAAAGTGGTATCTTAGGCCTTCCTTTTCACACAACCGACAAGTCTCCACGGCATCTAAATGATCGATTGTGTTCTCTGTGAAACGCCACTCTTTGAACGCATGTGGCAATGACGCCGCTTCCGATAATGGCAGAATGTTGTTGCTGACGATCTTGAGATAGCTCATCATTAGATTCTCTTTAATATTGGCTACGAATTGAGCGTATCATTGGCCGATTACTGTGTGTCAACAATCGGGTGTCTCTTACTTTGAACCGGAATTCAGCTCCTCTAGCTAATCACATCCATTTTCCTTGGCGCCCGCGTCAGCAGCAACATCCCGATGGTAGCGAAGCCCAATATGGATAGGATCAGGAATGCGTCTTTGTAGCTGCCGGTTACGTCGTAGATGATGCCCGAGAATACGGCGCCGATGGCCTGGCCCAGGGATACAAATGGCTCTGTTACGCCTCGGATGGCGCTCAGCGACCGGCGGCCGAAGTAGTTGGCGTAGGCCACCACCGGCACCACCAGGATCCCCCCAACGGCAGCGCCAAATATGGCCGCCACCGCCAATGCCTCGATGGTGGTATCGGCGACTGGGAATAAGACCAGCGCCACCGCCATAATCAGCGCCACTCCGGCATAGGTGAAGCGCACGGGCACCCGGTCGACCAGCCAGCCCCAGAATAGACTGCCCGCACCGGTGAACACGGCATTCACGCTCAATGTCGCCGCTGACACCCCGACGCCCAGTCCCTGGTCCAAGAAGTAGGCTCCCTGGTGGATGTTGGTGCCTGATTGGAGCAGAAACAGCGACCCAGTGGCCAGGGCCAACAGCCAAAAGGTGGGGGTGCGCATGGCCTCCCGCAGGGTCCAACTCACCTCTTCAACAGCGGCTGCCACATCAGCTCCGGCGCCAGGTTCTTCCGGGAGGTCGCCATCGGGAAGCAGGCCCACTGATTCCGGGCTCTGCCGGACCAGCATCGACACCGGGCCCAAGGCCAAAACCCACACCAGCACCCCCAACACGATCCAGGCGTCCTCCCAGCCCCGGTATTTGATGACCAGTCCGGCGATGAGGGGGAAGGTGACCATGCCCAGGGAATGGGAAAGGAATAGTATTCCGGTGGCCCGGCCGCGCTTTCTGACGAACCACCTAGACACAACAACTGAAGGACCTATATTCAGTGGGCTAGAAAAAAGGACACGCCCGGCGCCGTAAGCCAGATAGAATGCAATCGGCGCCGTTGCCCAGGCTAAAGAGATCGTCGAAAGCCCTAGAATGAGTATGCTGACCGTCAGTATCGTCCGGGCGCCGTACCGGTCCAGGGCCCAGCCCACCACCGGCGAGGCCACCGTGGCTACCAGTCCGCCCAAACTGGCTGCGCCGGCGATGAGAGTCCGGCTCCAACCCAGGTCCTCGGACATGGGGAAAATGAATACGGCCAGGGTCAAACTGGCGGCGGAGTTTCGGACGACCATGGAACTGCCGGCCGCGAAGAGAATGGTCCAGCCGTAGAAGAACGGCATCCTATTTATGAGTTGGTACATCGGTTGATCGCCAAGACAACGTATATAAAAAGCCAAACAAAAACGCCGCGGCGCAACTCCAAGTCAGCCACGGCGCTCATTCTTCCGACACCAGAGTATAGCTTGAAAACACCGCGTGGTAATAATCGCTTAAGAATGCGGCTCAAGCCGGTCCTGATGATCTTGGCATTGATCGGCCTGCTCGCCTTGGTAGCTTGCAAAGGCCCTGCCGGCGATACCGGTGTGCCAGGTGAAGCGGGCCCTCAAGGAGTTCAAGGAGCCCTGGGGCCCCAGGGAAACCCTGGAATCGGCGGCTCTCGGGGATTCCCCGGGTTCGTGGGGCCCAGGGGCCCAGGGGGGTTGCCGGGAGAGCCTCCGCCCGATTTTAGCGATTCCATCGGTGACATGCGGAGCACTGTCACCTTCCTAAATCTGATCTTTTCCCAGGGGTCCGGGGTGCGGATATCGCCTACTGAGGTGATCACCGCGGAGCATGTGATCACCGGCGCTGAGCGTGTCGACGTTTCTGTAGAAGGCGGGTCCTACCAACGGGCCACGGTAACCGGATATGACACCGACCGAGACCTGGCATTGCTCACCCTGGACAACCCGGTTCCGGGCTCGACCGTTGAGCTGCCCTTCGCCAACGAAGTTTTCGCCAATCTTTCCCAGAGGTCCGTGGCGGGCATCGGCTACGAAGTCGCTTTGATCGGGTTCGTCCCAAGCATCTCCAACATCACCCCGTTGGTCACATTTGGGCGCATCGGGGCGCTTTGGGATATCCGGCCCGGAAATTATGCCATCGGCCAGGTGGACGCCGCCGCCACCAACGGCATGAGCGGGGGCGGGGTGTTCAATAAATACGGCGAATTCCTTGGGGTGCTGGTAACATCGTCGGCTTTCGACGGCAACGTCCGGTACGTGCGGTTTGAGGAGATCAAAGAAGTGCTGGAAGACCTACGGTCCGGCAGCAAGAAATAGCCGGGCTACAACTTCAACTAAAGTTTAATCAAATAAAGCTCTTTCAACTAAAGTTCCTCGCTGTCCACGAAGTCGTTGATCTCCTTCCAGTCCCGCCTCAGGTCGTCGATGCCCGTATCGTCGGACTCGCTCCGCCCGTAATGGGAGCGCTGGAACCGCTGTACTATCCGATAGACTGGGTCAGTCGGCAGCAAACCCCAGATGCCCCGCTGGTGCTCGTTGGGCGTTTCCCAGTCACGGCGAGGGCGGCCCAGCCGGGTGGCCAGCCCCAAGAACCCGTGGTAGAACTCCCTGGGCGTTGCCGGGTCCTTGCCCACGCCCGGTCCTTTTTCTTCGACTGGAAACATCCTGTGCCACCACCCGGCAAACATCCCCGCCAGATCGTCGTTGGCCCGCTGCCAGGTGAAGAGCGACTCTCTGGTCTCTTCAACGTCTTCCTCCCGGCCCGTGAACCGCCGGGACCGGAACAGCCGGTAGACCACATACCCAGCAACGATCGATGCCACGCCCACTGAAGTCCATTTGAGAGTGGTCACCAGCACGGTCGAAGGCGCTTTATCTTCGCTCTGCTCCCTCAGTCCCTCGTGAAACTCGTCCAAGCGCTGCTGGGCGTCCATCAACCCGGTAAAGTCTCCCCCGCCGAACATCCCTGAGAGCCAGTTGGCCAGAGCCACGATCCCCCCGGCGAACAACCCCATCAGCAGCAAGATGGGCCGCAGTATCCAGAACCCCGCGGACCCTAGGAATCTCACGGTCTCCTTGGTCACGTCATCCAGTCCGCCGAGACCGATGGCGCTGATCACCAGGCCCAACAAGACCACCGCCCCCACACTGACCAGGATGGGCATCACCCATGCCGTGTCCATGGAGTGAGTTTCCCCGCTTTCCGAGGAGAACCGGGCCAGGGCAAGCCCCAGCAGTCCAACCGCGAAGAATCCCACCACCAGGAACCCGTTGACCACCCGCTCGTCCACCATGCTGTCCACCAGAGACGTGGCGAAGAGAACGCCCAGACCCCACAGGAAGGCGGCGCGCACCATGTCCAGCGATATATCCTCCTGGGCCACGCTGGAGCCACGCCACCATACAACAATCAGAAAGATCATGGTGCCAACAACGGCTACCGTGGCAGCCACTTCGCCGGAGATCAGCGCGTCCACGGGAATAAAGCCCAACCCGGTGTTCATGTTGCCGAAAATCAACAACGCCGGCACTCCGGCTCCGAGACCTATCAAGCCCCTGATGCGTGGAGTTACGTTGACGGCCAGGATGTACGACATCAGCAGGTATGAGGAACCCAGCGCCAGCAACACCAGCCAGAACGGCAGGGCTATCGCCGGTTGGTTGAAGATGACGCCCGCGGCGGAGAACAAGAGGTAGAGCGCGCAGCTCTCCAGGAACAGCGCCACCGCCGTTACAGTGTTATTCCGCCCTGACCGGCTCATGTGCCTCCAGGGGGTCCAATACGCTGGACATGGGAACCACCCTTATCTCGCCCAAGTCTTGTTCCGGCAGGCCGTCGCCGGTGTAGAGCACCAGCACCGGAAAGCCATGGCTCCGGATGCCGGCTATATCGTCGATCAGGGTGTCACTCAATGACGGCGTTACCAATAGGACTGTCGCGCCGGCCGGCAGAGAGTCCCGCTCCGAGTTGATCACCTCCGACAGCGGCGCGACCACATAGGGCGCCGCCATGGCCAGGGCCTCAAGCGCCATCCCAAGCTGGCTGGACGAAGCGCCAATGGGTACGTTGATCCATTTTCCGGTGTAGCTGGCCACCGCATTGCTGACCACGCCGTAGCTGAAACCCCGGCGGTCCGCCAGGCTCGCCACCGACGCGGCCACGGTCACGGTACGCTCGAAGAGACGCCGGTTGCTGCCCTGCCACGAGTGTTCCCGGGTGGCGCCGTTCATGACGATCAACATATTCAGCGACACCACCGGCTCAAAGACCTTGGTCTGCAGCCTCCGGGCCCGGGCCGTGGCCTTCCAGTCGATGTGCTTCATCGGGTCTCTCGCCTGGTAGTCCCGCTGTCCCACCACCCGGTTCGTGTCGAAGTAGATCGGCTTGGTTCCGCGTATCTCTCCCATGGGATGCTCCGGAGGAAACACCAGCCCCTCAACGTCCAGCACCCGCGGAAAGACCATGAGATGGTCGAATTTGGTGTAGCGCGTTTCGGCGGAACTGAACCCAAAGATGTCGCCGGTCCGCAGGCGTACTGGGCCGATGCGGTGGTAGCCGCGCTCCGAGCAGGTCAGGGAATACTTCCAGGTGGCTTTCTGGTAGGGGAGCAGGGAGGTGGTGATGGTGTGTTGCCGGTTGGCCTCCAACCCAGTTCCCTGCATGGTCGCTCCAATCAGGTCCAATCCATCTGGAAACGAGTCTTGGATGTCGACCCAGATCAGTGGCAGCACCTTGTCATTGTCCAGCGAAACGGAGTACTCGATAGTATCGCCGATGAACGCCCGTTGGCGGCTGATGGAACGGGAATGAGTCACGGAACGGAACGCGAAGCGCTCCCAGATACGGGCTGCTATCGTCAGAACAAGGACCAAGGAACCGACCACCAGCAGCAACCCTTCACTGGCTACCAGGCCAATGAATATTATGAGACTGCTGATGAAGACCCAGAAATCGTTGAGCATGGCGGTTCCCCAGCCGGCTTACAGGTCCGGCTTTAGACCGGTACCTCCACCTGGGACAGAACGTCTGATAACACGTCTTCAGCGGACCGCTCTCTAAGCCTGGCTTGAGATTTTACGATGATGCGGTGGGGCAGCGTGAATGGGACCAACAACTTAATGTCGTCGGGGCCCACGAAATCCCGGCCCTGGATGGCGGCCACTGCTTGAGAGCAGCGGTAGAGACCCATGGTCGCTCTGGGACTGGCGCCCAGCTCCACATCGGGGTGCTGGCGGGTTGCCTGCACTATCTGCACCATGTAGTTGCTCAAGACCGGGTCCACGTAAACCTGCTGCACCAGGCGTTGTAGCTCAAGAATTTCCGAGCCGTCGGCCACCGGCTGGAGGTCGGCCAGGGGATTAGCGCCGTTGAACCGGGCCAACATCTCGCCTTCTTGTGCCTCGTCCGGATAACCCATGCGAATCCGGATCATGAAGCGGTCCAACTGGGCTTCGGGCAGGGGAAAGGTGCCTTCCAGTTCGATCGGGTTCTGGGTGGCGATCAGCAGGAACGGCGCGGGTAGGGGGATGGTTAGGTCGTCAACCGTCACTTGCCCTTCCGCCATCGCTTCCAGCATCGCCGATTGGGTCCGGGGAGTCGCCCGGTTTATCTCGTCGGCCAGCACCACTTGGGCCAGGATTGGACCTGGCCGGAACTCGAACTCGCCGGATTTCTGGTTGTAGAAGTGGACGCCGGTGATATCGGAGGGCATCAGGTCCGGGGTGCACTGGATGCGCTTGAAGGTGCATTGCAGCGATTCGGCTATACAACGCGCCAAGGTGGTCTTGCCGATGCCCGGCACGTCTTCAACCAGGATATGCCCGCCGCTTAGCACCGCGGCCGTGGTCAGGTCGATGACATCGCCCTTGCCCACCAACACCTTCTCGATGTTGGCCTTGATCTTGGCCGCCGCTTGGGCAACGGCGCCCGAGATATTTGTTGGCGTTTCCGCCTTTGGCGCTTCGCTCTGGGTCATCATGCTCACAACGCCTATACGGATCAGGGCCGCCGCCGGTTCACTGGGGCTTTTATCTAGGTTTAGGCGACCAGTTAGTATAACCCCTTAGTCACCGGCTCCCTACGTATTCCTCGGCTTCTTCGACGTCTTAGCCTGGGTCACCGGCTCCCTAGGTGATCTTCTGCTTCTATTAAATCTTTGCCTGGGTCACCGGCTCCCCAGGTGATCTTCTGCTTCCTTGAGGTCCTTAAATGAATCAACGCTGCGCCAGAAGCTGCGAGACTTCATGGCCGCCAGTTGTCCCGCCTCGGCCAGTCTGGGAAACGTCTCGGTCTCGTGGTCGCCCAGATCGGGCAATTCCCCGGCGATGGAACGCTCGAAGAGGTAGATTCCGGCGTTGATCCAGTGGTCCATCTCCACTTTCTCCCGGAATCCGGTTACCGTGCCTGACTGGTCGATGTCGACCAGTCCATAGGGACTGACCATAGGCACCACCATGATCGATGCCAGGTGCGATCCGTTGGCCGATTTTCGTTCCTGATGGTACGCCGATAGATTGTTCAATGTCTCATCGGTGATGATGTCCCCGTTCAGCACGGCCACCGTTTCTTCTGTGTTTGGAACTTCGGGAAACCCCGCTTTGATGGCCCCGCCGCGTCCGAGAGGAGAGTCTTCCACGCTGTAGTGGGCGTTGAATCCGAAAGCGCCGCCGTCGCCGAAGTAGTCCTTGATGGCCTCCCAGCGGTAACCGGCCAGAAAAACCACGTCGGTCACGCCGCCGCGCTTCAGCCACTCAACCTGGTGTTCCAAGATGGGCTTGCCGCAAACGGGGACCATGGGTTTGGGCAGGGTATCGGTCAGCGGACGGAGTCTTTCACCCTTCCCGCCGGCCAGGATCAACGCATACACGCCAGAAAACCTCGCACGGGGCAGCCTTAATCGCCATTTCGCCATATTGCCGGTAATATACTCGCGGCGCGCGGTCAGGGTCAACGTGGTGCGTAGCTGGGATGTAGGGGAAGATGGGGAACTTAGGTACCGCAGCTATTCCGACGCAGCCACCAAATCACTTAGAGGCCGGGCCAACGCACGAGCAAGCGAAGCCAACGTCTCGTACCTAGGCGACTGCCCGCCATTTTCTATGCGCACCAATGTAACGCGTCCGATATCCGCCAGTGTAGCCAGAGTTTGTTGGGTTAAGCCGCTGGATTCCCGCAACTGCCGGATCTTGTCGCCAATCGCCTGCCTCCCCACCACCCCCACGCCTTCGATTCTTTTCTGGTATGAAGAGTCACAATAATGGCGAACGAAGTCCCAAGGGAGCTCAACGGTTTTTCCGGACTCAGTGTGCAAGATCGCTTCATAGGGGTTTGGCAACTCTATGGAAACTAGATCTCCGCCGCCGTCGACCTCGGAAATTTGCTCGAAAGGGACCAATCCTCTGCAGCCGTCGGCGAATGTAATCTCGATTCCTTCCCTCAGCGATTCTGCTGAGGTCATCATTCGCTCGGCATTCTTAACGAGTATTGCACTCATGTGTCTGCCTATCTGTGGTGAATGTCATCCCAAGTCTTTCTGATCGCATCAACGTGCCGGGCATACGCCTGGAGAATGTTCCGGTATTCACCCGGCGGAGGTTCGTCCATGAACTTGCCACTGTTCAGTTCGATGCGGCAAACATCTTCGTTGCCGACCCATACATGAACATGAGGAGGTTCAAAATCGTTTTCTCTGGTGTTCACAACAAACCGGTACTGCCCTTCCCTGACGACGGTCGGCATCCGTTGCTCCACTTCGTAGAATATCTAGGCCTAACCGACTCCGTAAATCTAAATGTATCATAAACGATACTTGGCGTCTAGGTCGAACCGGTTGCTGATTGCGTAGAAAGAAAAAGGAAGAAATTGGCAGCCCCGCCTGGGTTCGAACCAGAGATTTCAGCTTCAACCCAGGGTATTAAAGGGCTTAAATTCTTATAACTCCACTACTTCGGCTCTTGCAGTGGGTTCCGGCATTGGCAGGCCGTCCTCTTCGAGGCCCTCGAGATGCATTTTTAACGCCTTTTCGTATCTCTTCATCGTTTCGCTCGGAGTACGACCCGTCGCGATACAACCGAGGACATCAGGACAGTAGGCAGCCCAGTTGTTTTCAGCCTTTTCCAGTACAACCATGAATTTCATTTCACTGCCTCCCAGGCCGCAGCCCTGCCTGCCGGAAAATGTTGTTTAGAGTGCCAGGCGGAACATCGTCTCTTGGATGTCCGGCGACGGTGACACGACCTAACTTCTCTGGATGCTTGAATTGACGGTGACTGCCGCGCTGACGCACCAGATACCACCCATCTTCTTGTATCAAATCTAGCACATCCCTGACATTCATAGGGTTATTGCTACTCGGTCGTTGTGAAAAAAATTGGCAGCCCCGCCTGGGTTCGAACCAGAGATTTCAGCTTCAAAGGCTGGCGTGTTACCGCTACACTACGGGGCTACAAGAAGAGGAGCGGTCTTTTAACCAAAACCGCTCCATTTATTCTGATGTCATCACACCTGGCCGTCAAGGCCGAAGGGCGTAGCCCACTCCGGATGCTATAATTCCCCGAAGATGAAAAAGCTCCGCATTTCGTTCCTACATCTGGCGCCGGTGACCAGCGACATCGACCACAATCGAAAGCTGGTGGAACAGGGCGTGAAGGTCGCCGCCGAGCAGGGGGCCCGGTGGGTGGTCACCCCCGAACTGTGCATCCCCGGCTACCTGTTCATGCATACCATCGGCACCGACTGGATTCTCCCCCAGCCCGACCCATGGATGGACGGGTTCTGTAGTCTCGTCAAAGAACACGGCCTGACGGTTTTTCTGTCTCACCCGGAGCGTGACCCGGCCACCGACAAGATGTACAACACTGTTTTCGTTATCAACGCCGACGGCGATATCATCGGCAAGCACCGCAAAGTCAAAGCCCTAGGCGGGGCGGAGTCCTGGTCCACCAGCGGCTGGAAGATCGACCCCATCGACTGCGACGGCATCAAGACCGGCATCTTGATCTGCGCCGACGCCTACAAGAACGAGATCGCCCAGGTGTTCAAGGACAAAGGCGCCCAGTTGCTCGTTTCGCCGGTTTCTTGGGGCCCCGGTCACTGCGGCCCCGACGGCGAGTGGGAAGCCCGCTCGGCCGACACCGGACTGCCCATGATGGTCTGCAACCGCTCCGGCAACGAGGCTGGAGAGATGGATTACAGCCTGGCCGAAAGTGTGGTCACCCAGAACGGAAAGCGGCTTCTGGAGGCCACATCCGACCGGTCGGTGGTGCTGTCCTTCGATTGGGACATGGACAACATGTCTATGATCTCCAGCGACTTTGAGCGGGTTTACCTCTAAGTACTCAAAACCTGATTGTGCACACCTGACGCCGGGGAAATCCGTTCGTGGTGAGCCCCGTCGAACCATGATTGCGCCAAAACACCGGTCCTTCGACGGGGCTCAGGACGAACGGTTGGTTACCCCACATGTCGTAGGCAGCATTCGAAGTTCTCTAGCCCCCGTACACCGTCTCCCCACCAACTATTGTCCGCTCAATGGAGATGTCCTTGATTCCCAGCGGGTCTATCTGGGTGGGGTCGCTGCCCAAGACCACCAGGTCCGCCAGTTTTCCGATCTCTACCGAACCCTTGATGTTCTCTTCGAACGATGCGTAGGCGCCGTTCACCGTGTAAAGCCCCAGGGCTTCCTCAACGGTTATCTTCTGGTTGGCGCCCCATTCCTTGCCCGTGCTGTCTGTTCGGGTCACGCAACTCTGTATCCCCAGCAGCGGCTCGAAGGGTCCGGGCGGGTAGTCGGTGGCCCCGGTGGAGACCACTCCAGAGTCGATGAACGAACGTTGGGCGAACATCCACTCCAGCCGGTGCTCGCCGTAGTAGCGCATCTTCTCGCCGTGGTGATAGACGTAGGTGCAGAAGGGTGTGGCGATAACCCCCAGGGCTTTCATCCTTGCCAGCAACCCTGGGTTGACCAACGTGCAGTGCTCGATGCGGTGCCGGGCGTCGGTCCTAGGATGGGCCTTCTGGGCCTTCTCGTAGGCGGTCAGGACCATGTCGATAGTCACGTCGCCGTTGGCGTGGATGCAGACCTGGAAGCCGGCCCGGTGCATGTCCGTCACCTGTTGCTCGATCTCGTCTTGCTCCATAGCCAGGATGCCGTGGTCGCAGGTGGAACCTATGTATGGCTCGGACAGGTAGGCGGTACGGGAGGCGATGGCGCCGTCGGCCACCATCTTGATGCCGCCAACGCGCAGCATATCGTCCCCCAAACCGGTCTTGATGCCGGCCTCGCGCAGCGCTGGGAACTGGGGATACCACATCAGGGCATACACCCGGAGGCTCAACTCCCCGGCGGCCTTGCCGTCCTGATAGGTCTGAAATTCTTCGGTCGTCACCCTCGCGTCATGGACGCTGGTCAGGCCGACCCGGTTCAGCATGTTGCAGATAGTCCGCAGGCCCTCGCGGCGTATCTCCTCAGTGTCCACCGGGATGAGGCTAAAACGAACGTGATCGATGGCGCGCTCGTAGATTATGCCGTTCAACTTTCCGGTGTCCGGGTCGCGGCCCAGCCTGCCACCGGGCGGGTCCGGAGTTTCATCGTTGAAACCACCGGCTTCAAGGCCGGCGGTGTTCATGTAATAGACGTGTCCGGCCCGGTGGGACACCATCATCGGATGGTCGGTGGTCACGGCGTCAAGGTCTTCACGGTATAGATGACGGCCCTCGTTGGAGGCGGTCCGGTCGGTCTTGGTGTCGTCAAACTTGAACCCCTGCACCCACTCACCGGCCGGGGTTTTATCGGCCTTTTCCTTCAAACCTGCCTGGACCTGCTTTAGAGTCGGCACGTCGCAGTCGGCGGACATCACATGTTTGATTCCACTGCTCAACACATGGATATGGCCATCGATGAACCCAGGCAGGACCGTCTGACCACCAACATCGACGATCTTGGTGTCGGGCCCTATTAGACCTTCCATGTCTTCGTTGCTGCCGACCCCGGCGAACCTGCCGTGGGTCATGGCCACCGCCTGCGCCCTGGGGCGGCTGGTGTCCATGGTCATGATGTTGGCGTTCTTGATAACCGTCTCGGCCTTGCCGTTGGAACTGGTCATGTCGGGCTCTCCATCAGGTACGTGATTTGCCGCTCTAGCACCGGCCATTGTAGGCTCATATCCGCTCTGGCGCACGGTTGCTGTATGATATGCGAATTTCCAGCCAACAAGGAGTAGTGTGATGACCACCTCAAGTCTCACATCAGACCTCGAAGTAGACATCATTGCCGTCGGGTCCGGGATGGGGGCAAGCTGCGCGGCCCTGGCGGCCCAAGCCCTAGGTCTGGAAACCGTCATCCTGGAGAAGTCCGACGTCTACGGCGGTGGAACGACCTATTCATACGGGATAGTTTGGGTGGGCGACAACCACTTGGAACGGGCTTTGGGGATCGAGGATTCCAAGGAAGACGTCTATGACTACCTATTCCACCTGGCTGCCGGGCACGAGCTTGAAAGCAGCCTCCGGGCTTATATCGACAACGCCCCCGAAGCTCTCAAGTTCTTCTGCGACGATGTGGGGATCCCGTTCTATGTGGCGCCGGGCTTCCCCGATTACTTCCAGGGGATGGCCCCAGGCTCCCTTGGCGAAGGGCGCAATCTGCAAGTCAGGCCCTTCGAAGCCAAGTCTCTGGGCAAATGGCATGACCAATTGCGCGCCGCTCCGGCGGTCACCCACCGTGCGACGTTCGAAGAAGTTGCCGGTTGGGGCGGCCGGGCGAAACCCCAAAATTGGGACCGGCAGCTTATCCGGGAGCGTATGGAACAGGATATCCGCACCTTTGGGGCCGGTCTCATCGGCCACCTGATGAGCGCGGTGCTGCGGAGGAACATCCACTTCCACCTCGAGACGCCGGTTCAGTCTCTGATCGTGGAAGACGGACGCGTCCAAGGGGTGATTGCCAGGCAGGGGGACCGCGACATCCGAATCATGGCCCGGAGAGGTGTGGTCTTGGCCACCGGCAGCAACGTCAGAAACGAAGCTTTGACCGAAAGGTCGAGTGAGTTCCACGCCACGAACACGCTCTTACCGCCAAGTGTAGACGGAGATGCAATCGTCATCGCCGGCGAGATCGGCGCCGCCATCAGCGTGAAACCCCAGTTCCAGCAGGACCTGCTGTACGTCATACCAGGGGAGGAGCACTACGGAACGCCCCTTTTCCGAGGCGTCACCAACAATGAATCGGGCTTTCCCCACAGCATCTTGGTGAACCTGGACGGCAACCGGTTCTCCGACGAGTCCATCGGCCAGCAAGTAGGGTCGACGCTGCGCAATTTCGATGTCCGTCGCCACCGGTACGTCAACGTGCCCTGCTTCTTGGTCTTCGACCAGACCTATCTAGACAAATATGGCCTCGGCAGCATTCAGCCCGGCCAAGACACTCCAGAATGGCTGATTCGAAATAAGAGTATCAAGGGACTGGCCCAAGACTTGGGCATCGACAGCGATGGTTTATCCAAGACTATCCGCCGGTTCAACCGGTTCGCTGCGGCAGGGATAGACCAAGACTTCGGCCGAGGCGAGTTCCCATTCGCCAACTCCGTCAGCGGCGACCTAACCCACAAGCCTAATCCCAACCTGGGTCCGCTGGACCATCCGCCGTATCACGGCCTTCCCTTGGAGCCGGCGGCGGCGGGATCGACTCGACTCGTGACCAACGAGTTCGCCCAGGTGATGCATCTACGAGGCCGCCCCATCCCCGGACTGTATGCCTGCGGCAGCGCCAGCGCCCACTACTACGGTATCGGCTACCAAGCGGGCTGCGAGCTAGGCGGCGCCATGACCTTCGGCTACTTGGCAGCCAAGCATGCAGCGGCAGCGGCGTGATCTGGCGGGATGGGGCTAGGCTTACTCCAGATTGGCCCCCATCCTAACCTTCCCTCGTCGCAACGGGGGAGAGTTAGAGAGGGGGCTCCCCCGCACTTCAGACATCAGCCCTTTTTCGAAGCCAAGAACCGCTGCAAGATCAGCATCGCCGCTGTCTCGTCTACCGACGCCCGGTCCCGCGATGGCTGCACACCGGACTCCCGTAGCAATCCCTCGGCTTCTACACTGGTGTAGCGCTCGTCCATCTCGTAGATCGCTAGGGATTCTTCGCTGACCGCACGGCGTAGGGCGCTGATGAAACCACGGGCCAATCTCACAGCTTCCCCGGCTTTGCCGTCCAAGGTGTAGGGGATGCCGACGACGACGCCCTGGGCCTGGTGCTCTTTGGCGGAGTCGATGACCTGCTGCACATCCGAAGCCAGTTTGCCGCGGACGATGTGTCCGGCCGGCAACGCCATTCCTCCGGGGCCGCTGACCGCCAGGCCGATGCGGCGCTCGCCAAGGTCCAACGCCATCAGCTTTGGTTCAGCGTCCGATTCCATCGAGACTCCCGACATCGCTCGGTCTAAGAGAGCCCCTGGCGCACCAAGGCTGGAACGCCGCTCAGGGCTTCATCTACTTTCTCGGGCTGCTTGCCGCCGGCTTGGGCCATCTCGGGGCGTCCACCGCCGCCGCCACCCATGACCTTGGCGGTGTCGCGGGCGATGTTGCCGGCGTGCAGGCCCCGTTCCACCAGGTCGGGGGTGACCATGGTGATCAGGATGGGGCTGCCCTCCACCACCGCGGCCAACGCCACGACAACGCTGCCCAGCTTGTCCTTCAGGAAATCGCCCATCTCCCGCATGCCGTCGGCGCTGCCGGCTGAGGTCCGCCCGGCCACTACCTTGACGCCGTCAACGTCCTGGACCTGGCCCAGCAGCTCCTCGGCCTCGCCCCGCAGCGAAGTCTTTTGGAAGCCTTCCAACTGCTTCCGGAGGTCGTCGTTCTCCTGCATGAAGCTGTCCAGCCGGGATTCCAGGTCTGCCACCGGAGTTTGGAGCTTTTGAGATAGGGATTCCAGGCGGTCGGACTGCTGCACGAATAGCTCTTCCGCGGCTCGGCCGGTCACCGCCTCGATACGCCGCATGCCGCCGCCGATGCTGGACTCGCCCAGCACAACCAGCGTGCCGACTTGGCCGGTGGCTGAGACGTGGGTGCCGCCGCAGACCTCAACACTAAATGCATCTTCCATTGAATGGGATTCGGGTGAATGGGGTTCGGACGCCATAGTGACCACCCGCACCACATCGCCGTAACGGTCTCCGAAGAACGCCAAAGCGCCCTCGCGGACCGCTTCGCTGTAGCTGGTCTCGTGTGAGGTGACGGTCAGGTTGCCGCGCACTTTGTCGTTGGCCAAAGACTGGACCGACAGCAGTTCGTCCCTAGTCAGGGCGCTGACATGGCTAAAGTCGAATCGCAGCCGCTCCGGGGCCACGAATGATCCGGCCTGCCGGACGTGTACTCCCAAGACCGAACGCAGGGCGGCGTGCAGGATGTGGGTGCCACTGTGGTTCCGGGATGAGTCCAGACGCCTTGCCGCTTCCACCATCGCCGTTACGGTTTCGCCTATGGTGATATCACCCTGAACAACAGTTCCCCGCTGGACGATCAGACCGGCCACCGGGCTCTGGGTGTCTTCCACATTCACGATACCGTTGGGGCCGTTGATGCTCCCTTGATCGCCTAATTGCCCACCTCCCTCAGCATAGAAGGGAGAGGGATCGATGATGACTTCCACCTGCTGACCTTGGGTCGCGTGGACTATTGAGACCCCCCCGGACAGGATGGCTATTACAGTTGATTCCTGTTCCGTGAGGGAGTATCCGACGAACTCGCTTCTTCCCAGACCCAACTCGGCGTAGGATTTCTGCATATCCATGCCGCCGGAGAACGAGCCGGAGGAGCGTGACTGCTCTTTCTGGGCGTCCATCTCCCGCTCGAAGCCCTCCATGTCGACTTCCAGTCCATGTTCCTTGGCGATCTCGGCGGTCAGTTCCGGCGGGAAGCCGTAGGTGTCATAGAGGACAAACGTCTCGGCGTCGGATAGTGTGCCGATGAACTTTCGTTGGTTTTCCAGACCTGTCGGTAGATCAGCTTTGAGGGCCTCGCCGACGATCTCCAACGTGCCATGAGTGGCCGCATTCGTGATCTCTTCGAGCGATAAAGCGGCATCGATCGACGCAACGTCCAGGTTCCCCAACTTAGAGTCGTTCAATAGCAATTTTCGTATTGGTATGAACCCGTCTTCCAAGAGTGGAAGTCCCGTTTGAATGGCCTCGGCGAACCGCTCCTCTTCAAGACCAATCACCCGTTGGATGAAATCATGATTCTCGGAGAGTTCCTTGTAGACGGTGCTGAATTGGGGGATGACCGCTTCCACGACCTCGGTCAGGAATGGTCCTTCCAGGCCCAGTTGGCGTCCGTAGCGGATGGCGCGGCGGATGACCCGGCGCAGGACGTAGCCACGGCCCTCGTTCCCCGGCACCACGCCGTCGCCGATCAGGAAGGCGGCCGCGCGGGCATGCTCGACGACCACTCGCATGGCGTAGTCGGTGTCGATGTCTTTGCCGTAGGTCTTGCCGGTCAGTTGGCCGACCCGGTCGATTATTGGGACAAACAAATCGGTTTCGTAGATGTTGTTCTTGCCCTGGAGGATGACCATCGCCCGTTCCAGGCCCATGCCGGTGTCCACGGACGGGGCGGGCAGAGGGGTGCGAGCCCCGGAGGAGTCCTGGAAATACTGCATGAACACCAGGTTCCACAGCTCCACGAACCGTTCGCAATCGCAGTTGGGGTGGCAGCCGTCGATGGGCTGAGTCTCGCCGGACTCCAACTCCTTGCGAAACTGGGCGGTCAGGTCGCCGGGCGGCATCATCCGGCCGCCGTGGCAGCCCTTCTTGGCGCCGCCGTCATAGTGGACCTCCGAGCAGGGGCCGGTGGGTCCTTCATTGCCGGCGGGGCCCCACCAGTTGTCCTTGTCGCCGTAGCGGTAGATGCGTTCCTCGGGGACGCCGATCTGGTCCCGCCAGATGCCGTAGGCCTCCTCGTCGTCCAGGTGGATGGTCACGTAGATCCGTTCCGGGTCCAGCTTGAACAGGTCGGTGACCAACTCCCAGCAGTAGCCCACCGCGCCTTCTTTGAAATAGTCGCCGATGCTGAAGTTGCCCAGCATCTCGAAGAAAGTCAGGTGCTTGTGGTCGCCCACCTCGTCGATGTCGGTGGTGCGGAAGCTTTTCTGGCTACTGGTGAGCCGCTTGGACGGCGGGGTCTGCTCGCCCATGAAGAAGGGCTTGAACGGCACCATGCCGGCGCTGGTGAAAAGCAGGGTTGGGTCACCCGCCGGAATCAATGAGGCCGAGGGCATGTGCTGGTGCCCTTTGCTCTCAAAAAACTTGATGAAAGAATCTCTGATCTGGTCGCCGTTCATTGTCTACCTTTAGGGCCTTCCTTTGGGGTTACCTCGGGTCGCCTTTTAACATTTCTGGTTTTTCTTGCCGGTCTCTTGATGATGATCGCCGGGGATCGCCGGTCCGGTCAAAACCCCCTTTGGCGTCGAAAACGGGTCGCAAAAGTTACGGAATACGCTCTCCGAAGGGGTTGGATTGAATTGTATTTGACCATGCATAGGCAGTCAACGGTTACCGCCCCCGCCCGGACCGGAATTGAGATGATGGAAGTTCTATCAAAAACGGCCGAAATATTGCTTTCAGGTTGCCATGATCCCGCTTGACCATACCGATTGACACCCGTAAGATTTGGTTGACGGACGCGAATTTTCGGTCTCCGAACGTGTCCACTGTCGGTGTAGTAGGAGGTGTTGATGGACTCCAGCATTATC